>Ga0187783_10001136_pt1 | contig 19686 bp, 13 predicted proteins | sample 1015_SJ02_MP02_2_FD_132471 | JGI IMG/M metagenome (GOLD analysis project Ga0187783, IMG submission 132471) | Tropical peat soil microbial communities from peatlands in Department of Meta, Colombia - 1015_SJ02_MP02_20_MG | ecosystem: Environmental > Terrestrial > Soil > Wetlands > Peat | place...
GAAGCGGCCCTTTGGTCACCGTCCCGGGTTGCTGTAGCAGCCATACCGCTGCTGTTAATCTCTTATCCCAGTTGAGCTGCCCGATAAACCGGACGAATCAAAACATTCCGAACTCGCGCACCGGAAGGTGCAAAACAAGCGTGCGCATTGCTGCGCACGCCTGCTGCTGTTCTTCCCCTTTCAGAGATAGCGACCGTACGATAGCCGTCTCTGCTTGTTTGATTCTCATCAAGGTCGGGGTGGCGCGGTGACGTCGCAAAAGGCCGGATTGACGCCGCTGCCCTCATAGTCGAGCGGTCCGTTGACCTCGTGCTTGTATTTAACGAGGACATCGTAACACGCCACCGGCTGGCCCGGTGGCCCCGAAAGCGGAGTACCGACGGGCGTGTTCTTCTCCAGGTCGCCGCCGCAGTGCCAATTAGCGGCGTCGTAAATGTCTCCCGAGCCGTTATACACCGCGGTCTGCGGGTAGGGGCACAACGGACGTGTAAGGGTCGTGGCTGACCCAGGGACGAAGGCAGGCACCGCAGTGTTGCCCGCCCCGATCACTTCGCTCGGTGCGACGCCGTTCTCGACCCAGTCTATGACCGCGTTGAAGTCGGCACCGTTCTGTGGCCACGGCCCGAGGCTTTGGTGGTTTAGAATGCCAAGGCCGCAGTGACTCACCCCAGGAACATGGAACAGACGGTAGAATTCCTGGATGGCTCGGAACCTATCAGACGGATCGTGGTCAGACCGCTCTGCGTAACGCGCAGCCATCACCCGGTAATAGTTGATCACGCCGCGTGGCATGATGAGGCCGTCGTTTGCGCCGACGAACGTGATCATTTTTGCACCGCTCGCCTTGAATGCATCAAGGTCGCCGAAAGTATCGGTAAGGTCAGCTACATTGACCGACCCAGCCTGCGCGACGGCCGCGTAGGTTGTTACGGCGCCGGCAGGGAGTGTCGTCGAGTTCAGCGCGACGTTTCCCCAGAAGCCAGGGTAGGAGGTCGGGAAGACGCCAGCGTTGTAGTAAGCAGGATTTTCCAGATCCCAGCCAAACTGCACCGGGGCGAGCGCAAACGGCACGTTTCCATCCCAGAACGAGAAATCGGTGCCGCGATCGATCGGGAACCAGATTCTCTTGCCGTAGTCGTTGCGCGGGCCGTCCCACATGACGTTGACTGCATCGGCTTCCGTTGAGGTGAGACAATTCGGAGCCGCCGGCGCACCTGGCTGACCGCAGATATTGGCGTTTGCGTTGAACGTGCAGGTCCGCGGGTCATCGATAATGCCGTCTTGCACACCGTCGTTTTTGTCGCACGCGGCGATCGCCGCGTTTTGCACGGCGGCAAGCTTTCCGGCCGGAATCACCTCATTGGCGATATCGTACATCGCGATTTGGCCCCACATCTGCGCGGTCTGGAAACGCGTCCAGTACATCGCCGGCGCGCTCGCGAGGATGCCGTCCAATTCGCCGGCTAGCGTTTGAGCCAACGCATAGCCCTGATGACCGCCAGTCGAACAGCCGTTCCAGTAGTTATAGAGCGGCGCCTTGCCGTAATACAGCTTGGCAACTTTCTTCGACCAGAGGATTTCTTGCTGGGGTCCGTTATAAACCCAGTCCTGGATATATTGGTAATTCAGTTGACCGAGGCTGAGGACGCCCTGGTGGCACGTGTTGCCAGGATCGTTAGCAGGATTACCGTGCCCGCCATCGGTGCCCGATCCGACAAAGCCGTTGGCTACGGCACCCGCCGAATTGACGTTGGTATTGCCGGTGCAACCACCGCCGCCTTCACCCTCGGTGCGACCGTTCCAGTTGCCTTCCAATGTAGTGAAGTTCAAGGGAGGATTAACGGTGGAACCGGTTGCTCCGCCGTCGATCGAATTGAGGGGCAGACCGACGTAGATGGTGATGTTCTGAGGCGTCGGGTCGTTTGAGCTGGTGCTGCTATAGCTCAACACCACCAAACAATAACTGACGGGAACCGTTGCCGAGCTCGGAGGCGTGCCGGTGAAGTTGTTAAACTGCGGCCCAGGTGCTGTATTGGCCGGCACGATCTGCGCGTTCGCGTATTTGATATTGCCGCCCAACAGTTTGGCCGGCAGCCGCGAGCATGTCGTTGGCAGCGATGCCCGCTGTTGAGCAGCCGCACGATTCGCTTGCGCGGCTACGCCTCCGGTGATGGCGAGTGCGATTATCAACGATAGGCGTGCAACGGCTTTTATGCCCGGCATGAGTTCCTCCCTCATCGAATGGGCTTCACGCTTTTGAGACGAATCCGAGCCAAATAGATGGACGATGATTCGCCGACAGGCGATGTCGGTCCGAAGGCTCGCGAATGTTTTGGAGAGAAATAACGGCGCACCAAACGCACGCTACGGAAGCAGGGCAGGCCGAGTCGCGGACTATGACCTTTATCCACGTTGGCCCCCCTCCCACAACGTGCTCCGCTTTTCACGGCGATTTTTAGTATTTTTAAAGAGCTGAGCAAACGAACGTCAACAAGAAAAACATTCGCTCGGGCGCTTCAATCGTGCAATTCCGGCTAAAGTGCCAGCTATAGCCGGAAAAGTACCGGTGAAGTCTGCGCTGCTGAATGTTCCCGTGTGAGCTGCGGCGTCCACGCGCCAACCAGGGAGAGTGTCCTCGAGAACGATAAACAGTGTTGAATCTTTACCGGTCACCTGAGATGGATCCACGAGACGGCGTGATTTTCATCATGCTCGCTGGGATGCTCGTCGATGGCCTGTCGCGTGTTGTGCGCCAATTCCCACACGCGACTTCCAAGATTGTTGCCGCACGCCGCACGGTTCAATGATTCCAAGGAAACACATGACACAGCCCGAAGTACACGACGGCAGTCGCGGCTCCGGCTCGATGACCAGCCGATTGCGGCATGACTATTGGATCGGCGGCGCCAGCGGCTCCGGCAAGTCCACTGTCGCGCGCCGCTTGGCCAACAAGCATGGCCTGCGGCTCTATTCGACGGACGAGGCGATGGGCGACCACGCGTGTCGATGGCGGCCGGAGGACTGTCCGAACCTGGCCGAGTTCGTGAATATGGGCATGGACCAGAGATGGGTCGATCGCTCGCCCCAGACCATGCTTGAAACCTTTCATTGGTTCCGTGGCGAGGGCTTCAGCTTGATCATCGAGGATCTGCTGGCGCTCCCGTCGAATCAAGGCGTCATTGCCGAGGGCTTCAGGTTGCTGCCACACCTTGTGAAGCCGTTACTGGATGATCCGAGTCATAGCGTCTGGCTTATCCCGACGCCCAAGTTCCGGCTGGCCGCGTTCAAATCCCGCGGCACCACGTGGAGCATCCCCAACAAGACCAGCAACCCGAAACGCGCCCTGAGCAACCTCCTGGAGCGCGATCGGCTCTTCAGCGAGCGTCTCGAGGGCATGGTCGAGACGATTGGTCTGGCCGCCATCAAAGTCGACGGCCGCCTGACAGAGGACGCGCTTGAGACCTGCATCGCCAGTAAATTTGGCCTCGATGGATGAGGCTTCGGTTTCGGGCCCAGGGCACGCCGTCATCAGGAGACAGCCGCCGACAACCCGTCCATGGCACGATTCATGCCAACAGCTGATTACGGTCCAAATGCGCCGCTCTGCGATCACGCTAGCCTGGAAGGCGAAGCAGCAGCGAATCGTGCGAGTATCGGGATGGAAGCGGGTCGCGCGCAGTAACTTGGCGCAGTGATCATCTTTGTCCGCTGTGTGGTCCTCTTTGAAAATTAGCTGAACATCTTATTCAACTCGCCGCCGGGATAGCCGCCTGCGAGTTCGGTGAACGTGCCTTTCTCAGCCATCTCCTTGGCCGCCTTCATGAAGCCGCTCCATGCCGACCGCGCCAGCGATCCGCCGACGCTGATCCGGCGCACGCCGAGATCGGCCGCTTCTTTCAGAGAGAGACCGGACGCGCCGATCAGGAGATTCACGGGTTTTGGGTGCACAGCTTTAACGATGGCGGCGATCTCTTCCCTTGTCTTGATGCCCGGCGCATACAGACAGTCCGCGCCCGCATCAGAATAGGCCCTCAGTCGATCGATCACGAGATTGAGGTCGGTTTGTCCCCACAGAAACGCCTCGCAACGGCCGGTGAGCAGGACGCCGGAATTGTCAGCGTCGATCGCCTGCCGGGCAGCCTTGAGCCGCGCAATCGCAAGATTCCAATCAAACAGCGGCTTGGTCTTGTCGCCGGTTGAATCCTCGATCGACAGACCGGCGACGCCGGTTTTCACGGCGCGTGTAACGTTCTTTGCGACACCCTCTGGCTCGACGGCAAAGCCGCCCTCAAAATCGGCATTGACGGGAAGGTCGACAGCTGTGCTGATCGCCGCGAGATGATCGCAGACATCATCGACCGTGACGTGGTTGTCGGCTTTGCCAATGGTCCAGGCGAACCCGGCGCTGGTCGATGCGATCGCCTTGAAGCCGAGAAATTGCAACGCCTTGGCGGTACCAACGTCGAACGGATTCGGAATCACAAAGCAGCCGGCTTCGTGCAACTTGCGAAAATTGGAGCGCTTGTCGGCAGTTGGCAGCATTGCTCTCTCCCTGTTGTCGTTGTGCGGCAGAAGATAACGATGCGACAGCTAAGCCACAACCTTGCGCAGAAAGGTCCGCTCTTCCACCAGTATGAACTTATGCTCTTCCGCGAAATTGAAATTGGCAGCGCCTTCAGCATCGCCGCGCAGCCGCGCGCGATAAGCCTCATAGGCCGCAAGGCTCTCGAAGGAAATTAGCGCGAAGGCCACGTTGTTGGAGCCCTCGTGCGGCATGAAATAGCCGATGAGGTCGCCGCCGCAGCGCGGGATGACGGAGAGCCAGCGCTTGGAATATTCCTCGAAGTGCGCGCGCTTGAACGGGTCGAGCTGGTAGCGGATGAAGACGGTGACGGCCATGGGGAACTCCTATGGACCTTTCCGTATTGCGAACACAGCGAAGCTGTTCAGGACTCGATCCGCGGAGCAACTCTGCATTGCCTCGCCGCCGCGCTCCTCGCAACGAGGAGCAATTTTAGAGACACTACTTGCTTGCGCGACATCAACGCTTCGGTTCTCATCGAAGTATGAAAGCTGGACCGATATCGCTGTGGTCGCCTCGTCGGTCGGCGAACATGTCGACTGGCCCTGCCGCAAGCGAAACCGCGCAGGAGGCCACCATCGGATTTCTCGACGAGGTAGAGTCTACCACCGCCGAAGGCCGACCGATCGTCGTTACCCCGAAGTTGACTTCGCAGAAATTCGCCGGCGAGGTAAGTTAGTTGGCGCCGTGGATTTCGGGCGGCTCAGGCAAGAGCCTGAAACGACGCCTCGAGAGGATGTGCAGCTGGCGGTTATGCGCCATCATGGGAGCTCTGGGTCCCTGAGGTCAGCTAGGTAGGTCGAACCTATCCGCCATGGTCTTGCGAAGATGCCAAAGTCCTCTCAGTTGTCGCCAAATCCGGTCCGCGTCATCGACGTGATGGCCTACCCCGCGGTCCAGCTGCTCGATATCACCGGGCCGGTTCAGGTGTTCGCCTCCGCTAACGATCTCATCGCCGGCGCCGGAGGAGCGCCGCCCTACGAACTCAGAGTCGTGGCTCAAGGCGGCGAAGACGTTACGGCCTCGGCGGGCCTGACGCTCGCGACGGGTCCGCTCTCGAAACCCGATGAGCCGCTGGACACCTTGCTCGTCGCCGGTGGCGAGGGGGTCGAGGCTGCGATTGAGAACTCGGTACTGGTCGACTGGGTGCGAGAGCGCGCGACGCAGGCGCGCCGTGTCGCCTCTGTCTGCACTGGCGCGTTCATGCTGGCAGCTGCGGGCGTGTTGGACGGGCGCCGCGCAGCGACGCACTGGAAGTACTGCGCCAAGCTTGCCCAGCGGTTTCCCGCCGTGCGTGTCGAGTCCGATCCGATTTTTGTGTGTGACGGTTCAGTGTGGACCTCGGCTGGGGTGACGGCCGGGATCGATCTAGCGCTGGCGCTCGTGGAAGAGGATCTCGGCCGCTCCATCGCGCTTGCCGTCGCCCGGTATCTGGTTGTCTTCCTCAAGCGTCCCGGCGGACAGGCTCAGTTCAGCGCAGCCCTGGCTTTGCAAGTAGCCGACGACAAGTTCGGAGCACTCCACGACTGGATCAACAATCATCTGGCGAACGATCTTTCGCTTTCGGTCCTCGCCGATCAGGCCGGGATGAGCGAGCGCAGTTTCAGTCGGCACTACGCGGAGGCGACCGGGCAAACGCCCGCCCGTGCCATTGAGCGGCTGAGAGTCGAAGCGGCGCGGCGTCTGCTTTCGGAGTCACGCCTGCCGATGAAACGCACCGCGCAACGTTGCGGCTTTGGTTCGGAGGAAACGATGCGTCGTAGCTTTCATCGCCTGATCGAGATCGCTCCACAGGATTAACGCGCTCGCTTCGGCTCCTAAATTTCAACTATTGGCAACCGTCGGCCGGAACGGAAGCCATCGAGGGGTCAGCTGCCAATCCCGCCCATGGAGCACGAGTGACGAATTAAAGCGGACTCATATCAGCGCCTCGTTCATCGAGGTGCAACAAGAATCACGCACGGGAGTCTTCATCGAGCGAGCGAATAACTCTGGCCGGCACACCTGCTACGAAGCTGTTCGGTGGAACATGCTTCGTGACAACCGCTCCAGCGCCGACCACGGAATTTTCACCCACAATAACGCCGCCCAGTATGGTGGCACCTGTTGCAATCCAAACGTTCTTTTCAATTACGATCGGCTTTGCCTCAACGTAAGTCCGTCGCTGCGATGGCGCGAGCGGATGAGCTGCGGTGATGATGCTCACATTTGGTCCAATCATGACCAGATCTGCAATTGCGACACCGCCCATATCATAGATGGTGCAGCACTGGTTGATGAACACCCTGCGTCCAACCCTGATTTCAAGACCGCCCGCGGTATAGAAAGGCGGAATGAGACTGAAAGTATCATCGACCTTTTGACCGGTTAGCTCGCTGAATATTGCTCTCACTTTTGCGGCATCGTCGAAAGAAAGCTTGTTCAGCTTGGCCGTCAGCCTCATCGCTCGCCTGACCGCATTAGTCATCGCGTTGCATTCGGGACTGGGAATTTGCACCCGCTTGGTGAGGAATGGTCTCTCGGCATCCATGTCGTCTTCCTGTGGAACCCGATTCGTAATTCTCGGCAATTCGAATGTCCCCCTTCGGCGGAAATCAAGAATTTTGTCGCGTGATTGGGGTCAAGCAATTCAGACGGGTTGGCGCGTGCGAAGAGCAGGGACGAATTTCACGAATATCGCCCAATTCCCCCGACCCTGCTTTACCCGCACCCGGAGCCGGCACGGCAGCTGACGGGCCCGAAGCCAGGCCTGAATTGCTCAGCCAGAGACCTGCCCAGGCTGACCCAAAGCTGAACTTTTAAGGTCGTAATGTGCGGCTAGGCTATCCCTTTGCGTCCGCTGGACGGCGATAGTTATCCGCGGTGGAGCGATGCCCGCTTTTGCGCCGCTTTTGGCGGACAACCGCACATCACACGCGTCTCATTTCGGCGCCCCGATTTATGAGTGGGCGGCCTACCATTCTGCTCATAAGAAATTCAAGCCAACACATGAGCATTTTAATTACCGCGACGTTGGCGGGCGCGTTGTGCTCCGCCGCCGCGCGGAGCCGCAGCGAAATCAAATCCCTAGCATTGAAAAATGGGCTATCGTCATCGCTGTCGATGGACTGCTTGCCGATCAAAGTCTCGTCATCGCTTATCCGGTCAGAACAGCGGGGCATCACCCACGACATTGCGCAGCACCAGCCACGGTGTCTGCCGACCGTTTGTGGTGACTTCAACGAGGGGCTTTAATTTGCGGTACAACTCACTGATCTCCAGCACGCCGTCGCCATTGACGTCGACCCCGGACCGGTCGCGTCCGAGGAGGCGCGTCAGGCTCTGCGTGAATACGCCACCAGAGCTATGAGGCATCTCCTCACTCGATTGGCGGCCCTTTGAGGCGGCGAGCACCACCATGGGAGCGTCCGTTGCGGTTGCAAGCGAGGCAACAGCTTCGTCATTGGTCGATTGGATGATGCCGGTCTGGCCGGAGTGACAGGCGTCAATGATGACAATGACTCGGCCGCGGGCCTTTCCGAGCAGATGTGCCATCTCCTGCCAGTCTATTGCAGTCTCGGGCAGACGATGGGGATCGGTCTGCGACGTCGCCATGAAATACCGTCCGTCGCCGCTCACTCCGCCGTGGCCGGCAAAAAACACCATGATCGTGTCGTTTGCCCCTGCGGCCTGGATTGCCGCGCTAATATCGGTCTGCACGGCGGCCGGCGCAGCATCCCGATTGACGCGTAACGTCGTCCTTACTTCGTGATAGTAGGAAAGCCCTGCTGACTTGAGCGTCTCGACCAGGCTTTCAGCGTCGTATCTGGCGCCCTTGAGTCGGGGCAGCTTCTCGTATTCGTCTACACCGACTGCAACGACATGGAGCACGTTGGCCGCACCGGCCTTCGCGGGTAGCTCCAAAGTCGCTGGTCGGCTCCTGAATCCATCGACATCAATCGCCACGGCGGTAACGGTGCGCGCGTGTGGTCGCCGTATGATGTTGATCGTCTGATCGAAACGAGGACCCGTGAGCTCCCGACGCTCCTCCAAGCGACCATCTTCATAGAGTTCCAGCATCGACAATCCACTGTCCGACTTTGCCGTCCCAGTCACCATCAACCCTGAAGGCGTTTCGGTTGCGGCGCTCAGTTCCAGCGTGGGTGGTGGCAACAGGGCAGGCGGAGGAAGACGCGACCGTGTGCCCTGAACAATGCCGCGAATGAGGTCCGGCCGATTAAGTATCTTGGCAAATTGCTCGAAGCTGTGCACGCCACCGAGCCCCGGGAAAGCGATATGAACGTAATGGGCACCTTCGTAGGTGGCAGTGTAATAGCCTTGTGCGTCGTAGACGATCAACTCGTCATCGACGATCCTGCCACTGAGCATCGGCCGGGAAGCGGCCGCCGCATCGTAGAGGAAGAACTGTCCATCACAGTTGCTCTGAACAACTAGCGCTCGGCCCATTGCGCGGTAGAATCCACAAAGCAGGGTCGGCTCGATCATCTCAATCGTTGATGCCCGCAGGCCATTTGCCAATTCAACGATCGCGGCCTTGCCAGTGCCTGGAATTGCGATCACCAGCCGGTCGTCACCCATGATCATCGGCCGCGCGACCGTGTGATCGCGTCCCACGAACTGGCTGAACAACCCGCCGATTTCCTTAAAAGTTTGTATCTGGCCGCGGGTCGCTCCGTTTAGTACAAGAAGATCAAACCGCAAATCGTGGGCACCATTCACCGTCATGGCGACGTCGCCGTGCTGCAGCAGCAAGTAATTCGTTCCCTGATTTTCCAGCCGCCACGCCGCGACAATCATTTCCCCCTCACTGAACCATGCCTCAAGGGAAGCGTTGGCTTGCAGCACCTCGACCTTCAGCCCACTCGGCCAGTCCCGCATGACGTCGCCATTGGTTTTGGGGATCGCCACTTCGGTGATCGGTGTCGCTGGTCTTAGTCGCAATCCGAGCTTGCCGAGTTCTTCGGCCACGTAGCCAAAATCGAGCGCTGCAGCGCGGGCTGGAACCGCCGCGCCCCACAGCCCCCGCGACTGGCCGAGCGATCCGTTGGCTGGCCGCAGATCGTCGGGGCGCAACACGTGACCCTCCGCGAGGGCGAGCCTTCGTGGCGCCAGAAACTTGGTCTGGCTGGCCCGGCCCGGCTGCGCCGGCTGCAGGGAGTTGCCATCGCCGACGTAGGAGTCGTATCCGCGCCCCACGTGAGTGAGAGCCAAAGTCGAATTGCTTGCCCAGCCTTTGGCAAGCGTGAGATCAGGCCGTCCGTACACGCGGCCCAGCAAGGCTTTCAGCGAGCCGATTTCATCGTCCAAAAGAGAAGCGTCAACTTTGTGACCCGAAGCGAGGAAGGCGATTGCCTTGGCGGCTGCGTTGTCGCTGTCACCTCGCAACACTGTGAGATGATCCCAGTCAATGAGAATGTTTGAGCCCGTCCAGGCGTCGCAAGTCCCGCAACCAGGAAAGAATCCCACCCAGTTGGTATTGGCCCCATCAGTCGATGTTACCGGGTCAACCAGAGTGTTGAACAATCCGACGCTCTGATACGCCCGACCCCCGTCGAGCAGGAGCGCATCTCCATTGGACCAGCCGACGATCGGCCCGCCGACCGTTGCGACTGTAGCGCCGACAACGAGATCAATAACCTCGAAATTCGTCGGGTAGAGCTTTTCTGCATCGCCAATTGAGGCAATAACGAACCGGCCAGACGGTGAAAACCTCGGCTTTACGCCGCTTCGGTCGACAATCTTTGCTCCACTCGTACGATCGAACACCCGATAGCGCCGGTCGAATATCTCCATGCGGTAGCGACCGTCAAAAGACAGCTCGACCTCGCTGAGACGCTGCGCTCCCTGGGGCGTTGCAAGCTCAAGTCGCGGGTCGGGCGTGACGAAATCCTGCACAATAATTTGCGGCTCGCCCGGCGCTACCGCGAACGGTCCGAGACTGGCAATCGGAAGGTCGGTCTCGCTCGGCGCGCAGCCCGGCGTGATGGCGACAAGCGCCCATTCGATGCTGAGGACGCCAGCCAGGTAAGGTTTAATCCACAGTCGCCCGTCGCGAGCCACGTCGGGGTCGTCCATGGGAATGATAATACGTGTGCGCCCCGCGCCGAACGCGATGTTGAATGGCGCACGCGAGGCGCCAAGCAGCGCCACAAAGTTCGGCCCCTGCTGGAGCAAACCGTCCTGGTCGAACCGAAATTTTCCTTCGAAGCGGACGCCATCAGGCATCGCCCCGATCAAGAACAGCCGCGTGTCTGAAGAGCCCACCGTTGGCAGCCGCCAGTTGACTTCAATCCGCGATCCGTGCCCGATCGCCTTCGGTGCCGGCGTTGTAACGCTGACATCGCCTACAAATTTGGCGGCGTCAGTCGCATCGCATCGCTGTGCGGTTGAAGTTACGCCAGGTGCCGGAGTGGGTGGCGCAGAAGGCGGGTTGAACGCCTCCGAGGCGCATCTGCTGCTGCCGACATGATCGAGTTGCGATGCTCGCTGCCGATAGCGGCGCGCTATACACGCTGTATCGCTGCCACAGCGGTCACGCTCAGTAGTCCACTCGTGCTCGACGGTCTCGATCGTCTTTCGGTCGGGCTGCGAGGCGGTCGCGCGGGCATTTCGATATAGCTGATCTTCACACGCGTCCAGAGGCCACAAATCAGAGGTCGCGCAGACGGTCCGCTGCGTTTCGGAGCGCGCATATTTGCACCAGGATGGTTGTGCGGCTGCCGACCTCTCCAAGGAAGCGAGCAACATCGACAGCGCAAGTGCCAAAATGATGCGCAACGGCATCAGCCCCTCCCTGGTTCGTGGCACGGTAAATTAGCTGCGGCCAATCCACTCAGCAAACGTCGGATGCACTTTGGCCTACTTGCTGATGCAGTCATCCCCAGGCCGAGACGTTGCTACACCTCATGAGGGAGACAACGACGTGAGGTATCCCCAGGGTCGATGCCACGGCTGCGGGCACTGACCTAAAGGATTTTGCAGTCGACTGTCGTGCGCCGGATCTAATTTTCGTTCGCGGGACGGTGCGTTGATTCGTCATGGAGGCTCACTGAGATGATGACGATCTGGGGACGGAGCAGCTCGTTCAATCTGCAAAAGGTGATGTGGCTCGTTGGTGAACTGGGGATCAAACATCGACACATTCAAGCTGGCGGTCAATTTGGCGGGCTTGATTCGGAGGAGTTCAGGGCAATGAATCCGGTAGGCCGTATCCCGGTCATCAATGACAACGGCACAGTCGTGTGGGAGTCGCATGCAATTCTCCGTTATCTCGCCGCATGCTACGGAAAAGGGAAATTTTGGTCCGAAGATCCAGGTGAGCGATCGCAGGCGGACCGGTGGATGGATTGGTCGCAGACGCTCCTGCAGCCCGATTTCCTGACGGGCGTCTTCTGGAGCTTCTATCGCACACCGGAGCCGCTACGGGACTGGCCGGCGATTCACAACAACGTTGCGCGGTGCGCCAGACATTTCCAATTGCTGGACCAAGTGCTCGCGGACCGAAAATTCCTGTGCGGTCACGCGCTCACTCTGGCTGACATTCCTGCCGGTACCGGGCTCTACCGCTATTTTGAACTAGAAATCGAGCGCCCATCCGTGCCGAACGTGGAGGCGTGGTATCGACGTTTGCAAGAACGTCCTGCCTATCGCGAGTGGGTGATGGTTTCATTTAATGAGTTGCGCGGGCGACTGGACTTTTGAAGTTCACGCATCGGCGAACGCCCAGCAGGTCGGATCGCGGAATCGATCAACAGTTAGTTGATGTCGTTGCGGACCATGGTTCGAACCAGCAGGCTGGACAGTGGGCCAGTCTCGCCAGTGCCAAAATCCGAAACGTGACGCCCGATTGTCGGCACCCGCTACGGCGGATGCTCTGAAGCGATCCGCATGGTCTCGACCAAAGACGTCAAACTTTTGGCGCCAAATTGTTAAGATATTTTCGTCAGGATTGCCCAAAGGGGGTGTCGATGTTGCGTATGATCAACTCGTTTTCCTTCTGGGCGCTGGTTTCCTTCACAACGTTGTTGGCCCTTCAAGCCTCTCCCGTCACTGGGGAAGTCGTGGCGTTTCTCGCGGGCGCGATTTGGTGCGGATTTGCTGCGCACGCCTTTTTGCTTGGTCTTTTCGTTGAGGGCGCGCTGGGAAGACTCCCCCGCTTTCTAATGATTATTCCGATCGGGGTCTATGGCGGCTACTACGTCATGTATGTGGAACAGGGTCGCGAGATCGAGGCGAAAGACGCACAATTGCAAATGAGCAATCCCTCGATGGTCTTGCAGTTTGACCCCGCTGTGCATTCGTTGGTCGTGCCTTCAAGACAAGCGGAGCATTTGGCCACGCATTACGACGTCGCTGCAACCTATGAGCTCAATCCGAATTTCCAGCCGACGGGATATATGTCGCACCGGCTGCTGGATGAGGCGCAGTGCTCAAGTGCTCGCGGCGCGCAGGCAAGACTACACGCGGAGCGAGTATCTCCAGCGCTGGTGGGTAACCTTGTCGGGCCGGTCGAGTTTGAAGGAGGCCCCCACGACGAGCGGTTCGTTCCGGGGGTTTGCGTCCTGAATTTTCCCGAGCAGCCACCCTTGCAGCAGATCGTCGTGACCAGGCGTGGGGACCAGGCGATCACCGATGGCGAGCGCGCGATTATCGACCAGTTCGTCGACTTCAGCCTCAACGGACAGGTCTTTGCAACCTACAGGACTGCTTCCGTCTGGCGTCTGCCGGCGTTCCCTATAATGTTCGTCATCGGCTGTGGGCCGAAGATCCGGGCCGATCGATCTTGCGTCGCCGATTTGGAGCCAAAAACCTACGAACTGATCGACGGGACGCCGAAGGGCGTCGACAAGCGCCTTCACGATTCGCCAGAAAGCATTGTGCTCGGACTGCGCAAATACGCCTGGACAGACTACGCGAATTTCAAGGGCGACAGCAGCTGGTCGGCTCTCATTGACCGTATCGGCCGCTATCCGCAGGAACAGGCTGACTATAAGGTCGAGCGCAATGCAGCACTGTTAAGACAATTCGTCGAATTTGTTCAGGACACCGGCGTTGAAACCACCGGAAAGGGTGCGTTCCTTGATATCGTCTACAAGGGTAGGACCGCGCCGCCATCAGGCATGCTCGGTGCGATACTCGAAAAACCGGAACAACTGATCCTCTTGAGGGACGCGATCGCATCGCGTTTCGTACAACTCGCAGACGCCAATATCATTATGAATAACCATTGGTTCAGATTGCTCGAGAGCACTCTCATCGAGCTACCACGCGACAGTTACGCCACCATGGCGGATAAGCAAGTCAGTCAGATGCTCGACGCGCTTGGAGCAAACAGAGGTTGGGATTATTTCGAGCATCTTTACCTCAGGATGGCGGACGCCGGGCCAAGGGCGCTGAGCTTTTATGAAGGTGAACTATCGAAATTGCGAGGGCGAGACAGGATCCCTGCCGTGCTGGCGATCTGTCGCATAGGTGAAGCGAACGATGACACCAGGGCCGTTCTGCGAAAGGAATTCCTGGAAAGTTCCAAATCAGACTCGGCCGACGATGAAGTCATCATGAATTCGGCAGTGTACGTCACGCTGCTTAAGCTTGGCGATCCAGCAGCCGTCGATGGCTACCCAACAAACTTCAAGCGCGAGGACGTCATCGGCTGGTATGAAGCAGTCCGGCAACAGAAGGGACGAACAGATATCGGCCCGAACAATTGCAATAGCTGGGTGAGGCAGGGACCCCGGGATGCTGGTTGGAGCCGACGTTTACCATCCTCACTGCGGCCCGGTCTCATTTACAATTCAGACGCTAAAGCTTGGACTAACGCCGCAACGAATTGATCCGGCGAGCGCCCCGATTGTTGCGAATTTGCTGGCGAAGGGCTCAAACGCACGGCGCCACCACCTCGGGGTCGCGAGAATTAGTCTGCGGATAAGCAAGCTGTGAGGGCGAGGGCAAGTGGATTGGGACCACGACGTTTTGCGCGAAGTTCTAATGGGTGTCGTGCGTCGATTGCCACCCCGCTCAGGGCGTCAGTTCGCGGCCGTCAAGCCACTTCGCCAGAAGAACGCGCGGCTGGTCCCCATAGCCTAGCGCTCGGTAGAAATCCGCTACCGTGGCATTGTCCGGCCGCACCATGAGTTGGGCCTTGGCGATGCCGCGAGCCGCGAGCCACGTCTCGGCGGCTGTCATGATGGCGCGGCCGAAGCCGTGACGCCGCCGAGTGGGCACGACCGCCACGTAATAGAATGCGCCCCGGTGTCCGTCATGTCCCACCATGACGGTCGCTACTATCTCCTCTCCAAATCTGCCGACCAGGACCGTCGAGTTTGGGCCCCGGCGCGCGAGTTCGATGTCGGCGACTGGATCATTCCAAGGCCGCAGCAGATTGCACGATTGCCATAACGCGATGACCTCAGGGACATCTGCATCGGCGACAGGCGTGACGGTGAACGCCGGCATTTCGCTGCGAGCGCTCACAACACTTTGCCCGGATTGAGTATGCCGTTGGGGTCGAATGTCGCTTTAAGCGTGCGCATCATTTGCATCGCGACGGGGTCCTTCACAGCCGGCAGCAGGTTGCGCTTGAGTTTACCGATTCCGTGCTCAGCCGATATCGATCCACCGAACTTCGCCACGATGCCGTGGACGAGCGCGTTGACCTCGCCCCAGCGCGCGAGAAAGGCGGCTGTGTCGGCCCCTTGGGGCTGCGTGACATTGAAATGAATATTGCCGTCCCCCACATGACCAAACGGCAGCGGGCGACAGCCCGGGATCACGGCCTCAAGCGCTGCACTCGCCTCGGCAATAAAATCCGGGACGGCCGCCACCGGGACCGAAATGTCGTGTTTGATCGAACCTCCCTCCGGTTTCTGATTTTCAGGCAGAGTCTCACGCAAATGCCAGAACGATCGGGCCTGATCGAGATTGGCGGCGATGACGGCGTCCGAGATGAGACCCTGGGCGAGCGCAGTAGCGAGCACGTCCTCGAAGACCCCGCGGACGCTGCACGGCGTCAGTGCCGAGATCTCGACCAACACATACCAGGGATGCGAGGTCCCCAGTGGATCGCGGCAGCCAGTGCCGTGTCGGAGGGAGAACTCAATGGCAAGCCGCGGCATTAATTCGAAACTGGTGACCGCTGGACCAAGATGGTCCTGAACAAGGTTGAGCAAGGCGAGCGCCGCGCGCGGTGAGGACAGGCCGACGAACGCCGTCTCGATGGCCCGTGGCTGCGGAAATAACTTCAGGACCGCCGCCGTAATGACACCAAGCGTTCCCTCGGCGCCGACAAACAGATCCTTGAGATCGTAGCCAGTGTTATCCTTTCTAAGCTTGCTCAGGCCGTTCCACACTTGGCCGTCGCTCAGCACAACTTCGAGACCAAGCACCAGATCACGGGCCGTTCCGTAGGCGAGCACCGCGACGCCGCCGGCATTGGTGGAGAGATTGCCGCCGATCGTGCAACTGCCTTGCGCCCCGAGCGACAGCGGGAATAACCGGTTGACTGTCCGCGCCGCCTCCTGGGCCTTTGCAAGTACCACGCCGGCTTCGCAAGTCATCGTATTCGAAACTGGATCGATCTCACGGATCTCATCGAGCCGTGTCAATGACAACAGGATTTCCCCATTGTGTGGAATTTGCCCGCCCACCAGTCCGGTGTTGCCGCCCTGCGGTACGACCGGCGTGCCGGTCTCGTTCGCAAGCCTGAGAATTGCCGCAACCTCGGCAACACTGCGAGGTCTGAGCACCATCGGCGTCCGACCGTGGTAGAGCCCCCGTTCTTCCGTCAGGTAGCGCTGTTGTTCTGCGGGGTCGGCAATGGCGTGTTTCGGGCCGACGATGGCCGCGAACTTCGCGAGCAGATCAGCGTCGATCGCCGCCGACCCCTGCCGGGACACGCGCCGATCAGGGGACTTCAAATTGCTGTCCATTATACGCTCGCTCTCGTTTCGCGGTCGCAAGGCGGGCCATGTCAGGCCGCGCATGGTAGAGGTGAGGCTGGATCGGCCTCAAGGGGCGAGGCGCTTGTCATCGGCAGCGGCGCGGCGTAGCCGATCATTGATGGCTTCACCGAGCCCGGTCGTCGGCAGAGGCATGACGGCTATCGCAGTGGCCCCGCTTCCGTCGAGGGCACGCAGGTGCGCGAACAGATTGGCGGCGGCCTCGATCAGATCGCCATCAGGCGAGAGATTGAGCGTACGAGCGGCGTTTTCAGCACCAACCGGACGATGCGGCCCAAAAGCCAATAAAACCTCCCCAGGTTCGACGCTCGTCGCACCGAGTCGTACCGGAGTACGAGGCGCATAGTGGCTCGTCAGCATGCCGGGAGCGATCGGCGCCTGGGGGTCGGGTTCGCCATCGGTCGTTGCGGTGTTTTCGGCTAGTGGCACTCGCAGCACCTGCTCGATTGCCGCTCGTGTCAGCCCGCCGGGCCTCAGCAGTCTCGGCGGCGAGCCAAGGCAGGCCACGATGCTTGATTCGACCCCAACCATGGTAGGGCCACCGTCAAGAACAACATCGATGCGGCCGTTCAGGTCGGCCATGACGTGCGGGGCGAGCGTCGGCGAGACGTGACCCGAGCGGTTGGCCGATGGAGCAACGATCGGCCGTCCAAAGGCGGCGAGAAGGCTGCGCGCCACCGGATGATCCGGCACCCGCAACGCGATGGTCTGAAGGCCAGCGGTCGCAAGCTCAGCGACTGGGCAGTGGGCCGACTTCTCCAGCACAAGCGTCAGGGGGCCGGGCCAGAACTTCGCGGCCAAACGCTGGGCCGCAACATCGAAGTGACCTAGTAAGCGTGCGGCGTCGGCGTCGGTGACGTGGACGATCAGCGGGTTGAAGGCTGGCCGGCCCTTGGCGGCATAGAGTCTTGCGATCGCGATTGCGTTGGCGGCGTCGGCACCCAGGCCGTAAACGGTCTCGGTCGGAAATGCGACGAGTCCGCCGTCGGACAGCGTCTGGGCGGCCGTGTCGATCGACGCCGGGGTCACGGCAAGCAGGCGTGTGACAGGGGCTATCGGCATCCAAACTTCCATGGGCGGTCAGGGCGCCCGGCAAGGCTCACGCGGTCTCAGTGACAGGGCCCTCAAATGCTCGGTAGCCTATCGCTGGCATCGGTCGCAAGGTTTCGAGATCGACAGTCCGGCCACGTTCCTATCTCGTCACGCGGTCTGCAGATTCACGCCGCAGCATCTGTGTGTGGTCAGTCCCATCCGTCGCCCAACCAAGCCGAGGCGCCCGGTATCGTCCTTGACGTGGGACCGAGAGGTGAGATCATCCAAGGGTCGTCCGTCCAGTCACGCCGGTTCGCGATCAAAATAGATGACGGTCGACCTGTTCACGATTTGTGCAAGATCCGGGGCCAACCCCAAGTCGACGGGCACATGTCCCGGCGGCTTTCGGCGTGGGTTCCGGCGCGGAGAACCACGATGATCTACCGGGCGCCGGTCGCCGACATGGCCTTTACCCTCAAGCATGCAGCTGGCCTGAGGCGCACACTCGCCGATGGCCTCTATGCGGATCTCACCGAGGACCTGGTCGATACGATTCTCGAAGAGGCGGGCAAGTTTGCGACCGACGTGATCGCCCCCCTCAACCGAGTCGGAGATCGCCAGGGCACGCCACTCTCCAATGGCATCGTCACTATGCCGCCGGGTTGGAAGGCAGCCTATACGGCCTGGACGGGAGCCGGATGGAACGGAGTGGCGGCGGCGCCGGATTGGGGCGGGCAGGGTCTGCCCCATGCCCTTAACGCGGCCTGCATCGAAATGTGGAATCAGGCTTCCATGGCATTCGGAATTGGTCCCGTGCTCACCATGGGCGCGGTCGAGGCGCTCACCGCGCACGGATCGGAGGATCTCAAGCGCATCTATCTCACCAAGCTTGTGTCAGGCCAGTGGACCGGAACGATGGAACTCACCGAGCCGCAGGCCGGGTCGGATCTGGCGGGTCTTCGCACCAAGGCTGAGCGGGCGGCGGACGGTACCTACCGCGTCTTCGGACAGAAAATCTTCATCACCTATGGCGAGCACGATCTCACCGATAATATCGTGCATTTCGTGCTGGCCCGTCTGCCCGACGGGCCGCCGGGGACCAAGGGCCTTACGCTATTTCTGGTACCGAAGTTTCTGGTCAATCAGGATGGCTCGCTCGGCACTCGCAATGACGTGTATTGCCATTCGGTGGAGCACAAGCTCGGCATTCACGGCTCGCCCACCTGCACGATGGTCTACGGTGACCAGGGAAATGCGGTCGGCTTTCTGGTGGGCCAAGAGCATCACGGGCTCGCCTGCATGTTCACCATGATGAATAACGCGCGCCTCGCCGTCGGCCTCCAGGGCGTGGCGATTGGCGAGCGGGCCACCCAGCAAGCACTGGCCTACGCGCGAGAGCGCCGGCAAGGGCGCCCGCTCGGCGAGTCCAGCGGCCCCATGATTCCCATAGTCGAGCATCCCGACGTGCGACGCATGTTGCTCACTATGCGGGCTCTGACCAGAGCTGCCCGCGCGATCAGTTATGCAACGGCCGTTGCCATCGATCACGCGCATCGTGCACCTGAGCCAGCGCAACGCCGCTCGGCCCACGAGCGTGCCTCACTGCTCACGCCGGTCGCCAAGGCGTTTTCGACCGATATCGGCATTGAGGTTGCCTCGCTTGGCATCCAGGTTCATGGCGGCATGGGATATATTGAGGAGACAGGAGCGGCTCAGCATCTGCGCGATGCGCGCATCGCGGCAATCTACGAAGGAACCAACGGAATTCAGGCGATCGATCTGGTCACTCGGAAGCTGCCTTTGTCGGGTGGCTCAACCGTGCGCGCCTATCTCAAGGAGCTGAGCCGGAATATCGCTGCGATTCCGGCCGGCAATGAGCCTGCCTTTGGTTCGACCGCCATCTGTCTGGCGCAGGCCCTCAACGGCCTTGAGCGCGCCACCGATTGGCTGCTCGATCGCCTCGACCGAGCCCCTGAGGCCGCGCTCGCGGGTGCCACGCCCTATCTGCGACTGTTTGCTCATGTGGCTGGTGGGGTCGGGCTCGCCCAGGATGCCGTGGGGTCGGCCCACGAGTCGATCAACGGCGCGGGTGACGGTGGCGCCCGCGCCGCCCTC
>Ga0187783_10001137_pt1 | contig 19684 bp, 17 predicted proteins | sample 1015_SJ02_MP02_2_FD_132471 | JGI IMG/M metagenome (GOLD analysis project Ga0187783, IMG submission 132471) | Tropical peat soil microbial communities from peatlands in Department of Meta, Colombia - 1015_SJ02_MP02_20_MG | ecosystem: Environmental > Terrestrial > Soil > Wetlands > Peat | place...
GACGGCGCTCGGTGGATTCGAATCCGCGACATAGAGTGAGAGTGCAATTTCCGGCAGCTTCGGCAGGTCATTCGAGCTACTCAGAACCGTAAGTTGCGGTGGCAACCCGAACGCCGTACGGATCGTAATGCCCAGGCCGGCGGCGGCCGCGGCCCACAATCCGCTGAGGCTCGGCGACGTGAAGGCAAGCCGCCATGGTCGACGCGTCCGCTGAAGCGCATCGATGGCCGGCTGGCGAAACACACAGGGAGCGTCGAACAAGGCAAGCGGGATTTGTTGGCCGCGCGGGCCGACGTGCTCCTTGGGGCCAATCCAAGCCATCGGCAAACGTGTCACCGTCATAGTGTTGGACACGCCTGCTCCCCAGAGAAGAGCCAGGTCGAGTCCACCCTGCTCGATGCGCTCGACAAGCTGGTTGGTGCGGTCTACCCGCGCCTCAACCATCACTGCGGGATGGGCGCGCGCGAAGCGTGCCAGCACGGCCGGCAACCAGGTGTCACCAAAGTCCTGCGGCACGCCGAAACGCACCGATCCATCGACGCCGACTCCTCGCGCGGCTGCCAAGGCCTCGTCGTTCAGTTCAAGAATGCGGCGCGCGTAGCTTAGAATGACATCGCCCGTATCTGTCAGCGCCAGCCTACGTCCCTGCCGGCGAAATAGTGGCCTGCCGACCCGCTCCTCGAGTTTGCGCATCTGCAGACTGAGGGCAGATTGCGAGCGGCCGAGGCGCACTGCGGCCTTGCCGAAACCGCCGAGGTCGATCGCGACCGCCAGCGTCCGCAACACGTCCATGTCCAGATTGCCCAAACGGATCATTGAGTTTTCCAAAAGTTATGCTTTGAAAATATCAATTTTTATCATGTTTGCCAATGCGCCATATTGGGTGCGGCGCCGCAAGCGACAACCCAGTGACGGAGATTTCCATGCCCCTGATTCGTATTTCGCTGCGTGCGGGCAAACCCGCGAGCTACCGACGTGCCATCGCTGAGGGCATCTACGAGGCATTGCGCGAGACCTTCAACGTGCCGGAGAACGACTTCTTTGCCACCATTTCGGAACACGATGGAGAGGACTTCATCTACGACCCGCAATATTTCGGTATCGAGCGGACGGACGACCTGGTGCTCATCCAATTGACGGTGAGCAACACGCGCACGGTCGACCAGAAGAAGAAGCTCTACCAACGCATCGTTGAGCGCGTTTCTGATCGGCCGGGCCTGCGGCCGCAGGACGTGTTTCTGAATCTTGTTGAAGTCGCCAAGGAGAATTGGTCGTTCGGTAATGGGATCGCACAATACACATAGGCCCGATGTGAGTTCCAGGCCGGCGAGTTGGCCGATCGAGTGCGAGCGGTTGGCCGAGTCCCACGTGCCAGGCAAGCGTGGAGCGACGCAGCCGCGTATGCGTTCCGTTCTCCTATCGTGAACGGATTGACAGATATTGCGACCGCCAAGCAACAGACAACGTCATCTGTGTTCCGAGGGAACTGTATTTAGTGAACGACAACTGCTTCTAAATCTGGTCTGTACGATTGTTCTACCCGATCCGACGTGTAGAATACCCCATACATAGCCGACGACTTGGACTCGCTTATCGACACGATGTCTGCCGGTCAAAGCAGGGGCTGGTTTACCGAATCCGTCTCATGGCCCCGTTGGGACATCGCCCCAAGAGGCGCACCGTTTGTTTCGACGTCGTTTACAAGAGTGAATCCTGGCTGAAGGCGCCGAGTACTCTAACGCCTCCGCGAGAAAATCGCGTTTGAGGAGATGGTGCTTTGTGAACATTTCAAAAATATCTGACAGCCTGGGCTCGTTTACACAAAAGTTTGAAATGTGAGCGCCTCAACGTTTCATCTGAACCTTGGTATCGTGGTTATTGTCATGCTATTTGTAGTTTTGATGAGGCAATATCCAAAGTACCAAAAGGGAGGACGGCCGTGCGTAAGCGCTTAGTAACAGTCATGGCTGCCGCAGCGGGGCTGATTGCTGTAAGCTCGGCAACCAACCGCTCCAATGCCGCAGTGCTTGGCGATCCATCTGGTGTTCGAAGCGCGATCGGTGATGTCAATATCATCAGCGATGTTCAGTACTACTGGGGAGGGCGCAGCTTCTGCTGGTATGATGATGGCTGGAATGGGCCCGGTTGGTACTGGTGCGGCCAGTATCTCGTTCCCGGAATTGGTTGGGGTGGCGGTTATGGCTGGCACGGTTGGCGTGGTGGTGCCGCCGTTGGTCGCTACGGAGGTCGCTACGGTGCGCGCTACGGGGGCCGCTATGGTGGCGTCGGCCGTGTTGGCGGCGTCGGCCGTGTGGGAGGTGTCGGCCGCGTCGGCGGTGTCGGCCGTGTGGGAGGTGTTGGCCGCGTCGGCGGTGTCGGTCGTGTGGGTGGCGTCGGTCGCGTCGGCGGTGGCCGCGTGGGCGGCGGCCGCGTCGGTGGCGGTGGTGGTCGCGGGGGCGGGGGCCGCGGGGGTGGTGGCCGGCGATCCGACCTTCTGCTCAAGCACGATATTACGCTCATCGGCCATCTCGACGACGGCCTGGGCTTCTATCGCTTCAGCTACAATGGGAGCGACAAGCCCTACGTCGGGGTGATAGCGCAAGAGGTGCAGGCAGTCATGCCTGAAGCGGTCGTGCGCGGCAACGACGGCTACCTGCGGGTCTTCTATGACAAGCTTGGCCTGAAGTTGCAGAGCTACGACGAGTGGATCGCGTCAGGCGCACGCATCCCGACCGGCCCGCCAGTCAAGCATTGATGCGTGAATATTGGTGATCGCGCACGGAGTTGTCCGCTAACAGCTTCCGTGCGCGACGCATGCTCGCCTGACTGCCGGCCGCACGACGGCTGCGATCCTCGAACGTCGCCGGGAACACCGAACGGCATCTTTGGCTCGCCGGATGAGCGCGCCTTTGGAAGCTCGTTCGATCAACGAAGGTCGTTCTAATATTGCGTCGGGACGGGTGGTGATTTTGGCAAGGTGGCGTCAGCGTCTGACCTATCTGGTAATGTCCGGCTTTCTGGCGTGGCACACCCTCGCGATGGTCGTTGCCCCCGCTCCGGACAATAGCGTGCTGGCCCAGTCCGTACGCCCGGTGTTCCAACCTTATCTGAGCTTATTAAGGCTGGACAATACATGGGACTTCTTTGCGCCGACCGTCGGCAAAGGGTCTCAACTGCGCTACGTTATAGAGGATGAAACCGGACAGCGCACGACCTTCGTGCCGGCCGAGGAGCTGAGCTGGTACCATCCAGCCTATTTTTGGTTCAGGTCCTGGTATTACTCGATTATTGAATCTCCTGACGCATACGCCGACTACGCCGCCGCCTTCTTCTGCCGAAAACACGCCTCCCTTCGCCCGGTCTCGATCACTCTCCTGGAGTATCAGGAAGGAGACTTTTGGGCCGATGACCAGTTAAGCGGCAAGCATCCCATGGACCCCGAGTTCGTCACCGTCAACACGATAAAACAGGCAAAATGCACAGGCTCGTAGACGTCGTCCGCTTTGGCCGAGGCGTCTTTGAAAACGTCGGCGCTGCGTGGTCACAGTTTTGGTTCCAAAGCAGCCCGACGTCACCGCTCGAGATTACCCGCATGGGCATCGGCGCGGCGCTGCTGCTCCACTATGGTCTGGCGAGCCCGTATCTTTTCGATTTCTGGGGGGATGCAGGCTGGATGCCACGCGATCTTGCTCTGACGGAACTTTCCGATCCTTGGATGCAATCGGTCTTTTTCTACTTTAAATCTCCCTGGCAATGGATCGTCTTTCACGCGGTGTTCCTGATCGCCTGCGCCGCGTTGATGTTGGGATGGCGCACGTCCTCCGTAAAATGGATCGTGCTGATTGGCCAAATTTCTTACGATTATCGCAACCCAATTCTCTCTTACGGGGTTGACAAGATCCTTGCCTGCCTTCTCTTTATTCTGTGCGTCGCGCCGATCGGCCGCGCAATTAGTCTCGACAGAGTGCGGGCTGTGCGTGCAGCCAAACTCAAAAATCTCGAAACCATAGTGCTGCCCTACAGCAGCCCATGGAGTGGGGCCTGCATAAGGTTGATGCAAATCCAGATGGCGCTGCTGTTCTTCTACAGCGCCATAAGCAAGTTGAAGGGGGACGATTGGTGGAGCGGCGACGCTGTGTGGATCGTGTTTACTACGGGTGAGCATTACAACAGAGTCATCCTGGACGTGCTTGCATCGCACTATTGGCTGGTCAATTTCGCGACCTACGGTACCCTCCTAATTGAAATTGCCTTTCCATTCCTGATCTGGCAGCAGCGCACCCGGCCTTACCTGCTTGCCGCAGCTATATTCATTCATGTTCAGTTCGCTGTTCTGATGGGGTTGTTTTATTTCTCTTTTGTAATGATCATGGGGCATATGAGTTTTGTGAGACCTGAATGGCTGGCACGCCTCGGAAGTGCATGGAAGCGAAGAATTGGCGAAATGGAAATGATCTACGACGGCAAGTGTGGCTTCTGCGTCAGATCGATGGCGTGGTTTCTGGCTTTCGACGGTCTAAGACAGATCAAGATAAGAAACTTCCGCGTCAATCCTTCTTCTATCGTCACGGACGCGCAAGTAGAAAAGGCGCTCTACCTCACTCTGCCCGATGGTCGGGCGCTGCCGGGATTCGAGGCCTATCGATATGTCGTGCTGCGCGTACCGGGACTGTGGTGGCAGGTGCCATTTTTCTACGTGCCTGTGCTCAGCCGATTTTTTGGCCGTCCGATATATAATTGGATTGCGGCTAACCGCAGCGCGCTCTCCTCCAAAAAAACACGGGTGTTCCGGTCACTATTAAGATTCAGATAGAACCTGTACTCACGATCGGGGCGAGAGCGCTGGGGGTTCAGGTGACCGCGAAACGGGGTCTGCTGTCTCAACGTTGCCCCAACGCCGTTGACCCAGCCTCGTATTGTGTGAAGGGAGCCAATCGACCTTCACCTCCGCTTCCTGGCTAACCTTGATGAACCCGATATCGTTCAGCCCTGCCGATTCCATCGATCGGTCGGGTCGTGATGCCAAGAAGAGTCTTGGGAATCGTAGCCTATGATGCCGCGACTGAGATCGAATGTCGCATGTCGAGAGCGCGCCGACCCGGCGGCCCAACTTGAGAAAGCGGCCGGCAGCGCCCTCTTTCGATCTAAAGTGCGATCTCTCGATCGGATTTGGCAAAAAGCGACAGGGGATCTCGACCACGGCGGAATATTGGACCACGTCCGCAGCAGCCTCGAGCCTTAAATTGCTTCTCCGTTGAGGCGGACAAAATCCAATGTGGACTAGCGCGGGTGGCCGCCGTCATGTCCGGCCTGATGGGCACGCTCGGACCGCTAGTGGACCCGAAGTGCAGTTCGCAGGTGCACATATTCGGAGGGGCGCGGCGACGACACCAAAGTAAGTCGCCAGGACCCGGATCAACGACGAGCGTGAGCTCGGACACCCGTCCCGCGGAAATGACGCGGGGCAAAGCATTAACCCCACGGCTTCGCACAGTAGTTCTCCCGCCCGCTCAAGGAGGTAATCCCGGCGGGCAGGTCGGTCGTTGGGAAGGGACGTGAGTAAATATTGAGCAGGAAATGCAACAAGATTCCAGACATACCGGGCCGAAGTAACCATCTGGCCGATGCTGCTTTTCACAGGATTGCCATGCCAAACCTAATATTTGTAAGCTGTCGGGCCAGATGTGGGAAATTTCAGCCAGTGACAAAACGACCTGTGACGCTGGTGTTCAAAAATCGCTATTGGGAATGTCTCCACGCGCGGACTACAAGACATGCGTCACGTTCTGGCGACCATGCTGCGATGCGATGTCGTTCAGTCTTCGTGATGGGGCACGTCGAACCGCGGCGGAGTTACTCCGTGCCGTGGTTGGCGGGCGGTAACCGCCATCCCCGCCAGAGCGGAAGATTGTCAGGATCGAATGCGACCGCCTATGGTTAAACCAAAGTGGGGGAACAACCCGCAAGCACTAGGGCAACTGGGAGGAAACGATGAGAGTGTTAATAGTGATCGGTGCAAGCGTCCTTGCACTGGCAGCTTACGGGGTGGCGTCGGCCGACCCGATTAAGGTGGGCGTGGTTTTGCCCTATTCGGGCGTCAACGCTGATCTTGGCAATCAGATTGACAAGGCGTTCGACCTCTATGTCAAATTGCACGCCAAGGAACTTGCTCCTTATCAGGTCGAACTCGTCAAGCGCGATGAAGGGCCGCCCTCCGGCGCCAACGCCAAGACAGTCGTCACCGAACTGATCACCAACGATAAGGTAAAGATCCTCACCGGCTTCGTGTTTTCGCCGGCCGCGATAGCGGTAGCACCCGTGGTAACGCAGGCCAAGATTCCGATGGTTATCGCCAACGCGGGTACGGCCTGGATCACCAATCTTTCGCCCTATATCGTGCGACTGTCGTTCAGCATGTGGCATCCAGCTTATCCGATGGGGACGTACGCCGCGGAGAAGCTCGGCTGCCACACCGCCGCCATAGGCTACACTGACTTCCCGCCCGGAAAGGATTCGAGCGAGGCGTTCAGGACAGGCTTCGAGAAGGCAGGCGGCAAAGTCGTCGACAGCATCCCTATGGGCAATCCGGCGCAGGTGCCCGACTTCACACCTCTGTTCCAGCGCGTGAAGGACGAGAAGCCGGACTGCTTTTATGTATTCATTCCTTCCGGCGCACACGCGGCTGGCGTGGTAAAGACTTACGGTGAACTCGGAATGCGTCAGGCCGGTGTCAAGCTGATCGGTCCTCTAGATGTCATTCCGGACAACAAATTGCAGGACATGGGCGATGCGGCACTCGGCACCATTGTCATGGGCCATTACGCCTCCGACCTCGACAATCCGGCTAACAAGGAATTCGTGAAGGATTGGTACGAGACCTACAGTGCCAACACGGCGCCCGATTTCATGTCGGCGGCCGGCTGGGATACCATGGCGGCGATATTCGCTGTCATCAAGAAGCTCGATGGCAATCTTGATGACGGCGAGAAGGTGGTGGCTGCCCTCAAGGGCTGGAGCTTCAACGGTCCACGCGGTCTGATCCGCATTGATCCCAACACCCGCGATGTGATCGAGGATGAGCGGGCCGAGGAGGTGATCCGCAAGCCGGACGGCAAACTCGGTGTCAAGATCCTCGGTGTCATCCCGCAAGTAAAGGATGAGTGTAAGGAACTTAAGATCGGGCGATGCGGGTCGTAGGCAGCGGCTTGGAGAGACGCCTGCGTGCGTAAAGGTCGCTGTCGCTGATCGACCGCGGCGGCGACTACCTTATGGGGATAGGCGTGTCGCCGACGGCGAATATCATCATCAGCATCCTGTTTGATGGCCTGGCCTACGCGATGTTTCTATTCATCGTGTCGGTCGGTCTGTCGGTCACCTTGGGGCTGATGGGCTTTGTCAATCTTGCCCACGGCGCCTTCGCGATGGCGGGTGGCTATTTCGTCCTGTCAGCGACCCGCAGCTGGGGTGTGCCATTTCTGTTGGCGCTGCCGGTGGCCTTCCTGGTCGTCGGTGCGGTCAGCATCGTGTTCGAGCGCGTCCTCTATTCACGACTGTACAAAGCGACCGAACTCGATCAGGTTTTGCTCACCATTGGCCTTGCCTTCATCTCGATTGCAAGCTTCACCTATCTCTATGGACCAATCCCGCAGTCCATTCACCTTCCCGACTATCTCAATGGCCAGATCAATATCGGTTTTCGGACCTTTCCGGTCTACCGTGCCTTCATGATCGTCGTGGGAGTGATTCTGATCAGCGGGCTGTGGTACGGCTTTGAGCGCACTAAGATTGGCGCCAAGATTCGCGCCGCGGTTGACAATCGCCGCATGGCACAGTCGATCGGAATCAATGTCGATCGGCTTTTCACGCTCACCTTCGCGGTCGGCAGCGGGCTTGCCGCGCTGGGTGGCGGGCTGTCGATCGAACTGCTTGGACTGACGCCGAGCTTTGCGATCATATATCTGGTGTTCTTCCTGCTGGTGGTTGCGGTGGGTGGCCTTGGCAGCTTCAAGGGCACGCTTGTGGCTGCGCTCGTGCTCGGCATCTTCGATACCGCCGGCAAGTATCTCTATGCGGACGCCGGAGGCTTCTTTATCTACGCGGTCGCGGTCCTTGTTCTGCTCGTGAAGCCTGCGGGGCTCTATGGCCGTGAGTGAGCCCTTGACAGTGTATGCGGCGAGTGCCGTGAAAACCGGTGTCGGCGACAGCGCAATCGCGTTTATGGCCCACAGGCATCGGTGGCGTTGGCTGGAGGCACTGCCATGGCTTCTGGCAATAGCGGCCTTCTTTCTTTTCCCCGACCGTCTGGTGTTGGGCACACAGACTCTGATCATGGTGCTGTTCGCCCTGTCCCTTGATCTCATTCTCGGCTACGCCGGCATTGTGACGCTTGGACACGCAGCGTTCTTCGGCATCGGCGCCTATACGGTTGCCCTGTTGGCGACGCGGGGCAATTGGGGAGAGTCGATTTCCATGTTGTTTGCGAGCGCTGCCATGGCAGGCCTGGCCGGGTTCATGTCCGGCTGGCTTCTGTTGCGCTATCGGGGCTTGGCACTGCTGGTGCTTACCCTCGCGACGGCGATCATGCTGCAGGAACTCGGAAATCTGTTTCCGAATGTGACTGGTGGCTACGACGGAATTCCGGGCCTCATGATCGCGCCGCTGTTCGGCGTCTTTCAATACGATCTTTACGGTCACACGAACTATATCTACTGCCTCTGTGTGTTGTTCGTCATGTTCCTCGTCGTGCGGCGGATCGTGTATTCGCCCTTTGGTCAGGCGCTCGCCGGCATCCGCGAGAATGTGGCACGCATGCACGCAATCGGTTCGCCTGTGCATTGGCGACTGGTCACGGTCTATTCGATTGCTGCGGCGATCGCCGGCGTCGCCGGTGCGCTGTTCGCACAAACGAACGGGTACGTCACGCTTGGTGTGTTTGATTTTGACAATTCGGCTAGCGTGATGGTGATGCTGATTCTCGGAGGCGCCGGGCGACTCTACGGCGCCTTCGCCGGCGCCGTCATCTACATGGTGCTGCAAGATTATCTGGCGAAGTGGAGCCCGGCATTCTGGCAACTAGGCATCGGGCTGCTGCTGGTATTCACAGTCATGTTCGCGCGGCGCGGATTGTTCGGCCTCGTCGAAAGCGCCGGTAATTTGTTAAACAAAAAGGCACGCGCGTGACTTCGCCGGCGCTCGAGATCCGTAACTTGCAAAAGAGCTTCGGCGCATTGCGGGTGGCGCGTGATATCAATCTGTCGCTCGAGCGCGGCGCCCGTCACGCGTTGATCGGACCGAACGGCGCCGGCAAGACGACTCTCGTCAATCTCATAACGGGTGTCCTCAAGCCGTCTAGTGGTATCGTGCTGCTCGACGGCGAGGACGTAACCGCCCAGTCGCAGGCAAAACGCAGCCGGCGCGGCATCGCCCGAACATTCCAGATCAATCAGCTTTTTCGCGGGCTCACGGTGCTCGAGAATCTCTATCTTGCAGTCGGCGAACGCACGCGGGCCTGCAATCGGCTGTGGAGGCCGGCCGGGACCGAGCGCGCAGTCGTCGAGGAGGCGGTAACCCATCTCGACGCGCTCAGGCTCACCGACGAAGCCCTGAAGCCCGTTCGTGAATTGCCCTATGGCCGGCAGCGGTTGGTCGAGATTGCCATCGCGCTGGCGCAGCGCCCCAAGGTCTTACTGCTCGACGAGCCGGCTGCCGGGGTACCCTCATCGGAAAGCCACCTGATTCTCGATGTAATCGGTGGGCTCGATCCCGATATCGCCGTGCTGATCATCGAACACGACATGGACGTTGTATTCCGCTTTGCCGAGCGGATTACCGTACTGGTTGCTGGCGCCGTCCTGACCGAGGGACCGCCACAGCAGATCGCCGCCGATGAGACCGTGCGCGCGGTTTATCTCGGCACCAAGATCGAGCGAGGGTAACAAACGTGGCGGAGCTGCGGCCGGCGCTGGAGTTCGATGGGATTTTTGCCGGTTACGGCGAAACGGTCGTACTGGAGAATATCAAGCTTTCGCTTCAGGAAGGGGAGACCCTCTCCATCATCGGCCGGAATGGCGTGGGCAAGACAACGCTGCTTGCGACCGCGATGGGTCATACCACGCTTCACGGTGGCCAAATCCGCCTGCACGGCCGTGATGTCTCATGGGTTGCACCGCACCGGCGAGCGCTCGCGGGCCTTGGCTACGTGCCGCAGGAACGCGAGATCTTTCCCTCACTTTCGCTTCAGGAGAATCTCGAAGTTGCAGCGCGGCCCGGTACCTGGACGATGGACCGGGTGTTCGCCCTGTTCCCACGTCTGGCCGAGCGTCGCACCAATCGCGGCAGCCAGCTGTCCGGCGGCGAGCAGCAGATGCTCGCCATTGGGCGGGCTCTGGTCGGTAATCCATCGGTCGTGCTGATGGATGAGCCGTCGGAAGGGCTGGCGCCAGTCATCGTCGAGGAACTCGCCGCCGCGGTTCGGCAGCTGGCCGAGACGGATGGACTCGCGCTTGTTCTCGTCGAACAGAATACGCGGCTGGCGCTCGATATATCGCCGCGCGTGGTGATCATGGACCGCGGCCGGGTGGTCTATGATGGGTCAAGTGCCGATCTGAGGGCCGACCAGGACAAGCTCGATGGACTCATCGGGGTTGGTAGGCGCTAGTCCTGCAGAGTGCGACTGCAGTCGGCAGGGGCCTTCGGACTCTTGGTCGAAGGGAGCCCATTCCCAGCCGGTCCAGCGCCGTGTGCGCTAATTTCATTTGCAGGCAGCAACGCCCTGTACGAGGCCGATGCGCTCCTCCACAAAGTTGCGGAACATATTTTCCGCCATCGCCGGGAAATCCTCGCCAAGCAAAATGTGGACACCAAGCAGCGGCTCCGGGGCACTGGTGCGGGCTCGCGCATTGGCCAGGGCATCCCCAGTCCGATCCTCGAGGACGAGCGTGCGCAATCCGGCGGCCGCCAGACATTGACTGGTCCGCTCAGCGCTGAGAAGGAAACTGATCGAGGGATCGCGCGCCCACGGCACCGGAAGGTGCAGCGGCTGGTTGGGGCCCGCGACGACGTCCGAGAAGACATAGCGCCCAGCCGGTTTCAGGACGCGGCGTATTTCGCCGTAAAGCCGATTTCGATCGGCTATGTTCATCACCGAATTCTGAGACCAAGCGACATCAAAGGTTTGATCGGCGAAAGGCAGCGCAAGAGCGTTGCCGCGCAGGTATGTGACTCGGTCAGCAAGGCCTGTTCGTCTTGCCAACATCCCGGCGACACGGCAGAACTCCCACGTCAGATCGAGGCCTGTCACGCGGCACCGGAATGTTCTGGCAAGATAGCGCGACGGTCCGCCAATACCGCAACCGACGTCAAGCACATGCGCGGCGCCCGTAAGGGCCGCCAGATCCGCGAGCTCAATGGTGCCAGCCCGACCACGCGTATGGAATTCGTCAACCAGCATCAGATCGTCAAGCGTGAGGGCATTAATATCCTTTCCGGCGGCTTTTAGCGCGCCTAGGATGGCCGACCCAAGGTCCGCATGATGGTAATGATCGCTCACTGGGTCATGGTTTGTCATGTGCGGTGCTGAAGTTCACAATATTTCGATACGGAAGATTGTGTTCCCACATGTGTCCATTCCTACGCATAAATGCAACAGTTGCTGGTTCTATGGCCCCGTTTGGAGTCGGCCTGTTAGAACTTGATGAATGCGGTGCGAATTCGCGCGACGGCTCCGCGGAAGACGGGGGCGTTTGTAGCGGGGCCGCAGCATCTATTGAATGAGGTCAATCACGCCATTGCGCATGAGACGATCGCGCGGCGGAACTGGTCTTGAACATATTTTGGGCGTCTACTCCGGCTAATGTTCCGAGTTGAACTTTTGGGGGAGCCGGTCAAATTGATCGCGTTAAGGTGGTTCGAGGGGGCTGTCGCCGCGTGGGTCCGGCGCCGTCGCACTACCGGCGTTCGCATCGGCATGGCGGTTGTCATGCTGTGTCTTCTGCCCGTTGGAAATGGAAATGCTCAATTTTTGTTCTGGCCAAAACTCAGCTCCCCTTGGAGCAATCGTTCTGGACTCCAACCCAAACACAGGCATGAGCACAAAGCAGCAGATGTCACCAAAAATAGTCACCCAGCTGAGGCGCCAAGGACAGCGCTGCAGATCATTATTTCGATCACTGATCAGCGGTTATCGCTTTACGACAACGGAACTTTGATCGCGCATTCACCGGTGTCGACCGGCGTAAAGGGTCATCCGACGCCGGTCGGTATATTCAGCGTGATTTCTAAACAACGATGGCACCGGTCGAACATCTACAGCGCAGCCCCCATGCCCTATATGCAGCGCATCACCTGGTCAGGCATCGCGCTCCATGCTGGTGTCGTCCCGGGCCATCCGGCCTCACACGGCTGCATTCGCCTGCCGACCAAATTCGCCATTCGTCTCTGGCAACTCACTGGACGCGGCACTCGCGTGATCATTGCACGCGATGAGGTTGAGCCTGTCGAGATCACAAACTCACACCTGTTCGCACCAAAGCCGAAAGTCGAAGCCCATAGGCCCGAACCACAGCCTGCGGCGGCTACCGCAAATGCTGGCGACGCATCGGCGCCAACAGACGCGGTCGCAGTGTCCAGTGGGAGCGGGACGGGCGAGGCGACGCAAGCGCCAGCCCCACCTCCGGCAGCCAGCGTTACCCGAAAGCCTCGCCCCATTACGGTCTTCGTGAGCCGTGAAATGGGCAAACTTTTCGTGCGGCAGGGCTTTGCCCCGGTATTCGACTCCCCGGTTACGATCATGAATTCCGAGGAGCCGCTCGGAACCCATGTATTCACTGCGGTGGAAGTTGCGGGCGAAGGTCCCGAGGTCCGGTGGAACGTGGTGTCGATGCCGGAGGAGCATCCAGGAAAGTCATCTCGTTCGGCCAAAGGCGCGGAGCGTGACCCCGTGTCCTCGCCGGACAATCAAGTGCCCCAGACGTCGGCACCACCCACGACCGCTGCTGCGGTTCTTGACCGTATCATGATACCGGACGATGTCATTGACCGCATTAACGAATTGCTAACGCCCGGGTCGTCGTTGGTCATTTCGGACCACCGGATGAGCGATGAGACCGGCCGCGATACCGATTTTATTGTGCTGACACGTTAAGCCGCCGAAGCCACGGTCCGCCCCCAAGCCGATCGTTGAGGGGCCCGACCGTCTTGACGAACAGGTGAAATTTACCAAGTAGCGGCATTTGGCAAGTCGATTATACTCCTCCAGCACACAAAGATAGAAAATTTCTTACGGAGGAGGCCATGATTACTCGACGCGGCCTGCTTGAAGCGGCCGGTTCCGGTGCGGCGTTGGCCGCCAGCCCAATTCGTCTTGTGGGACTTTCGGAGGCCTGGGCAGCTATCGCCGATCTGCCGAAAGAGCTGCCATCCGGCACCCGAGCCGAAGCCCGGCTCGACGCGCTGCCGGGCAAGAAGCCACTGATCAAGCTGAGTTACCGCGCCCCCAACTACGAGACTCCACTGGCCTATTTCCGTTCAACCATCACACCGAACGATGCGTTTTTTGTGCGCTATCATCTCTCAAACATTCCCGAAGTTGATGCCGCGTCGTGGCGACTCTCTGTGGGTGGCGAGGGGGCGAACAGCAAGTTCGAACTCAGCCTCGACGAGCTCAAGAGGATGCCGGCGGTCGAGATCGTTGCGGTCAACCAATGCTCCGGCAACCGACGCGGTCTGTTTCAGCCGCATGTCGCAGGCGTCGAGTGGGGTTACGGCGCCATGGGATGCGCCCGATGGAAAGGCGCACGTCTCAGGGACGTTCTTCAAAGACTCGGCCTCAAGCGGGAGGCAATCGAAATCGTCTTTGATGGCGCCGATGGACCCGCAGACGACCAAACACCCGATTTTGTCAAGAGCATACCGGTCGCCAAGGCGCTGGAAGAAACCACTCTGATTGCCTACGAAATGAATGGCCAGCCGCTACCGCACTGGAACGGCTTCCCGGCGCGCCTTGTAGTGCCCGGCTGGACCGGCACATATTGGATGAAGCACCTCATCTCGGTCCGAGCCGTCATTAGGCCATTTGACGGCTTCTGGATGAAATCTGCGTATCGTATCCCGACCGGTCGGTTTCCGCTGGTCGCACGCTTTGCATCGCAGGAAACCGCGATCAACATTCCGATCACCGAAATGGTCGTCAACTCGCTCATCACCAGCCCCGTGGACGGGGCCAACGTAGCGGTTGGCAAGGTGGTCGTTTGCGGACTTGCCTGGGATGGCGGCTACGGCATTCACGCCGTCGAGATCTCAACCGATGGCGGAAATACATGGGCGCCGGCTCAGCTCGGCGAGGATCTCGGTCGTTTCGCCTTCCGGCCCTGGACATATGAAGTTTTGGCGAAACGCGGCAAGAACACTGTGACAGCGCGGGCTACCAATGTGGTAGGGCAGAGTCAAACGGCAAGCCTGATCGTCAATCCCGCGGGCTACCATCACAACGTCATGCAAACCATCACGCTCAGTGCGGTCTGAGGGAGGAACTCGTGCGCCTCATCATCGCTGCGCTGATCCTGCTTCTGGTCCAAGTCCGAGTAAACGCCGAGGAGCATCCTGTCCTCCTCAAAAAGGCACCCGGCGTCGAGAAGGTCGAACGAAACTGTGGTGTCTGCCACAGCCTTGACTATATTGAGATGAACTCGCCGTTTCTAAATTCGGCAAACTGGGACGCCGAGGTCACGAAGATGATCCGGATATTTGGTGCGCCGATCGATGATGCGGATGCCAGGACGATCGAGGATTATCTCAAGGCGAACTACGGCAGCTGAAGGCTGCTGTCGCTCCGTCGCGGCGGCAGCCAAGGTCCGCCGCGTTATTGCTTGGCGTCGGCTCCTTGGACGCACGATGCTCTGCTCGCCGATTTCGGCGGCGAAGCGCGCTAATCGCCGTGCGGGCTTGCGTAACGCCCTTGCTTCTGGCGATGATTAAGGATTCAAACCATGCACAATCCCCTCGATCTTCCGTCCGATCTGCCGGTTCCGGTCGATGACGGAGCGGCGGCGCATCTGATTGGCCAGAAGCTGCCGGACTTGGAATTGCCGGCAACCAGTGGTCTCCTGGTCAACTTGGGGGCCCTCACAGACCGAACCGTCATCTATGCCTATCCGCGAACCGGACGGCCCGGACAAATGCCGCCCGACGGTTGGGATGCAATTGCGGGAGCGCGCGGATGTACCCCGCAAAGCTGTGGCTTTCGCGACCATTTCGCTGAGCTGCGTCGTCTGGGCGTGAATTCCCTCTATGGGCTGTCGACGCAGGATACTGAGTACCAGCGCGAGGCTGTGAACCGGCTTCATTTGCCATTCGCGCTGCTGTCTGATGCCAAGTTGCAACTACAGCGCGCGTTGCGACTGCCTACATTTGAGATCGAGGAAATGATCTTGCTCAAGCGCCTGACCTTGGTGATCGACGATGACGTCATCACTAAGGTCTTCTACCCGGTGTTCCCGCCGGACCGCAGCGCCAGTGACGTAATAGCCTGGCTTCAACTGAATGCCGTGACCTAAATGTCGATGGCTTCGCTGCTGTCGCTGACTGGCGCACGCAAGAAGCGTCGGCCTTGAGGTTCATTGTTCAAGGGTCCTGAAGTACTCCATCAGATCGTCGACATTGGTTTGATTGAGCTGAAACTGCGGCATCGTCGGGTGGCCACTGAGCCGACCTGTCAGGATGCCCTCGGCAAGCAGATCGTTGAGAGACTTAGGTGGGCGCTGAAGATGGAGCGTTCGAAAGGGTGGCGCTGTCGCCAGCGGGCTGGGACTGAGCTTGTCGACCGCGTGACAACGGCTGCAGAACATCCGCGCAAAGTCAAAACCTCTCTCTGCACTTGCCGCTCGCGCGGCTACGGCACCCAGGCAAAGGAACATCAGCACTGCCGAGACAAAGCGTAGCATCGGGCCCCCCTCGAGTGACTCAATATCGCGGAATTACGGCTACCCGTTGACTTTCGTCAAACCAGGCAGAGCGCGTATCTTGAAAGATCTGCGCGAGTTGATCTGCATCAAGGTTGCGCTTGGTGCGCCGCGCTTTCTTAGTCTTGTCCGACCTCCTTGCATGCGGACGCACTGAAAAGAATTGCTCGTCGACCTGGAGAGGACGAGATGAAAATCAAGTTCAAGGATCAGATCGTCCAACTTCTTAACGAACACCGAATCATGATCGTTGCCACCAACCGTCCCGACAGTTGGCCGCAGGCGACCGTAGCTGGTTATGTGAACGACGGACTCGCGTTGCGTGATCCGAGGGTATCCGTCGCGATCGCCAGGGACTACCCGCAGCCTCTCGCGATCCGCGGATTATCCTGGTGGGACGTGCACTAGTCATCGAGGACCTCGGGGGAGTCGACCACGCCCGCCGCCTGCAGATCCGTCGATACCCTGAATATAACATAGTGCAGAGACAAATTCCGGCGGAGGTGGCCGCTTGTACGGATCACTCCAGAAATCGTCTCGGTGCTCGACTATTCCAATTCGGTCACTCGGATCTCATTCACGTTTCGGAGCACGACCTTGAGGAATTTGTTGAAAGCCGACGTCATCATTGGGCTGGACCGGAGATTATCTAATCAGTTGTGCGCCCACCCCTGGATGGTTGGCTGCGTAAGTGCGATAGGAGGTCCTTGGCCGGATGAGCAATGCGTGCCACGTAGCTCAAGGCCCTTTTCGGCGATCGTCAAACGTGAAATCACTATCCATAATCACATGCGGCATCAGCCGCCAACAGGGAGGATCAAGAATGTTCAGGGGTTTGTTTCGCCTTGCCACAACGGTGACCTTGTCACTGCTGCCGGTCACTGCGCTGGCCCAACTCGCGCCGGGTCGCACAATCGAGGAACTCAAAACCGAAACCCAGGCGCGCGCGGATCGTGATGCCTATCCGTTGACCGGCCTTCGAGCCGATGACGTGCGCGAGGCACTCGCTCGGATTCATTCACTTGATCGGGATGAGTGGGCCGCCGCCTGGAGTTTGGTCGCCGACCGCTACGCCGAACGCGCACGAACCGAGGAGGCGAATCATCAGGCCATGGCGGCACAATCCGACTACCTCGATGCGTGGCGCCTCTACTCGTTTGCACGCTGGCCCGTCACGAACTCGCCCGGAAAGGAGCAGGCCTACGCCCGCGCTCTCGAAGCTTTCGCAGGCTACGCACGGTATCTGGATCCTCCGATTGAGACGGTTCGCATTCCATTCGAAGGCGCGGAAATTATTGGCTACCTGCGCTTGCCCGCCCACGCGAGGCCGGCGCCTCTGGTGCTCACCGTCAGCGGTCTCGACAGCCGAAAGGAGGATAATCTCGAGAGGAGCGACAGCTTTGTACAGCGTGGGATCGCCGTTCTTTGCCTTGACATGCCAGGCACCGGCCAGGCGCCGATCAAGGCCGAGGTCGGCGCCGAGCGTATGTTTGCCCGCGCCCTGGACTACCTCGACGCGCGGTCCGACGTCGATCCCAAGCGCGTTGCTGTGCAGGGCAGAAGTTGGAGCGGCTACTGGGCGGCGAAACTCGCCATCCTGGAGCGCGAGCGACTTCGAGGTGCTGTCGTGCAGGGCGGGCCGATCCACCTTTACTTTCAGCCCGAGTGGCAGACCAAGGCGCTTGGCACGCGCGAATATCTGTTCGACCTGTTCCCGGCTCGGGCATCGGTCTATGGGGTCAAGACCCTGGACGAGTTTCTGGCCTACGGGCCGCACCTGTCCCTCAAGGAGCAGGGGCTGATCGGCAAGCCATCGGCGCCGATGTTGCTAGTCAATGGCGACAAGGATTCGCAGGTGCCGATCGCCGATCTCGAATTGCTGCTCCATGCCGGTTCGCCCAAGGAAGCCTGGGTCAATCCGGAGGGTGGCCATATGGGTCGTTCGGTTGATTGGCCGGACGGCAGAATCTTTGCCGAGATCACCATGCCCTGGCTTGTGCGAAACCTCCTGCTGCAAAAGGAGGATACTGATCCTTCCAAATCGGACGCTCACCGCAGCGAGATCGAGCACGCCGGCGATAATCCAAGTAGATGAGAAGCGGCAAGCTCGTCGGTCACGCGCAGGGATTTCGTGTCGACTTAAGACCCGTCGCCGATTTTGAAGGACTGTCGATCGGGCCTCGTGACCGGCCTCCGCGGATTTCCGGCGGTTGAGGCGCCGGAACCCTTTTTCGGGGCTGACGACCGATCAAGCAGCGGCGCATCGCCCCGAGAAATCCCTGGTCATCGCTCCGGGACGGCCGCACAGGGTGCGTCGCGGTAGGTTATCGGATTCCCAGAACCATCGCATGGATATCCTTACGCGGGCTTGCCAGCCCCCATGGGGGCCCGCGCTGAATTATCACGCTATCCGTCAGTCCTCTCCAGGGGTCCTGCAGAGGGATGGTGCTCGCGGATGATTTTTCGCGAGCAGCGCAGCAGGCTGGCACTTGTGGCGCCGATGTGCGATTGGCAAGATGGAATACGAACGGTTGCGCGCCCGCGGTCAGTGCGTGGAACTCCGTTAACGGGCTTCAATGGTCCAGAGACGGTAAGCACCGAATTCTCGAATTGATAACGGATAGGAAGTCAGCGATATGGCCACGACTCATGGTTTTGAGCTGCTGCGTGAGCAACCGGTTGCCGAGATCAACAGCACGGCCCGGCTCTATCGTCACGCGAAGACCGGCGCGCAACTGCTGTCAATCATCAACAGCGACGAAAACAAGGTGTTCGGTGCCACCTTTCGCACTCCACCAAGCGACTCGACCGGTGTCGCACACATTCTTGAGCATTCGGTCCTGTGCGGATCGCGCAAATATCCGATCAAAGACCCGTTCGTTCAGCTGATGAAAGGTTCGCTGAATACATTTCTCAATGCGATGACCTACCCTGACAAGACCTGTTATCCGACCGCCAGCCAGAACCTGCAGGATTTCTACAATCTGGTCGACGTCTATCTTGATGCAGTCTTTCACCCGCGCCTGACACCGCAGATTCTTCAGCAGGAGGGCTGGCACTACGAACTCGACGATCCCACCGGTCCGCTTACGTACAAAGGGGTGGTCTTCAACGAAATGAAGGGCAACTATTCGTCGCCCGACATGATGTTAGGCGAATACTCCCAACAATCACTCTATCCTGACTCGCTCTATGGTCTCGATGCGGGCGGCGACCCGAAACACATTCCCGACCTGAGCTTCGAACAACTCAGGTCTTTTCACGAGGCATATTACCACCCGTCGAACTCACGGCTATTTTTCTATGGTGATGACGACCCGACGGAACGACTCCGCCTGCTTGACGCTTATCTGAGGGAATTTGAGCCGATTACGGTCAAATCCAATCTCAGTCGTCAGCCGCTGTTTTCTCAATCACGACTCCGTGCTTACACCTATGCGGCCGACGAGGAGGGAGAGCGATCCAACAATTCGATGGTGACCGTCAATTGGATGTTTGACCAGACCGCCGGCACCGAGACCTATCTGCTATTGGTTGTCCTCGATCACATTCTGATTGGGTCATCGGCATCGCCGCTGCGCAAGGCGCTGATCGATTCAGGGCTCGGCGAGGATGTAGTCGACGATGGACTGGCCAGCGGCATGCTCCAGATCAAATATTCTGTGGGGCTCAAGGGCATTGAACCGGAAAATGCCAACAAGGTCGAGACGCTGATCATCGAGACGCTC
>Ga0187783_10001138_pt1 | contig 19682 bp, 20 predicted proteins | sample 1015_SJ02_MP02_2_FD_132471 | JGI IMG/M metagenome (GOLD analysis project Ga0187783, IMG submission 132471) | Tropical peat soil microbial communities from peatlands in Department of Meta, Colombia - 1015_SJ02_MP02_20_MG | ecosystem: Environmental > Terrestrial > Soil > Wetlands > Peat | place...
AGGGCTAAGCGGCATGCTCTGGGCTTGCGCCGAGAGCGAACCGAGATTTGAAATCAGGCCGTTCAGCTCGGCGCTCGCAGAGTTCTGGAGCGACTCGGTCGGTTCGCCGGCGACGGTTCCGGCAACTGTTGGCGCGGAGGCGCCGACGGTGCCGCTGACCAGCTTGCTCAAAGGTTGAGCGATGGTTCCTTCAATCGGAGGCAAGGACGCCACGTGTATCTCCTGTTCTACGAGTTGTTCTCGTCGGTGTCGTCGAGCATCGAGACGTAATCGGTTGCATGCGGACGATAGCCGCGCTCCGCTTCCTGTTGGCCGAAGAGGCTGGGAGGCATCAGCGGAATACTTTGGGCCCGATCCTGGAGCTGACTGACGGCGGCGATCGCGGTGCTCGAATCCGCCGCGGCCGAAGCTTGCGGCGATTCCGGCGCCGCCGATTCGCCGGTAAGCTGCTGATAATGCCGCAGCACCGAATCGGCGTAGGTGAGGTCGGTGCCGTCGGCCCAGCGCGTCATCGTGCCCGTCGCGGTCGGCGAGCCGCTGTTGTAGGCGCTCAGCGCCTCACGGACGTTTCCGCCGTATTGCTTCAGAAGTCCCGACAGCATGCCGGCGGCATAATCGGCGTTCTTGCCCGGATCCATCGCGTCGGGCGTCGAGGCGAAAGAGTGCCAGCGGTCGTCGATTTGAAACAGCCCGTGGCCGTGACCGCCGTCGCCGATCTCGTTGTGGCCCGCGTTGGCCCCCGGGCCGCCGGTCTCTTGCGCGGCGACCGCCGCCAGCAGATCGGGATCGAGGCCGTACCGGCGGGCGGCCGCGCTGATTTGAGGGGCGTAGGCGACGCCTTCGGCAGCCAATCTCGAGGTGGTCGGATCGATGCTCATGCGAGCCTTCTATCCCCCGGCGGAAGCGTTTGACAAGGCGAGAGGCGGGTTCTAGAATGGCAAAGTCCGTGGCGGCCCCGCTGGTAGGCGGGGCCTCGTGCTACGGGCCGCATTTCTATGGATCGTTCCCACAGAGTCGACATCAGCGGCCTGCTCGCGGGCAGTCGCCAGTTCATGACGGTTGCCGACGAGGTTCCGATCGAGCCGTTCGAAGGACTATCGTTTCCGGATCCGGTTCGGGTGGAACTGGAATTGCGGCAGGCGGACCGCATGCTGGTGGTCGAGGGTACCGTTGATGCCCGCGTCCACGGCCCATGCGACGCTTGCCTGGAAGACGTCGACCTTGAGGTTCACGTCGACGTGGAGGAGCGGCTCGACCCGGCGCACGGTCGCAACGTCGATCCGTTCGGCGAGAGCAACGTCCTGACGGGGGAACGGCTAGACGTGGCGGATTTGGCCCAACAGAGCGTGTTGAGCGCCCTGCCGATGGGGCTGCGATGCAGTCCGAAGTGTCGAGGCCTGTGCGCTATTTGCGGGGTGAATCGAAATACGGGCGAATGCTCGTGCGAGCCCGCGTACTATCAGAACGGAGAATAACGTGGCGAACTTAAAATGGAAGACGCCTCGCAGTAAGACCCGCAGCCGCCGCGCGGCGAACTGGAAGCTCGCCGCGGTCACGACGGTACTTTGTCCGCAGTGTCACCAGCCCAAGCGACCGCATTTCGCCTGTGCGAACTGCGGCACGTATAAGGGCCGGCAGGTCACGAAGATTCAAGAAGAATCGGCCGGTTAACACCGGTGCCTTCCTGCGGCGTGAAGATCGCGGGCGTCGGCCACTACGCGCCGCCGCGCGTCGTTACCAATCACGATCTCGAAGCCTGGCTCGACACCACCGACGACTGGATCACGACCCGCACCGGAATGAAGCGGCGTCATTGGGCCTCGGAAGAGGAAGCGACCAGCGATCTGGCAACGGCCGCGGCGAGTGCCGCGCTCGTTCACGCGGGATTGCGGGCGCAGGAAATCGATTGCTTCATCGTCGCGACCGTCACGCCGGACTTCTATTTCCCGGCAACGGCTTGTCTCGTAGCGACGCGGCTGGGAGCGACGGAAAAACCCGCCTTCGACATCGCGATTGCCTGCAGCGGATTCATTTACGGTCTGACGGTCGCTTCAGGCCTGATCCGCTCGGGCGTCTATCGCCGGATCATGCTGATCGGCGCGGAGACGCTTTCAAAAATTCTCGATAAGGAGGACCGCGCGACTGCGATTCTCTTCGGCGACGGGGCCGGCGCGGTGATCTTAGAGCGTTGCGAGGAGGACAGTTTCCTCGCATCCGACTTGGGCGCCGACGGCAGCCGTCCCGAACTGCTCTACGCGCACGGCAGCGGCGCACGCCATCCCCTCGATCACGCCGCGCTCGATGCCAAAGTGCATCTCATACACATGCAGGGCCGCGAAACGTTCAAGCTTGCCGTGCAAAAGATGGTGGAATCGACCGACGCGGTGTTGGCCAAGGCGAACCTATCAAAAGCCGACGTTACGTACTTGATACCGCACCAGGCCAACCGGCGCATCATCGATGCAACCGCGCGATATCTAAACCTGCCCGAGGATAAGGTCGTCGTCAACATCGCCGAGTACGGCAACACGTCGGCGGCTTCAATTCCAATGGCGCTATCCGAAACGGTGCGCGCCGGCCTCGTGAAGCCCGGCGATCTGATCGTTTTCGTAGCGTTCGGCGGCGGTCTCTCCTGGGGTGCGGTCGCCTGGCGATGGGCGGCGTGATGCGCGTCGCGGCGGTCTTTCCCGGGCAAGGCTCGCAAGGCGTCGGGATGGGCTGCGAAGTTGCGGAGCGTTCGCGAGCCGCGCGCTCGATCTTCGACCGCGCCGCCGCCGTGCTCGGCTACGACCTGCTGGCGTTGCAGCGGGACGGTCCGGAAGAGAAGCTGCGCGAGACAGAGTTCAGCCAGCCCGCGATTTTTACGACGAATCTCGCGCTGTACGACGCAGCCTCAAACGGCTTGCAGCCGATCGCGACCGCCGGGCATTCCTTCGCCGAACTTTGCAGTCTCGTAATTGCGCGCGCACTCTCGTTTGAAGAAGCGCTGCGCATCGTGGCCGAGCGCGGCAAAGCCATGCAAGCAGCCGCGCAGCGCGTGAGGGGCGGCATGTCGGCGATTCTGGGGCTTGAGGCCGCGCAGGTTCGCCGCGTGCTCGAGCGCACCCGCGGCGCAGGTCGCGTCGCGCTGGCAAATTTCAACTCGCCGACGCAAATCGTCATCAGCGGGGAGCTCGATGCCGTGCAAGCCGCGGGACAAGCGATGCTCGACGCCGGCGCCAAACGAATCGTTCCGCTCAACGTTTCGGGCGCGTGGCATAGCGAGCTGATGGAACCCGCCGTCGGGCCGTTGGCGGCGGTCGTGGAATCAAGCCACTTTGCAATCCCGGCGTTCCACGTGATCTCAAACGTGGACGGCCGGCCGTATCGGGATGTCGAGACGATCAAATCAAACTTGATCCGATCGGTCGTCGACGAAGTGCGCTGGCACGATACTGCGGTGCGGCTGCTTACGTACCGGCCCGAGCTGATCGTCGAGTTCGGCGCAAGCGGGGTGCTCAGCGCGCTGTTCAGGCGGATGGACGGGGCGCCGCCCGCAATGGTCGTCAGCGACCTTGCCGGCATCGAAAAATTCCGCAGCGCTATCGAGAAGCCGGCGGAAGCCAGCGCATGAGGTTTGATGAAAAAACGGCGCTCGTGACCGGAGCGAGCCGAGGAATCGGACGCGCTATCGCAGTTGAGTTTGCGCGGCGCGGTGCCGACCTCGCGCTTATCGGGCGCGACGTCGCTGCGCTGCGAGAAACGGCGGATGCGTGCGCCGGCGCGCGTCCCGGCGCGGTCGCCGAGATTTTCCAAGGCGACGTAACGGAGCGGTCGGCCATCGAAGGAATCGTAGGCGACGTCGTTTTGCGGTTTGGCCGGATCGACTGCGCGATTGCAAATGCCGGTCAATCGGCCGACGCGTTACTCCTGCGGCTGAAGCCTGAAACGATCGATCGGATGCTCGACGTGAACCTGAAGTCGGCCTTCTATCTTTGCGCGGCCGTCGCTAAGCCGATGATGAAGCAACGCGGAGGCTCGATCGTTCTTATGACGAGCATCGTCGGCATGATGGGCAACGCCGGCCAGGCCGCGTACGCGGCCTCCAAAGCGGGCCTGCTTGGCCTGTGTAAATCGCTCGCAAAGGAGTTGGGTTCGAGGAATATAAGAGTCAACGCCGTCGCGCCGGGCCTCATCGAGACCGCAATGACCGAGACCATGCCCGACGCCGCCAGGGAGTTTCTAATCAAGCAAGCCGCTCTCGGCCGAGCCGGGAAGCCGGAAGACGTCAGCGGGGTCGTCGCGTTTCTCTGTTCCGACGCCGCCGGCTACGTTACCGGACAAACGCTCGTGGTCGACGGCGGCGTTCTGATGTGACTGGTCGATCTGAAAGGAGACGTGATGTCCACCACCTTCGATAAAGTTAAGAAGATCATCGTCGAGCAGCTCGGCGTCGACGAGTCGGAAGTGACGCCCGAAGCGTCGATCACCGACGACCTCGGTGCCGATTCACTCGACCAGGTCGAGCTGGTGATGGCGTTCGAGACCGAGTTCAACATCGACATTCCCGACGAAGAAGCGGAGAAGATTAAAACCGTCGGCGACGCAGTCAAGCGAATCGACGAGACGACGGCGGGTTCGTCGACTTCCTAGCTTCTAGAAATTCACTCATACCACAGTGCTCGATCAACTCCAGGAACGGCTCGGCGCGATCTTCGATCGCCTGAGCGGACGCGGCAGAATAAGCGAGGCCGAGGTCAACGACGCGCTGCGCGAGATTCGAGTAGCGTTGCTCGAGGCCGACGTTTCTCTGCCGGCTGCCAAGTCGTTCGTCGCGCGCATCAAAGAGCGCGCGACCGGCGCCAGCATTTTAGAATCCCTCACGCCCGCGCAGACGATTCTGAAGATCGTCTACGACGAGCTCGTCGAGCTGCTCGGGCCGCCGACCGGGTCGGGGATCGCGAGACTGCAATTCTCAGACGCGCCGCCGTCGGTAATCATGCTCGTCGGACTGCAGGGCTCGGGCAAGACGACGCAGGCCGCAAAGCTTGCCCTGCGGCTCAAAGAGCAGGGGCGCCGGTCGATGCTGATTGCGGCGGACGTGTATCGCCCGGCGGCAATCGAACAGCTGAAAACGCTGGCCAAGCAGATCGGGCTTCCGGTCTACGAACAGGCCGCGGCCGACCCGGTGCAAATCGTGCGAGACGGCATCGCGCAAGCGAAGCGGCTCGGGCTTTCGACCGCGATCGTTGACACGGCGGGACGTCTACAGATCGACGAGCAGCTCATGGAGGAGCTCGCGGAAATCAAGGCCGCCGCCGTTCCCCGCGAGATTTTGCTGGTCGCCGATGCGATGACGGGACAAGAAGCGACCAACGTGGCCCGCGGTTTTCACGAGCGTCTCGGCATTACGGGCGTCATTCTAACGAAGCTCGACGGCGACACGCGCGGCGGCGCCGCGCTCTCGATTCACAGCGTTACCGGCGCACCGATTAAGTTCGTCGGCGTCGGCGAGAAGCTTCCGGCGCTCGAACCGTTCTATCCCGAGCGGCTCGCGTCGCGGATTTTGGGGATGGGCGATGCCCTGACCCTGATCGAAAAGACGCGCAGTCTCTATTCCGAAGCGGAAGCAAAAAAACTCGAAGAGAAGCTGCTCAAACAAACCTTTACGCTTGACGATTTTCTCGAGCAGATGCGCCAAGTGCGCAAGCTCGGTTCCGTCAACGACATCTTGAAGATGGTGCCCGGGCTGTCGAAAGTGCTGCCGAAGAACTTCGAGATTCCAGAGCGCGAGTTCGTGAAGGTGGAAGCCATAATCTGCTCGATGACGCGCGGCGAGCGCCGCAATCCGCAGGTCCTAGACGGTTCGCGCCGCAAGCGAATCGCGCGGGGCTCGGGCACGCAGGTTTCCGACGTGAACCGCCTCGTCAAGCAATTCGATAACGCCCGTCAAATGACCAAGCACCTCAGCCGAGTCAGGCGGGGTAGATAGAGAGATAATGGTACGAATCAGATTGCGCCGCATCGGCGCTAAGAAACAGCCGACCTATCGATTTGTCGTGACCGACGCGCGCGCGCCGCGCGACGGGCGCTTCATCGAGATCCTCGGACATTACAATCCGCGCACCGAGCCGCGGACGGTCGTCGTCGACGAAGAAAAGGCTCGTAAATGGCTTGCGCAAGGAGCGCAGCCTTCCGATACGGTGCGTCGCCTATTTGCCGAGAAAGGCCTCGTCGAGCGCGGGCCGATACCGGCCACGAAACGGCGTCCGCGCAACGCGGAGGGCGCAGCCTCGTGAGCTCATTTGATGACGAGTTCGGTCTCTTCAGCGAGACGGTTGTCGATGAGCCGGAGCGCACCGGCACCCCGCGTACGCAGCCTACGCCGCGCAATCAGCCCGCGCCGCGCACGCAATCCGCTCCACGCCCCCAGCCCGCGCCGCGGCCGTCTCGCCCGCCGGCCCGCCGTGAGCGCCGGCCGAGCGCGTCGCCGGCCGATCCATGGGCCGGGCATCGCCGCGCTACCGAACTTTTGGATTTTCTCGCACGCAAGCTGGTGCAGAAGCCGGAATCGGTCAGCGTGGAGCTCTTCATTGACGAACAGGCGCAGCCGGTGATCGAACTGATCGTCGATCCGGAAGACTTGGGTAAAGTCATCGGACGATCGGGGCGCGTGGCGCATGCGTTGCGCACGGTCGTGCGCGCAACCGCCGAAGGACGGGTCGCCGTCGACATTTTGGATAGCGAAGAGGCGGCGCAGGACGTGACGGATGGCCCTTCGACATAGCTCAGGGCAAGCTTGACGGCTAACGATGAGATAGTCGTCGGTCGAATCGCCGGCGCTTTCGGCGTTCGTGGAGAGCTCAAGTGCGACCCGACCAGCGCGGGTCGCACGGTTTTTTCGCCGGGCGCTACGCTGCGTTGCGCGCGCGGCGACGCTTCGGCGACGGTTCGAATCGCCGGCGTTCGGCCGCACAAAGGACGTTTATTGATTCGGATCGACGACGTCGGCGATGCTGATGCGGCCGAGGCTTACTCAGGCGCACTGCTCTATGCGCCGCGCCAAGCCGTCGCCTTGCGCCCCGGCGAATACCTCGACGACGATCTCGTCGGTTGCACGGTCGCCGGCAAAAACGGAATAGCCTATGGCGAAGTCACCAGCGTGGAGCATTATCCGGCCAGCGACATGCTGATCGTGAACGGGCAAATGGTTCCGATGGTTAGCTCGATCGTCGTTGAAATCGATCTCGCGGGGCGTCGCATCGTGGTCGATCCCCCCGGCGGCTTGTTGGACTAGGCGCGCTCTAGCTGTTGTCGGGGTGGGCCTTTGCGTAGGCAGTGACGGCGGCGTCGACGGCGCTCTTGATCGAGGAGCCTTTGCCGACCTCACGTTCCAGCGCCGCTCCGAAACACGTGTACACGACCAGGTTGAACGTAACTTGCGCGCCGTGATGCACGGGTATCTCTTGAAGGCTGCCGGTCGCGATCGTGTTGTCGCGGTTGGCACCGCAGATCGCGTCGGTCGACTGCGCGACGTTTGACGTGACGCCGGTCATCTGTGCGTTGAAATGTCCGTTCAGCGCGAAATAGAGCTCGTGTAACGCGTTGTTGAGATCGGCCGGTGCCACGTATCCCGAGGCGGTGAGCGGCGCGACGATGACGCCGCGAGACGGCTTGACGATCGGCGTCGGGGTAGGCGTCGCCGAACCCTTATGTTTGAAGACGGAGCTCACGATGCTGCCGATCCCCGAAATCGGAACGCTCGCGCCGTTGGAGGATGTCGGCGCCGGCGTATTTGAAGGCTGAGTTTCGGCGGTCTCGGTTCCGCGGCCGACGAACGCAAGAATTTGCGAGCGCGCGAGCAGCGACTGCGACGCAACGTCGGCAACGCTCTGAACCTGCGCGGTCTGCGAAAAGAGTATCACGCCGCTATCGACGCTTACGACTTGCTCGACGACCGCGGCCGAGTCGCCGACCGGCGTAACGTAGCCGCTGATATAAAAGTCGGCGTGAAGGGTGCGCGCGTTCTCCAAGAAGTCCGACCGCTTGACGCCTTGCGGCACCTCCGGAACGGTAATGCCGCCGGCCGCGATCATCTCGTGGCCCAAAATCTCGGCAATTGCGATGCCGAGCCTCGGATCCGAACCGGTCTGGACGTCGAACGGATAGACCAGAACGACCGGCTGCTGCTCGATCGCTGCCGGCGTCGCAGTGGGCGCGGGCGACGGCGTCGGAGCTACCGCCACTAAGAGCAGCGACAAAAATAGCAGGCGTTTCCTAAGCATCGGCCGCGCGTTCTTCGCGAATTCCGTCCGGATACCCGGCTGGCCACGCGATGCTGTACTCGGCGCCGAAGAGAAAGACCGAGCCGATACAGTAGAACCAGAGCAATAGCACGAGCGGCGCCGTCAGCGCTCCATAGATCCGCGTGAAGTCGACGTGCGTCAGGTACGCGGCGAATGCATACTGGACCACCGGCCATGCCACCGCCACCACTGCGGCGCCGCGCAGCGCAAATCCCCAGGACACGTTCCGGTTCGGGAGCCAGCGATAGAGTACCACCGCGACGATGAAGACCAGCGCGATCGACAGCAAGTATGCCAGGATATGCGTCACGCGGCGGGGGTCGTGAATTCCGGCAACGTGGAACGTTATCGCGAGAACGATCGGCAGCGCGACCGCGATTAGCAGCAATATGCCCGTCACCGGCAGCATGACGAAGGAGAGCAGCAGGTTGTGCACCAGCGGCCGGCCCTTCGGAACGTTGAGCGCGCGGTCGAGCGCGTAAGCCAGACCCATAAAGAGATTCTTTCCCGACCAGAGCAAAAACGCGAGCGCGATGATACTCGAGATTCCGCGCCCGTAGATATACGTGGCGAGGTTGTTTACGATATAGTCGTGCAACGTGGGAGCGAGGGTGTCGAAGAAGAGCAGCGCGCGATGCTGCGAGTCCGGTATGACCCAGGTGATCGCGCTGAGCGTTAATACGCTGAGCGGAAAGAGCGCAAACAGCGCGTTAAAGGCTACCGACTGCGCGTGGAAAGCACACCCGTCGCGCGCGAAACGAACGACGGCTTCGTGGAATGCAGAAATGAGTCGCTGCACTGGAAGCGGTATATCGTGGGAACGTGCCGCTATTCCCACCCGGAACTCACGTGACGGTGCTGGTCGACGGACGCCCGCTGGCGGCGTACGCGGGTGCGTATCTGGCCCGCGGGCGAGTCTTCGTGCCGGTTTCGCCCGTTCTTACCCAGCTGGCCGACCGCCTGTGGTTTGATGGCGACACCCTCGTCGTCGAGCGTGACGCGCGCCGCGTGCGCGTGCGATTGAATGCAACCGATGACCTCAATGCCGCATTCGTGCCGGCGGCGCCGGTGCTTCGAGCGCTGGGCGTGGGGGTGACCTACGATTCTGCGTCTCATCGTCTCACGCTCTCTATTCCCAGGGGCGGCACCGTCGCATCACCGACGCCGTTTAACTCCGGAATCCCTTCGGTTGCGCCGAGTACGGTCTTTACGCCCGTTCCGCCGGCCACGCCTCGCCCGGTTTGGACGGGCTCGCCATTACCGCGGCGCACCGCGTTACCGGTCCCGCCGCCGCGGGCTTTCAAGCGTCGGGGATGAGCACGATCTTTCCGGAACCGCTTTCGATTCTCTCATAGGCGTCGCGCGCCCGCGACAGCCCAAACCGCTGCGCGACCGCTGACGGCCAAACTTGCCGTGATTCGAAGTACGGGTTGAGTTTTGCATAGATGCTCGCGACTTCTTCTAAACTCATTGCGGCGGTATCGAGACCGAATAGTTGCAACTCTCGGCGATAAAGCGCGAACAAATCGAGATGCGCCTCGCGTCCGCCGCGCGCGGAAAATACGACCATGCGACCGCCCTTTGCCAGCGCGTCGAAAAGCGGCCCAAAAACCGGCGCACCGACCGCATTGAGCGCTACCTCGGCGCCGCGTCCCGATGTAAGCTCGCGAACGGCTTGCGGCACGTCATCGCTACCGGATCGCAGGATTGCCGCGGGCGCGAGCTTCTCCAGCGGTGCGAGATTGTCGGCCGATCGCACCAGGGCGATCGCTCGGCCGCCGAGCGCAGACGCTAGCGCAACCGCAGCCGATCCGACGGCGCCTGCCGCGCCCGACACTACGACCGTTTCGTTTGCTTTAAAACCCGCAAGTTCGACGAGCGCGGACCACGCCGTGACGTATGGAACGCCTACGACCGCAGCCGATTCAGGCGAGAGATGCGACGGTCGCCGGATTGCGGCAATCACCGGAAGCACGAGCTGTTCTGCGTGCGAGCCGTCGCGCGTCATGCCGAGCTCCCCGCCGCCCGAACCCCACACCGGCATATTCAAAAACTCGCGGGGGCCTTCGACGATCGTACCGGCAAAATCGCGCCCCAAGATTCGCGGCAGCGTCGTCTGAGGAAATCGTCCCAATGCTACGCCGGCGTCGCTGGGATTGACGCCGGCGGCTTCTACTCGAATGCGAACGCAATCCCGCGGTAACGGCGGATCCGGAACGTCGCGGATTCGCAGATTCTCCAGCGGGCCGAATTCGTCGATCTGCAGCGCCTTCACGAGCGAGCGGCGACCGCGCCAAGGTCCAAATCGCCCAAGCCGCGGGCGGAAACGTCGCGCAGCAGCGCCTCCATCGCATCGATGACGGGGAGGCGTTCGTGATGGGCCGCGGCCTGTATCAGGAGCGCGTCTTTGTGCGCCATGTCGAGCGTCCAGACCGGCTGGTAATCTTGCGCAACCATGCGCTTTCCGCGACCTCGAATCTGGCCGCACGGATCGTAAAACTCGAACAGCGCGTAAGCTTGTTCGCGCGAGAGCGCCTGTTCCTCGGCAATGCGCATGAAATCGTTAAGGCCGCCGACGATTGCAAGAATCATCGCGTTGCCCAAGAGCTTGTAGATCGCCGCGGCTTCGGGGCGCTCGCCGAGGTAGCGAAGATCGCTGCACATCGCTTCAAGAGCGTCGCGAACGCGAATGACGATCGCACCCTCGCCGGAAACCATCATCACGCCCGTGGCTTGCGCCGCCATCGGCGGCCCCATGAAAACCGGCGCGTGGACGAACTCGTATCCCGCCTCGGCGAGCCGCTGGGTGCGCTGGGCGACGCGCTGCGGCAGCACCGTCGAATGATCGACGATCGGCGCTTCGGGCGCGATGCCACTAAGCGCGGCGTCGATGACGGCGTCAACGCTTGCATCGTCGCTCAAGCAAAGATGTATGCGATCCGCGCCGCGAGCCGCCTCGGCCGCGTCGTCGAATGCAACCGCGCCGAACGGTTCGAGCGCTTGTGCCTTCGCATGCGTCCGGTTCCACACGTGCACGGTGACGCCGCGCTCGAGCATCGCCCGTATCATTGCGGAGCCGAGCATTCCGGCGCCGTAAAATGCAACGCTCACGACTCCCCCTTTTTGCACATCTTACCCCGCCTCAGCGACCGTTGGTTGCGACGAGGTCCTCGACCAGAACGAACTGTATCCCGGAGGCTTCCAAGCGCGGTATCATGGCTCGCACGGCGGCAAGCGTGGTCGGTCGCGGATGGCCGATCGCGATCGCGCTGCCCTTTTCCCGCGCAATTGCGGCGGCTTGCAGGAGTTGGGCTTCGCTGTACGCGACGTCGGCGCGGTTGTCCAGAAAAACGTCGCGTCCGGCGGTAGGAACTCCTAAAGCCTGCGCCGTTTGTTCGCCGACCGAAGCTGGATTCGTACGAGAATCGATGAAAAAGTCGCCGCGCTGCGCGAGGACGCCGATGACCGCCCGCATCACGCGCTCGTCAGCCGTCGCTTTGCTGCCCTCGTGATTGTTCACGCCGCGCGCCCGTGGTATTTGATCGAGATCGCTTTCGACTTGGGCGACGATCTGCGGATCGGACATCTCCGTTGTAACTTTTCCCGGGCCCGGATTGAGTCCGGAGAGCGTTTCCATCGGCAGGTGCAGCATGACGCCCTTGCCGGCATCGGCCGCCTCGCGCGAAATTTCGGCCGTATAGGGAACGTCGGGCAGCACCGAGAGCGTCAGCGGAATCTGAAGCGCGACAAACCCGCGCTCGGTATCGATCCACTGACCGCAGTCGTCCACGATCAGCGCCAGTTTCACGCCGTTTGGGTTTGCGGTAACGAGCGAGGAGTTTTTCGGGACGGGGCTCGGCGACTGCGTAGGAGCGATGGTCTCCCGCGCGGTTGGTACCGGAGCCGGGGTTACGACGGGCGTCGGCGGCAGCCGTACGATTCGCACCGTTGGATGCGGCAGCGGACGCAGCAGCCACCAGCCGGCAGCCGCGGCGAGCACCGCGAATGCAACGAGCACGAGCCATCGAGACACCCGCGAACCCATTCGTCATTCCAGGATATCGCCCTCGTAAGGATGTAGCACCGCCCAATGCAGTTAGAAGGGCGAACGTTTCTCATTAGCGGAGGCAGCTCCGGTCTGGGCGCGGCCTGCGCCGCCGAATTCTCGCGGTGCGGCGCCAACGTGCTCATTTGCGACGTAAGCGAGCGCGGCAAGGACCTCGCGCGAGAGCTCGGCGAACGCGCCGCATTTGCGCGGACCGACGTCACCGATGCCGCGCAGGTGCAAAGCGCGGTCAACCTGGCAGCGCAACGATTCGGCGCGCTGCACGGCGCCATCAACTGCGCCGGCATAGCCACCGCCGAGCGCGTGATCGGCCGTGACGGGCCGCAACCGCTCGATCATTTCAGCAAAGTGATCGGCGTAAATTTGATCGGAACGTTCAACGTCATCCGATTGGCGGCCGCCAAGATGATCGAGCGCCCGGTCGAACCCGGCGAAGACCGCGGCGTCATCGTGTGCACGGCTTCGGTTGCCGCTTACGATGGCCAGATCGGGCAAGCCGCCTACTCTGCCTCAAAAGGCGGCGTCGTCGGTTTGACGCTGCCGGTTGCGCGCGAATTCGCGCAACATCAAATCCGCGTTGCGAGCATCGCTCCGGGCATCTTCGATACGCCGATGCTTGCCGGGCTTCCCGAGGCCGCGCGCGAATCGCTGGGCAAGCAAGTGCCTTTTCCGTCGCGCCTCGGACGGCCGGCCGAATACGCCCTGCTCGCGCGCCACATCGTCGAGAATCAAATGCTCAACGGCGAAGTAATTCGCTTGGACGGCGCGATTCGGATGGCGCCGCGGTAGGAGCCTTCGGGGCGGCGTAACAACAAAGCAGCGTGAAGTCCGCGCTCATTGCTGCGCTCGTATTGCTTGCGGTCGTTGTCGCCGCGCAGCCGACGCATGCCGGCAACGCGCCGCCGTGGCGAACGCCGTCGCCCGCGCGCACCGACCCGACGGCGACGCCTATTCCGCTGCCGTCGCCGGAGCGCTTGCTCTATTTGATCCGGCGGCAATTCCGCTCGCATCGTCCGCCGCCGCCGTTCCTCACTTACACGCTGATTCGCAAGCAAACGCTCGACGATGGATATCCGGATCTGCTCAACAGCTACACATATCACATTTGGTGCAGAACCGTCGATCGGGCTGCGCTCGGCCGGCGCGTGTATCGCGGTTCCTCGCGCGGAACGCTCGAGTTTCTACGACCGTCGTTCAACGAGCCGTGGGATCCGGGGCCGCCGACCGCCGACCTCTTCGAGCCGGCACCGGCCCATCCGCATAATAATCCGCGCGAATTCGTGCCGACACCCGAGCCTTCGGGAAGCCTCCCCCCAACCATCGCGAGCGTAACCGTGCTGGGAGAGTTCGATTATCGAGTCACGCGCATCGCCAATGAGGGCGACCTCATTCACGTCAGCCTGCTTCCGCGGCGCGATCCGGACCGCAACCGTCTACGCGAGCTTTATGTGGACGCAAAGACCCTGGAGCTAAAGGAAGTCGTCGCGACCGACAAGCTGTACGAAGAGGACAGCGGTCATCACGTCTACCCGATGCTGTTCACGGTCACGCTGAGCTGGATGAACAATATGCCGATCGTGACCCACATCCACGGAACTCCGACCTACGAAAGCGACGCCGAGTATCTGGGCCGCGACGCGACGGTGGATTACGATTTTACGGATATCACGTTTCCGGCCTCACTGCCGGATTGGTATTTCGATCCACGCACCTATGCGGACCACGCCGCCGACGCTCCGGCTTAGCAGGGCTTAGCTTCCGAACGGAGCGTTGGCTTTGACCATCTGTGGAAACTGTTGACGCAGCTTGCGCAGCTTAGGCAAGTCGTTGATCACGATGTAGGGATTATCCGGATTGTGCACCGCGAAATCCTGATGATAGCCTTCGGCCGGATAGAAGCCGCGCAGCGGCGCCACGATCGTGACGATCTTTGACGAATAGGCGTGTTCCTGCGTTAAATGCGCGATATAAGCCAGCGCTTCGGATTGCTGTTGGGCCGACGTGTAGAAAATTTCCGAGCGGTATTGGGTGCCTTCGTCGGGACCTTGGCGATTGAGCTGCGTTGGGTCGTGCGCCACCAGGAAATACACCTCGAGCAGCTGCTTAAACGAAATCACGGCTGGATCGTAGGTTACTTCAACCGACTCGGCGTGCCCGGTCGCGCCGGTGCTGACCGTTTCATACTGGGCCGTATCGGCGCTGCCGCCTGCGTAGCCGGCCACCGCTCGATCGACGCCTCGCAGCGACTCAAAGACCAGCTGCATTCCCCAAAAACAGCCGCCGGCAAGCACCACGCGCTGCGTGGTCGTGGTTGCCTGCGTCGGAATACCGGTGCCCAGGCAGAGTGCGAGTAGGACCAAGGCGGCGGCGTAGCGTTTCATATCCATTGAAACGCTTTATTCGGGTAAATGGATGAGCTCGCGGGTCAACGCAGGTGGTCGTCGAGCCAGTTCAGCCAAAGACGGGTGAGCTCGGCCGTCTGACGAGGGTCGGCCGGACCGTGCGTTGAGGCCGGAAAAACCGCGAAGCGCACCGGAACCCGATTGTCACGCAGCGCGTGATATAACGCGTAGGACTGGGTAATCGGGACGACGGGGTCGAGCGTCGTCGCCCAGATCAGGGTCGGCGTGGTGATTTGCGCGTAGTACGTGATCGGCGAGTTGTCGCTGTAGATTCGCCAGCCGTCTCCGGTATACGGCGACGTCCCGAGCGGATATCGATCCTGAACGTTAGACGTCGAGGCGTCGTATTCGGTGAACTCGCTGTTGACCGCAGCGCCCGAGACTGCGGCGCGCCAGCGGTGATCGTGACCGATCAGCCACGACGTTAGCTCGCCCCCGTACGACCAGCCGCAAACGGCGACGCGCGAGGCGTCGACGTCAGCCCGTTGCTCGAGCGTAGCCAGTCCGGCAAGAATGTCAGCGCTGGGTCCTGCGACCGTATTGCGCACGATCCCGAGCATGTAGGCGTTGCCGAGGTTGTCGCTGCCGCGATAGTTTGGCTGTAAGACCACGTAACCGCGCGAGGCGATCATCTGTGCCAGCGGCCATTGCTCGTAGACGAAATCGCGCGTGCTCGAGAGCCCCGGGCCGCCGTGGATGAGCAAGACGACGGGGTATTTCTTTGCGGCATCGTGTGACGGCGGCCAAGTCACCACCCCGTCCTCCGCGAATCCGTCGGGGCCGGTCCAATCGAGCTCGCGCATGTCGCCGATCGCAATTCCGCGCAGAAAATCGTTGAAGTGCGTCAGCTGCCGCGGTGTAGCTGCGCGCGCGGGCAGATAGTAGAGTTCGCGCGCGCTGCCGGCGCTGGTTCCGATGAAGGCGATCGATCCGTCGCGCGCGATGTCGCCGGCGACTCCGGAGTCGAAGGTCGCGCTCGAGTACGGATCGCAGACGGGATGCACGTCTCCAAGCGCGATCGGTGCCCAGGCTCCAGAGAGATCGACGTTCCAGACCCGGTTCGCGGTGGCGTCGGTGGCGCAAACGAAGAGGTGACGCCCGTCGGGATACCACAGCGTGCCTGCGAGGTTACGATCGAGGGCGGGCGCGAGCTGCGCGTCGCGCTCGCCGGTCATGATTCGTACGGTGTTTTCCGCGTTAAAATCGCTGCCGCGCGGATACCAGTAGCTCAGATGCGATCCGTCCGGCGAATATGCCGGGCTCAATTCAAACGCGCCGTTCGCGGTGAGTTTCGCGCTCGTGCGCGAAGTGACGTCCACTTGCCAAAGCGTTGAATACTCGCTGTCGCCGCTAAAGGTATTCTCGATTCGGGTGTAGGCAATACGCTTGCCGTCGGGTGTCCAAGCGATCTGAGGCGAGAATATTCCGCCGGGATCGGTCGGAGCGATCGTCCAAGCGCCGCTGGTCAGACGACGCGCTGCTCCGCCGCCTGCCGGAACGATCCAAAGATGATCCGGCGGCGTCAGCGCCGTGGCGGTATAATCGTTGTCCTCTGCAAAGAAAAACGTCGAGGCCGGCTGCGGATCCGCCGCGACATAGGCGATCGTCCGCCCGTCGGGACTCCAGGCCATGTCGATGACGTCGCCCGGGGCGCGCGTCAACTGCTGCGTCCGGCCGTCGCCGCGGAGGACGAAGAGCTGGCGGGCTCCCGAGGTCGCCTCGGCGAGGTATGCGAGCGCGTCGCCTTGGCGCGACCAGCGCGGAACCGCCACGTCGCGGCCGCGGACTAACGTCCGAATCCGCCCGGAACGAACGTCCACGATCGTCAGGCTGTTGACGTACCGGGCTCGGGGCGCGTCCTGTGTAACCGCTACCAGTGCGACGCGTGTTCCATCAGCAGTAATGGCAGGCTCCTCGAGATCCACGATGCGCGCCATGTCGCCGATTTGCAGAACCGATGCGGCCAGAAGGATGCTAAGCATTTGCCTCGGGTTCGGGCACGGATGCGGCGATGCCCGCGTGGAACCGTAGCGCGAAAATGCTCGGCCCGCTGCATCCGCTGGTGCGCGAATGGTTCTTTTTGGCCTTCGGCACTCCAACCGAACCGCAAGCTCGCGGGTGGCCTGCGATTCGTGCGGGCGACGACGTGCTCATTTCGGCGCCGACCGGCTCCGGAAAAACCCTTGCGGCATTCACCCTTGCGCTCGACGATCTCGTGCGACGCGCCGCCTCGAACGATCTTCCCGGCGCAACGCTCGTCGTCTACGTATCACCGCTCAAGGCTTTGACCAACGACGTCCGCGAGAACCTCGAGAAGCCGCTTTCGCAAATTGTTGGATTAGCTCGTAAACAGGGCGTGCCGCTGGGGCAGATCCGCACCGCGGTGCGGACCGGCGATACTACGCCTTCTCAACGCGCGCAGATGTTGCGCAACCCGCCCCACGTTCTGGTGACGACGCCCGAATCGCTCTTCATCCTGCTGACGGCGGAAAGATCTCGCCGGCTCTTCGCCGGGGTCACAACGGTGGTCGTCGACGAGATTCACGCCATGGCCGGCAACAAGCGGGGATCGCATCTTGCGCTGACGCTGGCGCGCCTCGACGACCTCGTCGCGCGTGAAAACGGGACGAAACCGCAGCGGATCGGACTTTCGGCGACGGTGCGGCCGTTGGAAGAAGTGGGCCGTTTCTTGAGCCCGCGCGCGCATCTCGTGAACGTCGGCCATCGCCGCGCGATGGAGATCTCGGTCGAAGTTCCTTCCGACGAGCTGGGTCCGGTCGCCAGCAAGGAGATGTGGTCGGAGATCTACGACCGCGTTGCGCAAGAGGTGACGGCGCACCGCACCACGCTCATCTTCGTGGGAACGCGACGGATGAGCGAGCGCGTGGCCTTTGCGTTGAACGAGCGGCTTGGCGAAGGAGTCGTGATGCCGCATCACGGCAGCTTGGCGCGCGAAATCCGATTCGACGTGGAGCGGCGGCTGCGCGGCGGTGAGTTGCGCGTGGTCGTTGCGACGGCCTCGCTGGAATTGGGCATCGACATCGGTTCGGTCGATCTCGTCATCCAATTGGGCTCGCCGCGCGCGATCGCAGTCGCCCTGCAGCGGATCGGCCGCTCGGGACATTGGGTCGGCGCGATGCCCAAGGGAACATTCTACGTCACGACGCGCGACGAACTGCTCGAATGCGCGGCACTCGTTCGCGCGATTCGCTGCGGTGCGCTCGACGCGCTAACGATACCGGCGGCGCCGCTCGACATTCTCGCACAGCAGCTGGTCGCGGCCTGTGCGCAGCACGAATGGGGCGCCGACGAGCTCTATGCGATGGTGCGCCGCGCATACCCGTACCGCGATCTCGAACGCAAAGACTTCGAGGACGTTTTGTCGATGTTGGCCGACGGCGTGGCAACCTCGCGCGGCCGCAGCGGAACGTTCTTGCATTTCGATCGCGTCAACGGACGGCTTCGCGCGCGGCGCGGCGCGCGACTCGCGGCGATCACGTGCGGCGGCGCGATTCCCGATACGGCCAACTACCGGGTGATCGTCGAGCCCGACGGTCAGGTCGTCGGCACGTTGGATGAAGATTTCGCGATCGAGAGCATGGCCGGCGATATTTTCTTGCTCGGGACGAATTCGTGGAAAATCCGGCGCGTCGAGGCGGGAGTGGTGCGGGTCGAAGACGCGCACGGCGCGCCGCCATCGATTCCTTTTTGGAACGGCGAGGGCCTAGGGCGCACCATCGAGCTATCGCGGGAGGTATGCGCCGTTCGCCGCGCGATTGACGACCGCCGCGACGACGAAGACGCGTGCGCGTGGCTCGAAACAGAGTGCGCGCTCGATCGCGCCGGCGCCGAGCAGGCCGTTCGTTACGTTAGGGCCGGCAAAGCCGTTCTCGGCGTCGTTCCTACTGAGGAAACGATTGTCGCCGAACGCTTCTTCGACGAAGGCGGCGGGATGCAGCTCATCCTGCACACCCCCTTTGGCGCGCGGATCAACCGCGCGTGGGGGCTCGCGCTGCGCAAGAAGTTCTGCCGGTCGTTCAACCTCGAGCTGCAAGCCGCGGCAACCGACAACGGCTTCGTGCTTTCGTTGAGCGATCAGCATGCGTTCCCGCTGGAGATCGTTTTTGAGTTCGTGAAGTCGGCGAGCGCGGAGCAGACGCTGACGCAAGCGCTGCTTCCCGCGCCGATGTTTGGCGCGCGGTGGCGATGGAACGCCGCGCGGGCGCTGGCAATTCTTCGCTTCAGCGGCGGTCGCAAGGTTCCGCCGCAGCTGCTGCGGATGTGCGCCGACGATCTGCTCGCCGCCGTCTTTCCCGACCAGGCGGCCTGTCCCGAGAATCTCACCGGACCGATTCGGGTACCCGACCACGTCCTCGTGCGCGAAACGATCGGCAACTGTCTGCACGAGGCCATGGATCTCGATGGACTGCTCGGCATACTGCGCGCCGTCGAATCGGGAGCGATCCGGACCGTCGCGATCGACACGCCGGAGCCGTCGCCGTTCTGCCACGAGATCCTCAACGCCAACCCATACGCGTATCTGGACGACGCCCCGCTTGAGGAACGCCGCGCCAGGGCCGTTCAGTTGCGCCGAACGCTCCGAGACGACGTCGACGGCGCGGGAATTCTCGACCCGGCCGCGATCGCCCAAGTCGCCGCGGAATCTTGGCCCGTCGTGCGCGATGCCGACGAGCTGCACGACGCGCTCTCCTCGCTGATCGTGCTGCCGCCGGTTCCGGAGTGGTCGCACTGGTTCGAGGAGCTCTTGGCCAACAACCGCAGTGTCATCCTGAGCGGAGCGACCGCAGGGAGCGGAGTCGAAGGACCTCGAGAAGTTTGGACGTGCGCCGAGCGCTCGGAACTAGCGCATGCGGCGTACGGCGACGACCCGCAAGCACGCGACGAGGCGATTACCGAAGTTTTGCGTGG
>Ga0187783_10001139_pt1 | contig 19677 bp, 18 predicted proteins | sample 1015_SJ02_MP02_2_FD_132471 | JGI IMG/M metagenome (GOLD analysis project Ga0187783, IMG submission 132471) | Tropical peat soil microbial communities from peatlands in Department of Meta, Colombia - 1015_SJ02_MP02_20_MG | ecosystem: Environmental > Terrestrial > Soil > Wetlands > Peat | place...
CCCCTTCGCTGCGAAAGTGTTACCCATGTCTCCGGTATAGAACGTCACCCGTCTCTCCGGAATGGACATTTGATTGATTGGCGCGCCCGGAGAGATTCGAACTCCCGACCTCCTGGTTCGTAGCCAGGCACTCTATCCAACTGAGCTACGGGCGCGTCGCTATATAAATCAGCAGCTTACTGCCACATGCATCGTGGCTGACTTCGGGCACCCGCGGAGCTGCAAAATTTCGCAGTGCGCCACAGGCCCCGGCCGCTTTAGGGGCGCGCATCCTACCACATCAGCGAACTGCCTCTTCAAGTCGCATCGTTGACGACTCGGCTGAGCTCTGCTGTGCCGGCGCAGCCGCCTTTGCGCCTCGTGCCGGAATCGACTACAACGTGCCCGCGTACCGATTCCGCATAACGGGAGCCTGCCTATGAATGTTCGGGTGGAGGGTCTCTGGGGGCTGATCGTCCTGGCGGCAGACATCTGGGCGATCGTCAACATCTTTCAGAGCACCGCGACCACGCAGGCGAAAGTCTTGTGGACGCTTCTCGTGATTGTCCTGCCGGTGCTCGGTTTTATCATCTGGTTCTTCGCCGGCCCGCGAACGGCGAAGTAGTCGACCGCTCGAGCGGACGGGGCCCGAACGCAAATTCATTCCGTCGGCCTCAACGTCGCTCGCGGTCTTCGCGCGGCTCGGATCGGGTGTATCAGTTTCGTACGACATGGAGAATTACCCCGTGCGTGCGCCGCGGCAGCAGTCGCCGACACAAATCCGCTGCGCAGAAATCATCTGCGCTGCGTGCCCAGAGCGTCGCCGCCGCTCGGCGCAACCTTTTGCTCGGCGTGCGATCGAACGGAACATGCCTCACCGGAGCCCAATACGACCACCCCCCACGCCGCCGCCGGCGTGCGACCTCCGGCGGGAAGGTGCGCAACGCGCGCTGGTCCGCAGAGGTTATGCGGACAAGCGACGCACTCGATCTCGAGCAGGGAGTCTTCAGGAAGCAGTCGCCACGTGCGATTGCAGCCTCGCTCAAGCGATCGGCGCTCGCCAGCACCCGTCGCAAGACCGAGCCGTTCCGCTCCGCCATGTCGATGCTTAACTTTCACATCAACCGCAGCGGCCGCGGACTGAGCGCCGAGCGCCGGCGGGCGCTCGAGCGTGCTAAGGTTGAGTTGCGCGCACTCTTTAACCGACCGCTGAAGTAGCTCCATCCGCCATCCGCCGCACGTGCCCCTCATGGGTACCCCCCAAGCATTTAGGCGCACAACCGTGCGTATTCCTTCATGACGAGTGAGGTCGAGCTGAAATTGGCACTTCCGGCGTCGCTTGCCGCCAAAGTTACCCGTCTGCCTTGGGTGCGGAAGTTGCGCGACGGTCCGGAGCGACGCGAACGTCTGGAAACCGTTTACTTCGACACGCCGAAGTTGAAGCTGCGAGATCATGGCCTGACGATCCGCGTGCGGCGCGCAGGCAAGCGCCGCCTGCAGACGATCAAGTCCACGCAAACGGACACCAGAACTCCCTTCGGACGCGGCGAGTGGGAGCAGGAGATCAGTGGAGACTACCCTGTCCTCGAGCTCGCGAAAGGCACGCCGCTCGAGCGGCTCGTCACGAAGAAGGTGCGCCGCCAGCTCAGGCCGATTTTCAAGACGGTGGTCGAGCGTACGCGGGTTCCCATCCGTTCCGACGGAGCTGAGCTCGAGCTCGCGATCGATCTCGGGCAGATCAGGCGGTACGGTCGGCGGGAATCCGAGCCCATCAGCGAGATCGAGATCGAGGTCAAGCAGGGCGATCGACTCGAGTTGTCGCGCGTCGCCGCACGGCTCGCACGCTTGGTTCCCGTCGCCTACGACCCGGTCCCCAAGGCCGAACGCGGTTATGCGCTCAGCCGCCACGAATCGCAGAAGCCTGTGCGTGCACGCCCCATTGTGCTCGACGCCCGCATGTCGACGGTTGATGCGTTCAAGCTCATTGGGCTCTCGTGCCTCGATCATGCGCTTTCGAACGAGCGCGCCGTGCGGGCGGGTGATCCCGAAGGTGTGCACCAGATGCGGGTCGGCCTACGCCGTCTGCGGGCCGCGCTCTCTATATTCAAGGAGCTACTCCACGGACCGGAGTCGGAGTCCGTGAAGGGCGATCTCAAGTGGCTGACCGAGCAATTGAGTCCGGTGCGGGACGTCGACGTGCTGCTCGAGGAGCGGGTTAATCGCCTGCGTGAACACACGCCGGTGGCCGCTGAAGCTGGGGTCCTTGGCCGAGCCCTCAGCGCCGAGCGTCACGCCGGACTTTCGCGAGCACGCCTGGCGCTCGAGAGCGAGCGCTACCGCGCGCTCGGTTTGAGGACGGCATTGTGGCTCGCCGATGGCGCCTGGTCGCGCAGCCGGAGCAGGCGCCTAGCGGCCTGCCGGGATTGGCCGGTAAAGGCGTTTGCGGCCTGCGTGCTGCAGAGGTGCTCCAAGAAGCTCGTAAAAAAGGCGCGGCGCATCGAGAAGCTCGACGCCAGGCAACGACACAAGCTGCGGATTTCTTCGAAGAAACTACGATATGCGGCGGAGTTCTTCGGGTCGCTCGTCCGGCGGAAGCGCAAGGCGCGGTACAAGCGCTTTGAACGGATTCTCACGCTCTTCCAGGACGCCCTCGGCACACTCAACGATATGGAGGTCCACAAGACGTTCGCGACGCACATCGCGCGCCGGCGGAAGCCGTCGGGCACACAGTCACGCAAGGCACTTGCGATCGGCTACATCGCCGGACAGGAGCAGACACAGGCCGCATCCTGCATAGCGACTATCGACGAGGTCACAAAGCAGCCCTTGCCGAAGTTCTGGAAGTGAGCCTCAGCTCCCGCGACCCACAATGACCGGGCCGCGGTGCAATGCGCAGGGGCTGCCTATTCGATGTAAAGCGTGAGTCCGGTCCGACGCACGGACAGGTGATTTCTCGACGGCGGCGAGATCTTCGTCTTGCTACGAATTCCGGAGTCTTCCGTAGGCGCTGCGTGTGGCCAAGATGAAGCCTCAATTGCTGTCAGGCGCCTGCGGTTTCTCGAGTTCATCGCCGACGCGGTCAGCAGTTCACTCGCTGTTTGCGCGCACCTTAGGAGGCTTCCGACAGGCGTTCCAGCAGTTGTCCTCGTGCGAATCCCCGCGGTACCGAACTATCTTCTGCCCTGGAGACTGAATTCCAGGAGCAGGGTCATGGTCGCAAAATCGACGGTGCGGACGCGAGCCAGCGCGGCGAAACCTCTCATGCCTTCGGACAAGCCCATCGAAGGGAGCGACATCCTCGATCCGCTCAAACGGGAACACGACGAAGTTAAAAAGCTACTGGCGGATTTACAGGATGCAGAGAGTGCGAGCGCGCGCAAGAGCTTGGTCAAAAGCATCAAGGCCGCCCTCGTTCCACATACCAAAGCAGAGGAGAAGGTCGTGTATGACGCGGTCATCTCCACCACCGATGCGGATGCCGAAACCGATGGCTACGAGGGGTATCTGGAGCACGAGTGGGCGTCGAAGACTTTGGAACGGCAGGAGGCCGCGAACCGACCCCCGCAGAGCACAAGGCCGCGGCCAAGGTGTTGAAGGAGCTGGTAGAGCATCACATCGAAGAAGAGGAAAACAACGTGTGGCACGACGTGCGCGAGCACTTCGATCCAGCGGATCGTGAGCGCATGAATACAGAGTTCCGGGCAGCAAAACGACGCGTCAAATTATCCTGAGGAGTCCGCGGAGATTGGCTCGAACGCTCCTGACGACGCCGCGGCGGTGGCTGTTCATTCTCGGGACCGCCGCGGCAGTCTTCGCCGCCCTGGTGGTGATCGGCGAGCATGGTCTGATGGGCGTGCTGTTACGGGAGCTTGCCGCACGCAGCGGCCGCCAGGTGCGAATCGAGGGACCGCTCGAGGTGCAGCTGCTCTCGCTGCACCCGCGCCTGAAGGCACAAAAGGTTTCCATCAGCAATCCTACATGGATGCCCGCTGGCGTCATGGCGGACATCGGCAGCGTATCGATCGTCCTACGATGGCGGCTCTCACTGCCGCCCTTCGAGGTAGAGCGGCTGGAGGTGCACGAGGCGAGGCTGCGCCTGCTACGTGAGCGTTCGGGCCGTGCCAATTGGCACCTGCACGAGTCCGGCCCCGGCAGAGGGCCGCCGCTCATTGGTAGCCTATCGATGCCGGATGCGGACGTGGAACTCCACGATGAGCGTCACCACGTCGAATTTCGCGGCCGCGTCTCAGCCGGTGACGCCGATGATGGCATTGCCGCACCGCCGCCGCTGCGCATCGCGGGCGCGGGCGAGCTGAATGGACGGCCGGCCACCTTCGCGATCACCGGACAACCACTGGCGCAAGCCCGGCGCGATCAACCCTACCATTTCACGGTCGTGGAGCGCGCCAACGGAAATCGCCTCGAGGCCCGGGGGTTCCTCGAACATCCGTTTGATTTCCGCGCGCTGCAGGGGACTTTTGCGATCTCAGGCCCTGACCTGAAGGATGCCTACTACCTGATCGGGCTCAGAATGCCTGACACCGGTCCTTACGAGATGTCCGGCAGATTTCTCCGACACAACAGGCGTTTCGAGTGCCGGAACTTCTTGCTCACTTCGGGCCAGAGTGACGTAGGCGGCAACCTGTCCGTCGACAGTTCCGGCAGTCGACCAAAGATCGTGGGAGAACTGACGGCAAGAACGCTGCGCTCGGTCGACGTCGGCGCGCGCGCCGCGGGTCGCGCCCCGGAGGAGGAAAATGCAGCCGGGCTTCGCGTACCGACCACTCCGTTACGCACCAGCGGCCTGCAGAACACGGATTGGAACGTGAAGCTGGAAGCGCTGCGGCTCGAGCTGGGACCGGAGCGGTTTGAGCATCTTACGGCAACCCTGTCGATCGATCACGCGTGTTGACCGTTGATAAACTCAAAACGTCCGTTGCCGACGGAACTCTGGCCGGCGGCGCCCGCCTCGATACCAAGCACCCGGCACCGCGCGGCGAGCTGAACCTCAGCGTTGCCGAAGTCCGGCTGGAGGAGCTGAAGCGGCTCGATTTCCGCGCCCCGCCCGTCTCGGGCACGCTCAGCGCCCGTATCGCGCTTGCGGGCCAGGGCCATTCCCTGCACGAGATGCTTGCCAGCGCGAATGGTACGGTGAGCGCCGTCATTCCGAGTGGTGCGATGAGGGCCGCGCTTGCCGAGGCGGCGAGCCTCGATCTCGCCGGAGCGCTTGGCATCGCGGCGCAAAGCGATAAAGAGACCCACATACGCTGTGGCGTCGCCAGCTTTGATGCGAGCGATGGCGTACTCACCGCGCGCACGCTACTCGTGGATACCGACAAAGCGCTGATCACCGGTAGCGGCGAGATACACATGGACTCCGGGGCACTCGATCTGTCCCTGCGCGGGAATCCGAAGCACGTGAGCCTGACCATGCACTCGCCGGTATCGATCAGGGGAACCCTGAACCATCCGGAGGTGCGGCTGAATGCGGGTAAGGTTCTCGCCCGAGGGGCTGCAGCCGCCGCCCTCGGGGTGGTGCTTACCCCGGTGGCGGCGGTGCTCGCATACATCAACCCCAAAGTGGCGCACAACGCCGACTGCGCTGACCTGACTGCGCGCGCTCAAACAGCACCGCCAGAGCAGCCGGAAGCAAAATGAGAACTTGTCGAGTGCGCCGGTCGATCAGGCCTGAGCGCGGATGGCGCTCAGGCTGGTGACTGCATCGGTCAGGGCCGCGGCTCGAATCAGCTATCGCCTATTGCAGGCACTTTGTCGGCGACTGTTGCCTCGCATCAGGCAGTCGCAGAGTTGTTAAGGCAAGCATCGTCAAGCTCAAAGACTTCACCAGATGCGCGTTGAACTCCGCGGCTGCAGCGCCTAACTGGCTCATGTGCGACCAGTGCTGCACTAAGCGATGCCGGATTTCGGTCGCCGCGCGCGCAGCGCGTTGAAGCGGCCAGTCGCTGAGAGCTCGGCGCGGGACGCATGTGAGGTCCAGAGCGCGTTGCGGCGGGCTACGAACGGGCTCTTGGAGAGTTGCTCGAGAGAGCCGGGCCGGGCGAAAAGAAAGCCCTGCCCGGCCACGCAGCCGAGCGCCAGAAGGGCCGCGACCTGCGGCTCGAGTTCGATTCCCTCAGCCACGGTGTCAAGCCCGAGATTCTCCCCGAGGGTAATGACCGCGCGTGCGAGCTCCGGACCCTCGTTGGACCGTGTCAGGCGGCTGACGAAGGAACGATCGATCTTCAGGATGTCGATGGGGAAGCGATGGAGGTACGACAAGGAAGAGTAGCCAGTCCCGAAATCATCGATCGCGAGCTTCACCCCGAGGGCCTTGAGGCGCTGGAAGCGCTCGAGGTTCGCCTCGGTGTTGTACATCATGGTGCTTTCGGTGAGCTCGACGACGAGATTGCCGGGCTCGAGCCCTGAAGCCTCGAGCGACTGCATCACATCCTGTGCCAGTTCGCCATGCTGGAGGTGACGCGCAGAGATGTTCACCGCGAGCTGTAGTTCCGAGGCGCCGGCGATCGGGCGGCGCCAGGCGCACATGTCGCGGCACGCCTGCTTCAGGACCCAGCGGCCGAGGACCACGATCTGCCCGCACTCCTCGAGCATGTGTATGAAGCGCCCGGGCATCAGCACGCCCGCCTCGGGATGGCGCCAGCGCACCAGCGCCTCGAGACCGAGCAGGCTGCGGGTGCCAAGGTCCACGATCGGCTGGTACTCGAGAAAGAACTCTTCCTGCGTGAACGCCCGGCCAATGTCGGCCTCGAGCCGCAACCGCTCGTGCAGGAGCGTCTGCATCTGCGGCTGAAAGGCGACGTGACGGTTCTTTCCGCCGGCCTTGGCGTGATACATCGCCAGATCGGCGTTGCTGAGGAGCGCCTCGGCGGTAGTGTCGGCAGCCGAGAACGCCACGCCGATGCTTGCCGTCACGCGAACCTTACGGCCGTCGAGCGAGAACGGTGCTCCGAACGCCTCGATCAGCGCATCGGCGAGGCGCTGCACCTCGGCAGCCGCCCCGATTCGCTCCAGTAGTACCGCGAACTCATCGCCCCCGAGCCGCGCCACGGTGTCGGATGAACGGCTCATTTTTTCGATGCGTTGCGCGACCGCCTGCAGCAGCCGGTCGCCCGCGTCATGCCCGAGTGAATCGTTGATGTCCTTGAAGTTATCGACGTCAAGGAACAGTACAGCCACGCGACACTGGTCGCGGTGCGCCAGCGTAAGCGCGTGCTGCACGCGGTCGCGGAACAGGTTACGATTCGCAAGCAGCGTCAGTGGATCATGGAAGGCAAGCTGGCGCAGCTGCTCCTCGAGCGCCTTGCGCTCGCTGATGTCGCGGAAGTTGAGCGCCAGTCCCCGCACCGCGGGATCGTTCGTGAGGTTGCTACCGGCACCTTCGACCACGCAGTGCGTCGTACCGCGCTCGATGCGCAGCTCGACAGGACCCACGGTTCCCGAGTCGCTGCGCGCGACCTCTTCGAGAAACATACGCAGTCGCTCGCCCTCCTCGCGGCCGCCCCAGAGTTCTGGAAGAGTGCTGCCGACAATTTCCTCAGGCTTCAATCCGAGCGTGCGCTCGGCCGCCGGCGAGGCGAAGCGCACCACCCCATCCGTGGCGACGATCATGATGACGTCGGCGGCGTTAGCGACCAGTGAAGCATAATGCTCCTCGGCCATGCGCAGGACCACGGCCTGCCGGAACATCAGCAGCAGCGTGAGTGCGAACACGATGCCGGTCATCAGGGTCGCCGGACCGCCGAGATCCCCGCGGCTGAGATACACGAGCACCAGGAAGGCGGCCACCATCGCGGCGTAGGGGAGCGAGCGTGCCAATGCATCCGAGGCACCGGATGCCTCGCGCACCGGCATCGCCAGCGCGCGCATCTGCTCGCGCCCGGCGGCGGCAACCGGCAGGTAACAGGCGAGGTACAGCACATCCTGAAAGCCACCCGGCAGGTAGTAGCCGCGCACTTTGGCGAGTGACCAGATGATGTCGCCGAGAAACATGGTGGCGAAGCCGGCAAGCAGCATTGACGGAATACGACGCCCGCCGACATTGCCGGCGCCCGTGAGCAGGAGCACGCCGAACATCAGCAGACAGACGCAGTCGAGCGCCAGGTACGCCTCGCTCAAAGCTCCCTTGAGGAGTCCGAGCTGCGCGTGCATTGAGGCTGGGTGGACGACGAGGAACCAGAAGAACGCGCCGAACCCGACGACGAAGATCGCGGCGTCGAACGACAGTTGGACCCATGGCACGCGCACGGCCGCAGCGCGTATCAGCCATAAAGCGGCTGCCCCAAGCGGCAGGTAGAAGGCGACATAAAGGATGTCCGCGGCGCTCGGGAAGGGATCGTGTCCTTCCAGCCAGAACGTGCCCGAGATGCAGTCAGCGATGAAGTACAGGGCCAGCGCAACGGCGAGCGAGCGCCATGCCAGCCGCAGCGCGCCCGGAGTCATGCGCCGCGCCGTAGCCACAGCCACGGCGGTACACGCGAGCTCCGCGGGCAGCTTGTAGAAAAGCCCGACATAGAAGGTGATTTTCGGGCCGCCGAAGCCGCTCAGCATCCACACCGTGCCGGCGAAGACGTAAACCGCGAAGCCGATGAGCAGCCGCTCCACCCAGCGCGGCGCGGCTCGCAGCCGAAGCGATCGGGTACGGGCTGATGTTCCCACGTTTGCTGTCTGTCCGCGCAATCTCCGCCGCGGCACGCGCGACTCCGACCAACGAGCCTTGAGCCGACGAATTTGCGGCAAAACCCCTATCTCCGCTAGGGGAATACGCGCCGACGTGACACAGTTCTCGGCGCGCCCGGCCGAAGCGTGCAGTAGCTTCACGTTAGGGATGTCGCTGCGCGTCGAGCGCGGGGGCGCTCTCGAAGCCAGCGGGGATCGACGCGCTGCGCGGGAGCCGGCTGAGCTAACGAGCCGTATCCAGCCGCATGCAATCGCCAGTCGCCATGCTGTCGCGAGCGATCGAGCTTGGTAATTTATACTAATGGCTACTCATGTGGATTTCCCGGGGAATCAGGAACACACATACGGCTTGCGCGTGTGAGGAGGCATAATCAGCCCCGCACCGGCCGAACCGACCGGCAACGGATGAGGAGTAGCTAAATTGGCGGCTCTGCTAACGATAGCAGTCCTTCTTTTCTTATTTGGCCTCATCGCCCACGAAGTCACGCGAGGAAAAACGACAGCGCTCGACCGTCGCATCACTCTGGCCCTGAGGAGCTCTGCCAACCCACCCCGCCCCATCGGCCCAGCCTGGGCCGAGGAAGCGGCGCGCGACATGACCAGTCTCGGCAGCATCATCGTCGTTGTACTCACAACGGCCGCGGTTGCCGGATATCTCTTCCTCGCTCACAAGCCGGGCGTCGCTTCGTTAATGCTACTCGCCGTCGGGGGTGGGATCGCGCTCAACAACCTGCTCAAAATCGTTTTCGCGCGTAAACGACCCAATGTCGTCATCTCTTCGGCACGCGTCTTCACGACGAGCTTTCCCAGCGGCCATGCGACGCTCTCGGCGATCGCTTATCTCACCATCGGAGCACTGCTTTCGCGAGCGTCCCCCTCCGCAGCGGTAAGCCTGTACCTCATGGTAGTCGCCGTGTTTCTGACCGTGCTTATCGGCTGCAGTCGAATTTACCTGGGCGTTCATTATCCAACCGACGTTCTTGCGGGCTGGTGCATCGGTGCGGCCTGGGCCATATTCTGCTGGGTGCTGATGGCGTGGCTGCAAAATAAAGGCCAGGTCGAACCATCGGACGCACTGACGATCGCCACTGCTGCATTTCCCGTGATGCGCTAAGCCCCTGGCCCTCCATCCGGTGAAAGAGATTGCCAACACCACCTGTATCCTCAACGGAGCCTCCGTTCACGCGGAAGCGGCTCGTGCACTCATCGCCCGCATATCGAGCGAGCTCGGCACGCACTCACAAGTGATCGTGACCCGAACCGGCGACGAACTCGTGCCCGCGGCGAAGCGGGCTGTCAGTGAAAGGAATTCGCGCGTGGCCGCAGGCGGCGGCGACGGAACCGTGAATGCTGTGGCTGGCGCGGTGACGGGAACCGATACGGCGCTCGGAGTTCTTCCGATGGGAACTTTGAACCATTTTGCCAAGGATGCCGGGATTCCACTGGACTTGGAGGCTGCCGTCCGCAACTTCTTTACCGGCCGAATCGCCAGGGTCGATGTCGGCGAGGTCAACGGACGGGTGTTCGTGAACAACTCGGGCATCGGCGTTTATCCCCATCTCGTGCGCGAGCGCGAGGCGCAGCAGCGCCACGGCCACCGCAAGTGGCTGGCGTTTGCCCTCGCCGTCGGCGCGGTACTGCGGCGATATACTCGGCTGCGTGTCAAACTGCACCTGAGCGAAGCGGAAGCGCTCGCGCGGTTGACTCCCTTCCTGTTCGTGGGCAACAACAGATATGAAGTCGCGGGGCTGGAGATCGGTCGGCGCGTCAGCCTGACGTCGGGTCGGCTGTGGGTGTGCACGGCCCCCCGCGCCGGTCGCCGAAACCTCATCGGCATGGCTTGGAGGACCTTTACGGGTCGCGTCAGCGACCATGAGCTGAACGCCATCGAGGTCGAGGAGATCTGGGTGAACGCCCCAAGCCCCTGGATCAACGTCTCGACGGACGGCGAGGTGAGCCTCATGGCCGCGCCGCTTCATTACCGCATTCGCCCCGGTGCCCTGGGCGTCGTGTTGCCTGCTCCGCGGCTTCAGACTGTTAGAGCAGTGTCGTCTTCATGACGTTGTGTCAAGAGAGCATCACTGCACTGCCTCGAGCGTAACGGTTACCTGTTGGCTGCCGCCATTGCGAACCACCTCCAGGCGCGCCTGCTCCCCGACCTTGTGATGGCCCAGAAGTCGGAACAAATCATCGACGCTATGCACCGGCTCTCCATCGACGCCCGTGATCACATCGCCCAGCTGCCCTGAGCCGCCTCGTGTCGTGCCGTGCAGGCCCGCCAGGTCGGCAGGCCCCCCCGGTGCCACCTGCCCGATGATCACTCCCTGCGTACCCGCGCGCCGGGCGACCGAGTCGGGCAACAGTGAAACGCCGATTCCCGCACGAATCACCTTTCCGAGCTTGATCAGCTGCGGGACGATTTCATTCACTGTGTCCACTGGCACAGCGAACCCGATGCCTGAGGACGCCCCGCTCGGGCTCAGGATCATCGTATTGATGCCGATCAGACGGCCGCCGCTGTCGAGCAGCGGTCCGCCCGAGTTTCCGGGATTGATCGCCGCATCGATCTGGATCACGTTTTCGATGGTGCGCTTCGTCATGGACTCAATCGAGCGGTTGAGCGCGCTGACCACGCCGGTGGTCAACGTGTGGTCCAAACCGAAGGGATTGCCGATCGCGAGCACCTTCTGGCCGACCTTCAGATCCTGCGAGCTGCCGACGGCGATGGGAAGCAATTTTCCTTTCCCCACCTGGATCTGCACGACCGCCAGATCGTGGTCTGGATCGGCGCCCACGACCCGCGCCTCATGTTGCGTCTGATCCGCCAACACGACGGTGAGCGAATCGGCGTTATAAACCACGTGGAAGTTGGTGACAACGTAGCCCTCCTCGTTCCAAACGAAGCCTGATCCGGCCCCTTGCGGCACTTCGTAGACATTGCGCGAGAAGAGCTGACGCATCAAGGCGCTGTTGACGATGTACACCACCGAAGGCGCAGTCCGCTCGAAGATCTGGATCGTGTGCGATTCCTCCGCCTCGAGGGGCACAGCAGGTGCCACGGCACGCATACGCACTTCCGGCCCCGCGTACGTCGGCCCCAGCGGTAGACCCCAATCGTCCCCCGCGCCTTGCGCAGCACTGCCCATGAAGGCGCTCGCCGCAAGCAGCGCCGCGAGCGCGTGTCGGTGAACCGCGATCACTTCGTTTGCCTTACTCACCAGGCCTCCTTGGAACGAGATCAGCGACAACGGCCTAATCTATGTTGGATTGCAGAACGGACACGTGTCGCGCCTCGACTCTGGTCGCCGGCGAAGAGTTTGCCACATGTTGTAAGAGCAGGCCCTTGGCAAGCTGGACGATCATTAGGTAGAGCAGCGTTGCCACTGCTACGAAGAGATAGAAGGCTCCCGTCAATGGAACGAACCCGAGTGGCGCTGCGAGACTGCTCAAGGGCAGGAGTACACCGACGGCCACGACGAGCAGCGTCGTGATCAGGAGCGGCCGGCTGGGCCTGCTCTTGAAGGGATTGCCAATCGTGCGGATGACATAGATCACCAGTGTCTGGGTGGCGAGTGACTCGACGAACCAGCCGCTATAAAAAAACGGCTCACTGGCAGCGAAGTAATGCAGCAAGACGTAGAATGTCAGGAAGTCGAAGACCGAGCTGATGGGACCGATGTAGAGCATGAACTTGCGGATCAAGCCGATATCCCACTGCCGGGGGGTGCTCACGAACTCCGCATCGACGTTGTCGGTTGGAATCGTGATCTGTGAGAGGTCATAGAGGAAGTTGTTCAGCAGGATCTGCGTCGGCAGCATTGGCAGGAAGGGCAGGAAGGTCGAAGCGCCCGCCATGCTGAACATGTTGCCGAAATTCGAGCTGGTCCCCATGAGCAGGTATTTCATGACGTTGCCGAGCGCCTTGCGTCCCTCGAGGATGCCGCTCGTGAGCACCTGCAGGCCTGGCTCGACCAGCACGATGTCGGCGGCCTCACGCGCCACATCCACCGCGGAGGCCACCGAAATGCCGACATCCGCTGCGTGGAGTGAGGGTGCATCGTTGATGCCATCGCCCATGAAGCCGACCACGTGACCCCGATGCTTGAGTGCCATCAGTATGCGGTTCTTCTGCGCAGGCGATGCGCGCGCGAACACCGTAGTCGCCTCTGCGACCGCCTGCAGCGCCGGATCGGTCATCTTCTCGATCTCTTCCCCGAGCACGATCTTGCCGGGATCCAGCCCGACCTGCGTGCATACCTGCGAAGCCACGAGATCGCTGTCGCCGCTGATGATCTTCACGCGAACTCCGGCGTCGCGTAATGCGGCGAGCGCCGCGGCGGCATCCGGCAGCGGCTTGTCGGAAAACGTGACGAAGCCGGCGAGGATGAGATTGCACTCATCGGCGGCAGAGTAGTTGTCACGCGCCTCGATCCGCACGTACGCCACGGCCAGCACCCGCAGTCCCTTGCGGCTCAGCTCTTCGAAGGTCGCCCGGCAGCGCGCGCGCAGCTCGGCATCGAGCGGCATCGCCTTCCCCTCGCGCTCCACCGCCGCGGTGCGCTCGAGTATCCCCTCGGGCGCTCCCTTCGTGATCAGGAGCCGCTGCGAGTCGTGCTCGAGTACGACGGAAAGGCGGCGGCGCTCGAAGTCGTAGGGGATCTCATCGACCTTCTGGTATCCGCTCTCTTCAGAGGTCTGCGGCGTGCCGAGGATCGCCTCATCGAGGGGGCTGCGGATCCCGGTCTGGTGACTGCTGTTGAGCCGCGCAAGCATCAGCACCCGCTGTGAGGGTTCGCCCCAGGGATCGAGCCATTGATCGAGCGTCATGCTGCCACTGGTGAGGGTGCCCGTCTTGTCGCTGCAGAGCACATCGATGCTCCCGAAGTTCTGGATGGCCGCCAGGTGTCTGACGATCACCTTTTTGCGTGCCATCGCTCGCGCGCCGTTGGCGAGCGTGACCGAGACGATCATCGGCAGGAACTCGGGGGTGAGTCCCACGGCGAGCGCCACGGCAAAGAGCAGCGACTGAAGGGGATCACGGTGCCTGACGATCCCCACAATGATGAGAAAGAGCACGAGGAAGAACACGGTGCGAGTGAGAAACAGGCTGAAGTCCTTTAGCCCCCGCTCGAAGGACGTGGCCTCGGGGGGTGCGGCGAGACGTGCCGCGATGTCCCCGAATGCCGTCGAAGTGCCGGTCGTGACGATGAGCGCCCGGGCCGTGCCGCTCACCACGGAGGTGCCGAGAAACACCATGTTCTCGGCTTCGGGTCGCGTGGATACTGCATCGCCACGGGCCTGCTTTTCCGCCGGCAGCGATTCCCCCGTGAGCGCCGCCTGTTGCACATAAAGATCACGGGACTCCAGCAGCCGCGCATCGGCCGGAACCATATCGCCGGCCGAGAGGCGCACGACATCGCCGGGAACGACCTCCGCACAGGGGAGCTCCATCCATTGCCCATCGCGCAGTACGGTGGCCTTCGGCGCGACCTGCGCCTGCAGCTGCTCGACGGCCTTCTGCGAGCGACGAGTCTGCGCAAAATCGAGCGTGTTGCTCAGGATCACGATCGCAAGAATGATGCCCGCATCGGTGACTTCGCCGAGGGCGGCCGAAGCGGCCGCCGCGATCAGCAGTACCAGAACCAGCGGATTGGAGAACAGCCGCAGAAAATCGGCCAGCGCCGAGCGACGCTTGCGGGGTGCAGGATCGTTGCGGCCGTACTGGCCGAGCCGCTCGGCGGCAGTCTTGGAAGTGAGCCCGCCGCCTACGGCCGCTTCAGTGACGGTGTCCAAGCTGGCGCACGCACGGTGTGGATGTGCTGATCTCTACCGCAGGCAGAGGAATTCCGCATCGCGCCAGCTAATTCACCCCAGCTCATAATCGCACAGCCAAGAATGCATGCACATCAAGGTTCGCAGCCCTTCATTCGCGCGGTGCTCGCTATGAGCCTCCCGCGCGCACCAGAACCACAGTCGTGTTCGCTGCCTGGAGCACCTTTTGCGCGACGCTGCCGAAACTCCATCCCCAGCGACTTATTCCACTGCGACCGTGTGTGGTCATCACGATCCGTTCAATGTTTTGTTTTTGAGCGACATCGAGAATGACTTCGGCGGGATTACCCATCTCCACCGCAATTTCATACTGGACCCTCTGCCACTCCGGGCGCTTCGAGATGGTTTCCAGGTAGTCAACCGCGTACCCTCTTCTCCTCTCCCACTGCTGATCAATGGTGAAGACTTCACCCCCTCCACAAGTCACGTCTTCAATCGTCGCGACTACGTGAAGGAGAATCACTCTCGAGCCCGTGAGTTCTGCGATCTCCCCCACCTCGTTGAGAGCGAACTCCGCGAGCGGCGAACCTCAAGTGGCACCAGGATCCGCTTAGTAGATTGCACGGCATATCTCCTCGGCGAGCCCTCGCAAACCAGTCATGCTGAACGATCCGCGTGTAGGTCGTGCAAGTTCCATGGTGCAAAAAACGCGTGTCATCGGAGGAATACCACTGGAGTCTTCGCGGAGACTTCGATCGGCGAGGCCGAGCGCTGTTCGGAACTGAACGCACTAAACCGCTGAGGATTAGACGCGAAGTACCCCTTCAGGGCGTCCATCCGACTCTCGTTATCGGGGTGATCCGACAGGAATTCCGGTCGCATTCCCTGCTTGGCATCCTCGAAAGCTCCGAAGAGCCATACGAGTCCCCATGGATTGTACCCGGCGGACGCGCAGACATCGGCGCCCGTCAGGTCGGCGCGTGATTCCACCTCCCGCGAGTAACTGAGGGACTGGAGCTTGCCGATCAAGGTGATGGCGAGGACGTTTGCGGCGGATGAACCCAGAAGGATCGCGGCGCCGACTTCGCGCCGCAACACCTTCAACTGCTTCTCAATCAGCGCCATGGAATCGTGATGAATGAGGTGAGACACCTCGTGGCATAAGGTTCCCGCGAGTTCCTCGCGGTTCTTGACGAAGTAGAGTAGCTCATCGGTGACGAACACAGTTCCGCCCGGCGCCGCGAAAGCGTTAGGCTGCGCGCTATGCACCAGCAGCACCTTGATCGGAAGGTAGTAACGCGGCTGCGCCGCGCGCACGATCTTGGTGCTGACCGGGGTCAGAATGTCATACAGTGGAGAGGACTCGATGATTGCCCGCTGGGACTTGACGTTCTCATAAACGGCCGTACCGAGCTCTTTCTCGGTATCCTGGGCGTCGGACTCTGAGTCCGTGCTCTCACCGGAGCGAGCAGGCAGCGGTGCGGCGGTGAGCGCTGCCAAGGTGGTCACCAGCAGCGACCGTATCAGGAGGTCAAGCCCCCGTCGCAATAGCCCTATAGTCTGCGAGCTCACTGTGCGATTAACTCGGGCTAAGGAGTGGCGCGTCAAGTTTCATCTCGAACGGTTTCACTCCCACATCGAGGTTCATGATCGTTATTTCAGCGGTTCTGCTGATCTTTCTGGTCTGTTGCTCGCGCGCTCCGTTGCGGTTGCGACATCTCCACATCCCAAGCGTTCTTGGCAGCGCTCGCGGCGGCATCCGCCGCCGTCGCTGCCCGCTGAATGGCCTCACGTGCCTGCGCCGCGGCCTGACGTGCCGCCTCCTTATCGGCCTGCATTGACTTCTGCGCGGACGCCTCCGCCTTGGTGAGCGCGTCCCGCGCCGCTGCCGCCGATTGCTCGGCGGCATCTTGCGCGCGTTGTGCTGATTCGCGGACGCTCGCGCTCCCCTGATCGCGCGCCGCAGCGGCCTTGCGGCTAGCCTCATCGGCCGCTCGCTCCGTTTCCGCGGCCGCGCGTTGGATGTCGGCAGCGACCTCGCTCGAGTATTTGTCGACCGCGGCATCGGCCTTGGCGGCCGCGGCCGCGGCTTTCTCCTTCGCCCGCTGTGCCGCGTCAGCGGCCTCGTGTGAGAGTGCCACCGCCTGCGACTCACTCTTCTGCGCGAGGGCTGTCAGCGAATCGTCGGCCGCCTTCAGGGCTGCTTTACTCGCCTCGGCCGCGCGCTGGGCGGCCTGCTTCGCCTCTTCGGCCGCGACGGCGGCGCGTTGCTTATCCGCCTCCGACCGCGCCTTCCCTGCAGCATTCATCTTCTGCGCCGCCTCTTTCGCGGCGATCGCGGCTTGCTTCGCCGCCTGCGACGCACGCGTAGCCAGTTCCTTGTTGGCCTCGGTAGCCTCGTGCACGGCATTTGCGGCTTCTTGCTGTGCATGCTGCGCCGCCGCCACTGCTCGATCAGCGGCGTCAACTAAAGCTTCGCTGGCGCGCAAGGGCTCTTCCTGCGCCGCAGCGAGAGCTGCGTCGTCGGCAGCCTGTACCGCCCGCTGCGCCGCATCACGAGCTCTCTTTGCTGCATCGCTGGCTTGAGTCTGCGCCTCTTCTACGGTGATGCTTTGTTTGCTTGGCTCCTCGGCAGCCAAAGCAGGCGCACCGAATGGGGCAGCGCAGCAGCCGAACAAAAGACCAAGAGCAATACACTTTCGGACATTCTTCACGTTACTACCCCTCAATCCCGTGGCGAGCGGTTGAGAACCTCTACGTCGACCCGACCGCCCTCCTCAAGTTGTACCTAACAGGAGCCAGAGTCGCGGGTTATGGCCGCGTGGCGGGCGCGGATCTCGGGGGCACTGATCATTATTCATCACGGCCGCGTCGAGTCTGATTAACGCGATGGGCCTCGCAGCGTTTCGCGGCCTGATCAACGAGAAGGTCTTTCGGGGTCAGCGACCATGAGCTGAATGCCGTCGAGGTCCAGGAGATTTGGGCGAAAGCCCCAACCCCCTGGATCAACGTCTCGACGGACGGCGAGATGAGCCTCATGGCCGCGCCGCTTGATTACCGCATTCGCGCCGGCGCGTCGTACTGCCTCCCCCGCCGCTTCAGACCGTTCGCAGTCAATGACTCCATGAAGACAGGCCCGTGAGCGATGCGGCTAGTGCCAGTCGATCCGTTTGCGAAATTCCTTCGCCTGTCGCTCCGCCTCCTCGCGTGCCAAGCCGTAGCGCTCCTGCAATTTTCCGGCAAGCTGTTCGGCATGTCCTTCAAGCTGTTTCAAGTCATCGTCGGTGAGCTTGCCCCACTGCTCCTTCACCTTCCCCTTGATTTGGTGCCACGCACCCGCCACGCGCTCGCTCGTCATAACCCACCTCCTAAATCGACGCTCTTCAGTATCGAGAGTCCAACCTCAGGCGTGCGCCCGGCTCTGATAGTCCTGGCGTAGCTTCGCAAGCCGCGCCTCGACGGCCGCCTTCGCATCTCCCCTCTCCTTGTCCGCCTTGGCCTGCAGCGCGTTCACCTTGGCCTGGAACTCGCGCGTCACTTGCTCGGCCCGCGCCTGCGCGCGCGCCGCCTTCGCGTCGATCCGTTTGCTGAGGCTATCGATCTGCGCTTGCAGCTTGGCTTTGCGGTTGGCCTGCGCCTTCGCATGCTCGATTTTGAGCTGCTCGAGCTGCGTTTTTGCGGCCGCCGCCTCCCGCTTCCGCTGCTCCTCGCTCAGGTCGGACTTGAGCGTGCGGAACACGACTCCGCCCAGCGCTTCCATCCGCGTGTCGAGCGGGGTGACCCATTCCTCGTCCACTTCGGCAATGACCGCGTAGTTGCCCGGCGTCAGTGCATGCGCGACGTCCGAGACGAAGTCCTCGTCGATGCCGGTGCTGTACAAGTCACCGATGATTCCCACGAGCCCGCCGCTCGCTGCACCTGCCACCGTCCCGGCTGCCGCCGCCATGGCGGCCGCACCGGCCGCAACGCCGATGGGCCCGGCGAGAAATCCAACCAGCGCGCCGAGCGCCGTCCCCGTCAGCGTGCGGATGGGGAAGTCGTAATCATCCCCAACCTGCTTGGTGGTTATCTTGCCATCAGACTCCTTCTTGATGACGCTCACCATTGCCACATCGAGGCTGCCTTCAGCATTCAGGTCTGAAAAGGCTCGAACACCCTCGTAGGCCGCCTTTTCATTCTTGAACACAACCGCCACCAATTTATCCATAACTCCTCCGTAATCCAGTGTGAGCAGAACAGAACCCGACTATTGCTTACGCTCTCGCAAGGTCACGCCCCGCAGGCACCTGGCGTACCGCCATGCCGAGCGCGATAAAAGAGGTGCCGTCGAAGATGAAGTCCACTCCGACCAGGAAGCCTATGAACCAGAGGCTCGCGGCCGGCAGCTCATAGATCAGCAGACACCCAAGGGTGACCGAGACGACCCCCGAGAATGCCATCCAACCCCAGCTCGGAAAGCGCAGGGTGCTCGCGCCGACGGCGCGGAAGACCCCGCCGACGATGAAAAGCGAGGCAAGCAGAATCGTAATACTCACCTCGCCGGTAGCTGGGTAGCGGATGAGCAGATATCCCGCCACTCCGCGCAACAAGGCCGTGAGGAAGTAGAGAAGGAAACCACTCCAGTCGCGCGTGCGAAATGACTGCACCAGCGCCACAACAGCGCCAATCGCGAGCAACCACCCCAGGGCGAGCACGCTCACCCTGGTGGCAGTGATGTCGCCCAAGATGCAAACGACGCCCAAGGCAGCCAAGGCGCCCCCGAGCACAACGAACCAGCCCCAGGTATCGTGGATTGCATCAAGGCCAGCAGCCAGTGGGCCGCCGAGAGATTTGCTCTGTGCCATAAACCGTACCCTCCCTACTTCCATCAGCGTGTGGGCGAATCCTCAAAGTCCCACCGCGCTCTAACGCGTGGCAATCTAGTACTGCCCCGCCGATTCGTCAGTAAGGGATGGTCCGTATTTCCTTTCGTCTGCCAGCGCAGCAATGGTCGTTGCGGGACTAGCTCGAACGAAAGCTCAGCGGATCACACGCGCAGTCCGCCATTCGCAAAGGAATCACTTGTGCCCGATCAGTCGAAGCTTTCGGTCGCGCTGATGCCGCGCAGCGGCCAGCAGCATCTGCTCCGGAGCGGATCGAGACGGGTCCGCCACCCTCTCCTATTGGAACCGCCGCCGCGGCGCCTCGAAGAACCGAGCAAACACAGCGCCGAAGATGCCGCCGCCAACG
>Ga0187783_10001140_pt1 | contig 19672 bp, 32 predicted proteins | sample 1015_SJ02_MP02_2_FD_132471 | JGI IMG/M metagenome (GOLD analysis project Ga0187783, IMG submission 132471) | Tropical peat soil microbial communities from peatlands in Department of Meta, Colombia - 1015_SJ02_MP02_20_MG | ecosystem: Environmental > Terrestrial > Soil > Wetlands > Peat | place...
CACGAAGTCCGGAATTATCGCTTGGTAGGGTCCGATCGCGAGGTTTAAGGTTATCTGCAGCGCTGCGTACGAGATCACGAGCGCCGGAAAGGATCCGGCGCGGTAAAAGAACCACAGCGCTACGGCTCCGCCCGCGGCGCCCGCGACATAGAACTCGACGCGCCGGCTTCCCCCGCGGCGGCGAACGTCCGACCAAACGCCGACGATAATCTGCGTGATGGCCGCCATCGTCGCGCCAACCGCGGCGAGACGCCCATAGGCAATGACCGGGTTGCCGGTCGCTAACTCGATCGTCCGGGCTTGTAGCGAGATTCCGAGTATTGCGCCCCAAACCGCCTGGATGCCCAGCCAAAAGAGGGCTAGGCGAAATGGGTCAGCCGTGCGCGCAGGCGTAACGGTATTCATCGATCGTATCAACGTCAAAGGCCAGCTCCGGCGCGCATCCGCGCAGTGCCTGTGCCGGCACCTGCAGCACGTGCAGAGCCATCGTTTCGAGATCGCGGACGCGCAGCCGCCCCGACAGAAAGCGAAACAGAACTGCGGGCCCGACCAAACTTGCCATCCGCCACGGCTGCTTACGCGCTTCGAAGAAGCGCGTGGCGATTGTCGCCAGCTTGGCGGTCGCGCCCTGAGGAATCGAAAAGACACCGCCGTTGACCACGCGTTCGCGGCCCAGCTTGATGCCAGACGGCGGAGCACCAGGAAAGCGCGCGGTGAAGGCGCCGTGTTCGGCCAGCGCGACGGCTAAGGTGCCTTCTCCAACGCGCTGCAGGAAGTCGCGGATCGTCCCAGCCGTGACATACGGCAAATCGCTAGTCGCGTAGATGAGGCGCCCGCTATCCGGCCACGCTGCGAGCGCTCGCAACAGGTTCTCGCTCCCCGAAGGGCTTTCGTCAACGAATCGCTCGACCAACGGGCCACACGCGGCACGCACGTCGTCACCGCCGACGACCGCAATTTCGCTGACGCCTGCTCCGCGCAGCGCTTCGAGCATCCGCTCGAGCATCGTCTCGCCCCGGACGCGCACGAGCGCTTTTATTCGGGTCCCGGCGATCTGCGCAAATTCGCCGTCGATGCGTCCACCCGCAGTAACCACCGCCCTCATTGAAAAGCTCTGATATGGCGCATCTCGTTGTCGCTCCGGGCCTCGATTACCACAGTAAACTTCGGCCCATCGCTCCTAGAGCTGCATCCAAATCAGAGCTTTTCTAGCCGAAGTTACTTTTTGGCGACGGTTTTCTTCTTGCCGGCCACCGTCCGCTTGGGACCCTTGCGCGTGCGAGCGTTGGTTTTGGTGCGTTGGCCGCGCGCGGGCAACCCCCGCCGGTGGCGAAGCCCTCGGTAGCACCCGATGTCCATCAGCCGCTTGATGTTGCTCTGCACTTCGCGGCGCAGGTCGCCTTCGACTCGCAGCTGCAGGGAATCGATCGCATCGCGGAGCTTCTTCTCGTCCTCTTCGCTCAGCGCCTTAACTCGCACGTCCGGGCTCACGCCGGCAAACGCGAGCAATTTGCGCGCGGTCGGTGCGCCGATCCCAAAGATGTAGGTCAGCGCCACCTCGATGCGCTTTTCGCGCGGAAGGTCGATACCAGCAATACGCGCCATTAAGACATTTCCTCTATCCCTGCACTTGCTTGTGCTTAGGGTTGACGTCGCAAATCACTCGCACCTTGCCACGGCGGCGAATGACCTTGCATTTCTCGCAAATTTTCTTTACCGAAGGTCTAACTTTCATTTCTAATCACTTGTACCTATACGTTATTCGGCCGTGCGTCAGATCGTACGGCGACAGTTCTACCAGGACCCGATCGCCCGGAAGGATGCGGATAAAATTCATCCGGATCTTTCCCGAGACGTGCGCCAACACGCGATGCCCGTTGGTGAGCTCCACCCGAAACATGGCGTTAGGCAGCGGCTCGACGATCGTCCCTTCTACCTCGATCGCCTCTTCCTTGGGCGTTGCCGTCTTCGCGGCTTTTTCGGCAGTTGCCTTACCCCGCGGAGGGCGCCCGCCGCGCTTGCGCGCCATCTATGCCAACGCTTCTCGCCGGGGCCGATACTGCTCAACGCCGGGATGCTCCCCGTAGTCGCGCAGCGTTAGAACCCGCGGCCCGTCCTCCGTCACCGCGATCGTGTGCTCGAAGTGCGCTGCGAGTTTACCATCTGCCGTGACGACTGTCCAGCCGTCGGGCAGAATCCGAACCCTGGGACTGCCCAGCGTGATCATCGGCTCCAGCGCCAGCACCAGCCCCGCGCGCAGCTCCATGCCGGTTCCGCGCTCGCCATAGTTGGGCACTTGCGGCTCCTCGTGCATCGCGCGGCCAACGCCGTGTCCCACGAGCTCGCGCACGACCCCGTAACCGTGACGCTCGGCGTGCGCTTGCACCGCAGCGCCGATGTCGCCGACGTGATTGCCGCGCTGCATCTGCGCGATGCCGATCGTCAAGCACTCTTGAGTAACCTCGAGCAACCGCCGCGCAGCCGAGCCGATCTTACCGATTGGGACGGTGACGGCGCTATCGCTAACGTAGCCATCCAGCGTGGTGCCGATGTCGATCGAGAGCAGGTCGCCGTCGGCCAGGATTCTCTCGCCCGGGATTCCGTGGACGACTTCGTCGTTGACCGACGCGCAAATCGAGCCGCGAAAGCCGTTATAACCCTTGAAAGTCGGAATGCCGCCCGACTCGCGGATGCGCCGTTCGGCCAGCTCGTCGAGTTGCGCCGTCGTCATACCCGGACGGGCCGCCTTCATCAGCTCGGTCAACACTTTTGAAGTGATCGCACCGCTCCGCCGCATCGCTTCGATTTCGCGCGGCGACTTCAAGGTGACCATTATTTGCGCGCGTGCTCGATGCCGATTGCCGTAGCAAGCCGGTCGGCGACGGCTTCCACGCTGCCCACCGCGTCGATTTCGACCAGCTTGCCCGAACGGCGGTAATAGTGGACCACCGGCTCGGTTTGTAAATCGTAAACCTCGAGCCGCTTTACGACGGTCTCGCGGCGATCGTCCTCGCGCTGTACCAGCGGGCCGCCGTCTTCGTCGCAGAGCCCAGCCACGGCCGGAGGAGAGGTCAGCGTGTTGTACGTCCGGCCGGTGCGCGGGTTGGTCCAGCGGGCCGAAAGCCTGCTCACCAGAACGCTGCGCTCGATCTTGAACAGGACTACCGCGTCGAGCGGCGTCGCTCGCTGCTCCAAAAGCGCATCGAGAGCCTGCGCTTGTCCGACCGTGCGGGGAAAACCATCCATCACAAAACCGTCCGCGATCGAGTCGAGGCCCTCCTCGATCATCGCGATCACCACCACGTCGGGAACGAGTTCGCCGCGCAACATGTAGGCTTGCGCCTCTTTCCCAAGCTCCGTGCCGCGGGCTAAGTTGGCGCGCAGCATGTCGCCGGTCGCGATCTGCGCCAGGCCGAGACGCCGCGCGAGCAGCCGCGTTTGGGTTCCCTTGCCGGCGCCCGGCGGACCGAGAAAGACTAAGCGCATCTTAGCGGCGCGGTACTCTAGCGCTTGATGAAGCCGCGATAGTCGCGCATCGCCAGACGGGCTTCAATCTGAGTGATCGTATCGAGCGCCACGCCGACGACGATCAGCAACGAGGTAGAGCCGAGATAAAACGTGGTGATCGAGAGCCCGCGCTGAAACGCACCGGGCAGTACCGCCAGCAGCCCCAAGTAGATTGCCGCCGCAGTGGTGATGCGCATCAGGATCTTGTTGAGATAATCTACCGTCGGCTGTCCGGGACGTATTCCCGGCACGAAGGCACCGGTCTTCTTGAGATTGTCGGCGACGTCGCGCGTGTTGAGCACGATCGAGCTATAGAAGAACGTGAAGACGACGACAAGTAAGAAGTACACGATGTTATAGAGGACCCCGTTGGGGCTAAACCACACGTTTAGCCACTGCGAGAAATCCGCTAGGCCGTGCTGGAGTGCGGCCCATACCCCGGTCCCGGTAATCGTTTGGCCACGCCCAAACCACGAGAGCGCCTGCTGCGGAAGCAGCAGAATCGAAATCGCAAAGATGATCGAGATGACGCCCGCGTTGTTCAGCCGTAATGGGATATACGTCGAGCGGCCCGCGAACATCTTGCGGCCGACCACACGGCGCGCCTGCTGCACCGGAACGCGACGTTGCCCTTGGTAAAGGAAGACGATGGAAACGATCACTACGATCGCAATCGCGACGTAGATGAACAGGTTGAGCAGCGACTCGGCCCCCTGACTGGCCGACGCATAGGTCTGAGAAACGTATTGCGGATATCGCAAGACGATGCCGATGAAGATGATCAGCGAAACGCCGTTGCCGATTCCTTTGTCGCTGATCTGTTCGCCCAGCCACATCAAGAACAGCGTGCCGCCGACCATCGCAATAATCGCGTAAAGCAGATACCAAATGCTGGTATCGTAAAAGACGCCCGAACGCTCCATCGAGATGGCCATGAAGCTGCCTTGCACCGAAGCCAAGACGATCGTGAGCCAGCGCGTATACTGGCTGATCTTCTTACGCCCTTCCTCGCCGCCTTTCTTCGCCATCTCTTCCAGTTGAGGCAATACGACCGTCATCAACTGCATGATGATCGAGGCATTGATGTACGGGGTGATCCCCATCGCGATGATCGAAAGCTTCTGAAGGGCGCCGCCCGAGAGAAATCCCAACAGGTTGTAAAACGCGCCGCTCTGCAAAACGCGCTGCCACGCGGCTTGGTTGACGTTGGGCAGCTGCACGTGGATCATGAAAACGAACCACGCGAATGCGAAAAAGACGAAGAGAATGCGCTGCCGGATCTCCGGAACGAGCACGGCTGCCCGCAGATTGTTGAACATCGCTTAGATCGTTATTGACACTGGGAAAGATCGGCTCCCGCGGCGAGCAGCGCCTCCCGCGCGCTCGAGGAGAAAAGAAGGTCGCGCAGGCGCAGGCCCGCCGGCAGCGCGGCGGCCGAGGACGATCCCAAGATCTTCACGCCGTCGCGTAACGCCTTCACCAGACCGCGCTCGCGCAGCGATTCGGGAGTAACCTCGACCGACGGCTCCCACCCTGACAAGCGCTGCAGGCTAACGACCGCCAGACGCGTGCCGAAGTGCCCTCGGTCACGAGCCTTTTGCGAATAGCCGCGGCGGTGCGGAAGACGGCGCCCCCAGGCGGTCTGTCCGCCTTCGAATGCCGGACCTTTCCCGCCACCGGAGCGAACGGTCTGGCCTTTTCCGCCCTCGCCGCCGGTCTTTACCATGCCCGAACCGTGTCCGCGTCCGATGCGCTGGCGCTTCGGGCGGCTTCCCGGTGCGGGCTTCAGCGCCCCAAGCTTTAGAATCGATTTCTCTGCCATCTTATGCCACGTAGATTTCTTTCACGCTCTTGCCGCGCATCGCTGCGACTTGCTCGGGCGTGCGCAGTGACTTTAAGGCCGATACCGTCGCCATGACGACGTTGATCGGATTATTCGTGCCCAGGCACTTGGTGAGAATGTCGTGGATGCCCGCGAGCTCGAGCACCGCTCGCATCGAACCACCCGCGATCACGCCGGTGCCGGGCGCCGCCGGCTTGAGCAGCACGGTTGCGGCGCCAACCTCGTGCCGCACCTCGTGCGGAATCGTCCGCTCCACCATTGCCACGGTGATCAGACTCTTGCGCGCCTGCTCGACGGCCTTGCGGATTGCCTCGGGCACCTCGCCGGCTTTGCCGATCGCGTAACCAACTTTGCCCTTGCGGTCGCCAACCACGACCAGAGCGCTGAAACTGAAACGCTTGCCGCCCTTGACCACCTTCGCGACGCGATTGACGCGCACGACCGTCTCTTCGAGCCCGCTTCCGTCGCGATCGCGACCCCCTCGGTATTGCATCAGAAGATCAACCCCGCTTCGCGCGCTGCGTCGGCGAGCGCACGCACGCGGCCGTGATACTTATAACCGCCTCGATCGAAGACGACTTCCGAAATCCCAGCCGACTTCGCTTTGGCCGCGAGCGCGCTGCCGAGCGCTTTCGCCGCTGCCAGGTTCGTCTTCGACGTCAGTTCGCCGGATATCGACGCATCCAGCGTCGATGCGGCGACAACAGTATGGCCGCGCGTATCGTCAACCAGCATGGCGTAGAGATGGTGCAGCGAACGCCTGACGCAGAGCCTCGGGCGCTCCTGGTTTCCGGTGAGTTTCTTACGCAAACGAGCGTGACGCTCGCGCCGAGCCTCGGCCTTACTCATTACTTCTTCGCAGCCTTTCCGGCCTTACCGAGTTTTTTGCGTATTCGCTCGCCTTCGTAGCGAATGCCCTTTCCTTTGTAAGGCTCGGGCCTGCGCAACCGCCGAATATCCGCAGCGACTTGACCCACGGCTTGTTTGTCGATGCCCTCCACGTGAATCTTGGTCTGGCCCTCGACGGTCAGCGCGACGCCTTGGGGGGGCGCAAACGTCACCGGATGCGAGAATCCCAGGCTCAAGTTTAGCCGTTCGCCGGACTTCGCGACGCGGTAGCCGACGCCGCTGATTTCCAGACTCTTGCGAAAGCCCTTGCTCACGCCTTCGACCATGTTGGCGATCAGCGTTCGAGTCAGCCCGTGAGCGCTACGATGGACCTTCGCATCGCCTTTGCGCGCAACGACGACCTTGCCGTCGGTCAAGCTGACCTCCACGACCTCGGTAAGCAGCGGCCGGCGAAGCTGGCCTTTAGGCCCTTTGACCAATACCTCACCGTCCTCGAGCTTGACCTCGACGCCTGACGGAACGGTCACCGGCAATTTTCCTATGCGCGACACGACCGACCAACCTCGTTACCAAACATACGCCAGGACCTCTCCTCCGACGCCGCGCTTCTTCGCGCGTTTTCCCGACATGATTCCCTGCGGCGTGGAGATGATGACCAAACCCAAGCCTCCGAGCACGCGCGGGATCTCGGTCTTACGCGTATAGACGCGCAGTCCAGGCCGGGAAATGCGCCGCAGCCCGGTGATGATCTTCTCCTTTTCCGGTCCGTAGCGCAGCGCAATTCGAATCGTCCCCAGCGGCCCGCCTTCGATCCGCTCGAAGCTTTCGATGAAGCCTTCTTCGTGCAGAATCTGCGCGATTGCCTGTTTGACACGCGATGCCGGAACGTCCACGGTCTTATGGTTCGCCGTGTTCGCGTTACGAATGCGGGTGAGCATATCTGCGATCGGGTCGGTTATCGACATTCGTCCTTCCCCCTCACCACGATGCCTTGGTCACGCCCGGAACGACGCCCGCGTGGGCGTTTTCGCGGAAGCAAATCCGGCACATCGCAAACTTGCGCAGGTAACCGCGCGGACGGCCGCAGACGCGGCAGCGGTTGTGGCGCCGGACCGCGAACTTCGGATCGCGCCGAGACTTGATGATTAAACTCGTCTTTGCCATCTCCGACCTCTAGCCACGCGCCTTCTGCAGCGGCAGACCCATCGCCACTAGGAATTCGGATGCTTCTTCGTCGGTCTTGGCCGTCGTCACGATCGTCACGTCCATCCCTCGCGTCTTGTCCACTTTGTCGTAGTTGATTTCCGGGAAAACCAGCTGCTCTTTCAAACCCAGATTGTAGTTGCCCCGTCCGTCGAACGATTTTGCGGGTAGGCCGCGGAAGTCGCGGATGCGCGGCAGCACGACGTTAAAAAGCTTGTCCACGAAAACGTACATCCGGTCGCCGCGCAAGGTCACTTTGGCGCCGATGTTGGTCCCGGCACGCAGCTTGAACGCGGCGATCGACTTTTTTGCTTTGGTCACGATCGGGCGTTGGCCGGTAATTGCCGCCAGCTCGCTGACGGCGGCATCGAGCGCCTTCGGATTGGCAATCGCCTCGCCGACGCTCATGTTCACGACAACCTTTTCCAGCTTTGGAATCTGGTTGACGTTCTTATAGCCGAAGCGCTGCTGCAGCCGTGGCCGAATCTCGCGCTGATACATCTCTTTGAGACGCTCCATGGCGGTACTCTACGCTCCCTTCGCCGAGTCGCGCGCCGGCTCGCCGCAACGCGCGCAGATGCGATGCACGGCGCCGTCGGCGGTGCGGCCGCGGCGCAGACGCGACGGAGCTTTGCATTTCTCGCACACGTACTGCAATGCAGATAGCGGCAGCGCCGCCTCTTTTTCGATGATACCGCCACCCTGCATGGATTTGCCCATATTGCTCTGGCGCTGGGTTTGCTGCTTGGCGTGACGCTTGACGACGTTCACGCCCTCAACGGTCGCAGTGCCCGCCGCGCTTTGGATGGCCTTCACGGTTCCCCGTTTGCCGCGTTCCTTGCCGCGCCGGACCACGACCGTGTCGCCTCTAAGAATCGTTGCTTTCATCTTTCTCTACAACACCTCGGGTGCCAGTGAGGCGATCTTCAAAAATCCGCGCTCGCGAAGCTCCCGCATAACCGGCCCAAAGACGCGCGTGCCGCGTGGATCGAGATTATCTTTCTCGCCCTTGATGATCACGCAAGCGTTGTCGTCACATCGCACGACCGAGCCGTCCACGCGGCGGATCGGCGCGCTCGTCCGGACGACGACGGCCTTGACGACCTGCCCTTTCTTCACCGCCGCGCCCGGGATCGCGCTCTTTACCGTACCCACGATGACGTCGCCGACGTGGGCGTAAACGTGCCGCCCTCCTCCGCTGACGTGGATGACCAGAAGCTCCCGCGCGCCGCTGTTATCGGCGACCTTCAGGCGCGATTCTTGCTGAATCACCGCGCCCGCTCCACGATCTCGACGAGTCGCCAGCGCTTCTCGCGCGATAGCGGCCGGCACTCCATGATTCGGACGACGTCGCCGACGTTGGCCTCGTTACGCTCGTCGTGCGCTTTGAAGCGCGCCGATTTGCGGACGATCTTCCCGTACGCGGCATGCGGCACGCGGGTTTCTGAAACGACGACGATCGTCTTATCCATCTTGTTCGAGGCGACCCGTCCTTGTTTAACGCGCCGCTTTCCCCTAAGCTGCTCCATGCTCTCCCTCGGCGAGCCGCTTCTCGCAGATGACCGTCTGGATCTGCGCATAGGTACGGCGCATCGCCCGAATCTTACTGAAGTCGGTCAGATGCCCGGTGCGCAGCGCGAACCGCAGGTTGAAGAGCTCGGACTTTACGTCGCGAGCCTTCTGCTGGAGCTCTCTGATGGTCAGCTCGCGCAGCCCCTCAAAATCTTTTTTCCGCACCTTATGCCTCCTCGCGCGCCACGATCTTGGTGCCGATCGGCAGCTTTGCCGCTGCGCGGCGCAACGCTTCGCGTGCCACGCTAGGCGCTACGCCGGACAACTCGAAGAGCACGCGCCCGGGGCGAACGACCGCCACCCAAAACTCGGGATTGCCTTTACCCGAACCCATGCGTACTTCGGCCGGCTTCTTGGTTACCGGCTTGTCGGGAAAAACTTTGATCCAAACTTTGCCGCCGCGCTTGATATAGCGCGTCATTGCGATACGCGCGGCTTCGATCTGCCGATTCGACATCCAGCACGGTTCGGTCGCCTGCAGCCCGTAGTCGCCAAAACTCAAGCTGCTGCCGCGCGTCGCCAACCCGCTCATTCGCCCACGTTGAACTTTGCGCCACTTGACGCGCTTGGGTGTCAGCATGCTATTCGCTCACCTCGGCAGGCGAAGGCGCCGACTCGGCGGCGCCGACGGTTTCCGGTATCGGCGCGGGCTCTGACACGGCCGCCGGTTCGGGCACAACCACAGGTTCAAGCGCTGCTACCGGTTCGCGCGCAACCATTGGTTCAAACGCAGCGACAGGCTCCGGCACCGCCACGGGTTCGGGCTCAGCCAAAGGTTGCGGAACCGCGACAGGCTCCAGCGGGGCGATCGGCTCGGACGCTACGGCGGTTTGCACGCGCGGCTCGCGGCCTCGCCCGCGCCCGCCGCGCTCGCGGCGCTCGCGCCCGCGGTCCGCGCGTTCGCGCAGCGCGCCGTCCCCGCGCGGCTGATCGGGCAGTACCTCACCGCGATAAATCCATACTTTGACGCCGATGCGGCCGAAGGTCGTGAAAGCTTCCACCTGCGCGTAGTCAATATCGGCGCGCAGCGTGTGCAGCGGAACTTTGCCGTCGGCGTTATGCTCGGTACGGGCAATTTCGGCGCCGCCCAGCCGCCCCGATACTTGTACCTTGATACCTCGCGCACCGGCGCGCATTGACCTCATGATCGCCTGTTTCATCGCCCTGCGAAACGCGATGCGTTTTTCCAGCTGATCCACGATGTTTTGCGCGACCAGCCTGGCATCGAGCTCGGGGTGCTGGATCTCCATCACGTTGACGGCGACGGTCTTGCCGGTCAATATTTCGAGATTCTTGCGGATGTCGTCGATCCCGACTCCGCGCTTGCCAATGATGATTCCCGGCTTTGCCGTGTTGACGATCACACGCGCCTGGTTGGCTCGTCGCTCGATTTCGATACGGCTGATCGAAGCCGAGCGCATCCACCGATTGAACGACTTACGGATCGCGACGTCCTCGTGCAGCCAGTCCACGTAGTGCTTCTTCTCGAACCAGCGGCTGTCCCAAGTGCGCGTGATTCCCAAACGCATGCCGACCGGGTGAATTTTTTGTCCCATTATGCCTCGTTGCTCTCGGCGGGCGGCTGCGCCGGCGCCTTGCTCGCAGCGCGTTTACGCGCACCGCTCTTTTTGCGCCGCGCTTTCGCCCCCGACTCCGCTGAAACGGCCCGGCGCGTGCTGCGCGGCGCCTGCACCGACGCGCCGGCGACGCTCTTGCGCGACTTCGCCGGGGCGACTTCACTCACCACAACGGTAACGTGCGAAAGGCGCTTACGCTTGAATGCGGCGCGTCCTTGAGCTCGCGGGTCGAGGCGCTTGGTGAATCGGCCGCCCGGGCCGCCGTCCACAGTGATCCGCGAAATATACAGCTCCTCGGCGTTCATGTCGTGATTATTGCCGGCATTGGCAACCGCGCTGCGTACGAGCTTTTCAATTGGCTCGGCGGCGTAGACTTCGGCAAACTTCAGCAGCACCAGCGCCTCGCGGACGCTCTTTCCGCGAATTGCGTCGGCGACGCGCCGCAGCTTGCGCGGCGCGGTGCGCACGAAACGCAGGTGCGCGACGGCCTGCGGAGAGCGGGCGATCACGTCTTCACCGTCGCTTTCTCGCCGCCGTGGCCGCGGAAATGACGCGTTGGCGCGAACTCGCCCAGCTTATGACCCACCATGTTCTCGGTGACGTATACCGGGACGTGGGTCTTGCCGTTGTGCACGCCGATGGTATGGCCCACCATCACGGGTAACACCGTCGAGGCGCGGCTCCAGGTCTTGATGACGCGACGCTCGCGCGTTTCGTTCAACCGTTCGATCTTTGCCACGAGATGGTCGGCGACGTACGGACCTTTTTTAAGAGACCGCGACATTTACTTGGAACCTCGCCGGCGAACGATCATCTTGGCAGTCCGCTTGTTGCGGCGTGTCTTTTTCCCCATCGTCATCACGCCCCACGGCGTGGTCGGGGGCCGGCCCGAAGTCGAGCGAGCTTCGCCCCCTCCGTGCGGATGGTCCACCGGATTCATAGCGATGCCGCGAACGCTTGGGCGTTTCCCCAGATGGCGCATCCGCCCGGCCTTTCCGATGACTTGATTTTCGTGATCTACGTTGCCCAGCTGGCCGATCGTGGCGCGGCACTCGATGTGAATTCTCCGCACTTCGCCCGACGGCATACGCACCTGCGAGTACTCGTTCTCTTTGGCCATCAGCTGCGCTGCGACGCCGGCGGAGCGCACGAGTTTACCGCCCTGGCCGGGGCGCAGCTCGATGTTATGGATGACCGTACCCACCGGAATGTTGCGAATCGGCAGGGCGTTGCCGATCTTGATGTCGGCCGCTGGTCCGGATTCGACGACTTCTCCGGTCTTGAAGCCCAACGGCGCGAGGATATAGCGCTTTTCACCGTCGCGATAGTTCAGCAAGGCAATATGGCAGGAGCGGTTGGGATCGTACTCGATCGTTGCGACCTTGGCCGGAACGCCGTCTTTCGAACGCTTAAAGTCAATCAAGCGGTAAAGACGGCGCGTCCCGCCGCCGCGATGGCGCACCGTGATATGACCGTTGTTGTTTCGGCCGGCATGCTTCTTGCGCACTTCGACCAAGGACCGTTCGGGCGCGACTTTCGAAAGCTCGGAGAAATCCAGCGTGGTAACGAAGCGCCGGCCGGGCGATGTCGGACGATACTTCTTTATTGCCATGACGCGCTATTGCTCAAAGTAATTGACTCCGCCCAGCTCGATCTTTTGCCCGGCCTTGATCGTGACGATGGCTTTTTTGTAATCGCTCTGCTTGCCGCTCGTGCGCAAGCCGCGGCGCGCAAAATTCCGCGCCTTGCCGCGAACGTTTACCGTGTTCACGTGCACGACATTGACCTTGAATATCTCCTCGATCGCATGCCGGATCTGAGTCTTGGTGGCGTGCGGGTGAACGACGAACGTGTATTGCTGAACCAGGGCGTCCGCCATGGCCTTCTCGGTGATTCGCGGCGCCACGATTACGTCACGCGCGTCCATCGGCGTTCTCCTTAGCTCCAATGCGGCCCAGGAGCGCATCGTAGGCCCCGGTGGTGAAGACGATCCGATCGAAGCGCAGAACGTCTTTAACGTCCAGCGCACCGTCGTCGGTCACCGCGACGCGATTGAGGTTGCGGCTAACGCGCCGGATCTCGGCAGCATGGCTTTCGCCGCGCTCGCAGACGATCAGCGTGGTCGGGCCCGTGCGAGCCGCTTTCGCGCTGCCGAAGATCAGCTTAGCAAACTCCGAGGTCTTGGCCGCTGCCAAACCATCGACGTCCAAGAGCTGCACCGCGTCGTTGTGAAAACGGTCGGCAAGCGCCGCTGCAAAGGCGAGGCGCCGTTCCTTCTTATTGAGCCCCTCGGCATAGCTGCGCGGCTGCGGCCCAAACACGACGCCGCCATGGCGCCACTGCGGCGAACGAATCGACCCTTGGCGAGCGCGGCCCGTGCCTTTTTGGCGCCAGGGTTTACGCCCGCCGCCGGCTACCTCGTCGCGCTTGCGGGTTGCCGCGGTGCCCGCGCGAGCGTTAGCGAACTCGCGATGGACCGCACGGAAAACCACGGTAAGCTTTTCGTCGTACTGACGCTGGAGAACGGCCGGAGTCTCGACCTCGCGCACGACCTTGCCGCTACCATCCAAGACGTTGGGCATCACTCGCCGGCCTTGGGCGACTTCACGCTTTGGCGCACCAGCACGAGCGAATTCTTTGCTCCCGGCACGGCTCCGCGCACGAGCAGCAGATTCCGTTCCGCGTCGGCCCGCACGACTTCCAAGTTCTGCAACGTGGTTCGGTCCACGCCAAAATGGCCGGGCCGCCGGCTCCCCTTGGTCGTCCGGCCCGCGTTGGTATCGCCGTTCGAGGCCGGCTGGCGGTGGATCATCGAGCCATGGCTTGCGCCCCCGCCGCTGAAGTTGTGGCGCTTAATGCCGCCCGAGAAACCGTGGCCTTTGGAGACGCCGACGACGTCAACGCGATCTCCCGGCTCAAATCCGGCTACGGTGACGCTCTCGCCCGGCTGCGCGTCGCTCGCGCCGGAGAACTCTCGAACGAATCGGTGCGGTTCGACAGCCAGCTTCTTAAAGTGGCCTGCCATCGGCCGGGTAAGCCTGCTGCGCTTGACCGTTTCGAAACCCAAAACGACGGCATCGTAGCCGTTCTTTTCCTTCGTTCGCCGTTCCACGACCGTGCAGGGACCGGCTGCGATCACCGTCACGGGCACGTAGCGCCCGTCGCCGGTAAACACGCTGGTCATCCCAACTTTTCGGCCCAGGATGTTCTTCATGTCTCTCTTGGTCGGTTTGGGTGATAAAGCCACTGGCCCAGGCGTATTGCTCGCGTGAACCGCAACCCCGGCAGTTTACCAGGAGCGCCACCGCAGGTCAAGGCTACATAATGAGGTTCGCGCTGGCGGAACAACCTGCCGGCTGCGTCGTAGTAGGTTGCATGAGCAGACTGCCGACCGCTATTGCCGCTTTTCTCGCGATCGCCGGCCTCTTGAGCGTGCCAGCGGGGTCCACGACTTCGACCCGGTCGTTGCTCGACGCCCTACGCAAAAGCATGCTTGCACGCTCCTACGGCTCGATCGTTTCCTTACATACTGCCGGAAGCGTCGAGGTCGTGGGCTTGCGCGGCACCGTGGAGGAGTGGGATGACCCTCGCGGCGTTCGCTTTGCCGCGCACCAAGACGCCGGGGCGTTGACCGGCTCTTCCGGTTGGGACGGCAAGGTCGCTTGGGATCAAGACTACTCCGGACTAGTGACAATCGACGGGGGAACCGCCGGACGGCTGACGGCCATTGACCAAGCGTACTTCGATAATCTGCGCTATCTAGCGCCGGATGCAGGCGGAGCAATCGTGATCTATGCCGGCCACAAAACCGACGCGGCCAAAGCTTATGACGTGCTGGCGGTGACGCCGCCGCAGGGAAGCGAAGTGGACCTGTGGATCGACCCGCGCACGCACCTGATCGCGCGTGAAACCGGCACGATCGGGATCGTCTCCCAGACGACCGTGCTCTCGGATTACCGGCGCGTCGACGGGATCACCTACGCGTTCGCAACCAAGTCGCAGGACTCCAACGGGAATTCCTCGGCGACGAACCTGGCGTCGCTCGACGTCAACGGCGACGTCGCCGAACGCTTGCACGTTCCGATTCAAAACGTCCGCGATTTTTCAGTTGCGGGCGGATCAACGACCGTACCGCTCCAGATCGTCAACAACCACATCTACGTTCCGGGCGTGATCCTCGACGGCCACGGCCCGTACACGTTCATACTTGACAGTGGCGGCGATTATATCGTAACGCCCGAAGTCGCCGCCGCGCTGCAGACTAAGAGCAGCGGCGGCCTCCAGATCACCGGCGTCGGCGCTGCAACCGAGGGCGCCGCATTTACACACCTCGATTCGATCGCGATTGGCGGCGCCGTCGTGCATAATCAATACTCGCTGGTCTTGCCGATCGCCACCGGCTTCGGAGTGGGAGAAGGGGTGCGCATCGACGGCATGATCGGCTACCAACTGCTCGCGCGCTTCTTAACCACGATCGACTACGCAAATGCAAAGTTGACCCTGGCTACGCCTACCGCGGCCCCCGCGACGGCGCCCGGAGCGGCGGCGATCGCGTTTTACATTGACGGCACTATTCCGCGGATACCGATTGGCGTCAACGGCGTAGAAACGAGCGCCGAAGTAGACACCGGCAATCGATCGGCGCTCGATCTCTCGGCGCCCTTTCTGGCTGCGCATCCGGCTATTGCGGCGCTGGCGCGGACTGCATCCGGCGTCACCGGTTTCGGCGTCGGCGGCCCGGCCTATGCTCGGCTCGGCCGGATTCCCGAACTGCAGATCGGTCCGTACCAGATTCCCAACGCTGTCGCGGGCTTCGCCGAACAAACAAAAGGCGCGTTCGCCGATCCGTTCAACCCCGCCAATGTCGGCGGCGCGACGCTGCGCCGTTTCGACGTAACCTTCGACTACGCGCATCAACAGCTGCTGTTGGCCAAAGGCGCCGATTTTGACGCGCCCTTTAACTACGATCGCTCGGGCATCTTTCTGATCGACGCAAACGGTGCGTACACCGTGCTCTCCGTCTTTCCAAACTCGCCGGCCGCCGCCGCCGGCCTCGCGAAAGGCGACGTCATTCTCGCGATCAACGGCGCACAAGCATCAAGCGATTCGCTCGCCGCAGTGCGCGCGCTGCTTTCGCAAAACGCCGGCACGGTCGTGCATCTGCACGTACGCGGCGCCCAAGGTGCCGAACGCGACGTCACGCTGACACTCGCTGATTACGTTTAGCTACGCTCGCTAGGGTTTGCAGTCGAGCTCGGACACATTCGTCGCGCAACCTCGTGTTGCGCTCCTATCGTCTGCCTCGCGCCTCCCGCCATCCTAGCTCCGGCGCTCGGTCAGACGGTCCTCGCTCCGACCGCAATCCCTAGCGAGCTTAGCTGAACGCTTGGAGGCCGGTGATCTCCTTGCCGACGATCAGCGCGTGCATCTCGCTCGTGCCTTCGTAGGTAAGCACCGATTCGAGGTTGTTCATGTGCCGGATCACCGGATATTCGAGCGTCACCCCGTTGGCTCCCAGAATCGTTCGCGCTTCGCGGGCAATCGTCAACGCCTCGCGCACGTTGTTGAGCTTCGCAAAGCTGACTTGCGCGGGGTGCAGCCGCCCGGCGTCTTTGGCGCGCCCTAAGTGCAGCGCGAGCAACGTGCCTTTGTTGAGCTCGAGCAGCATGTTCACGAGTTTCTCCTGGGTGAGTTGATAGGCGGCGATCGCGTTGCCGAACTGCACGCGCGTCTTACCATACTCCAGGGCGGTTTCGTAGCAGCTGCGCGCAGCGCCCATCGAGCCCCAGATGATGCCGTAGCGCGCCTCGTTTAGGCAGGCAAGCGGCGCGCCCAGGCCTTCGGCCTGAGGCAGTAAGGCGTTCGACGGCAACCGGCAATCGGCAAAGACCAGCTCGCTGGTCACCGACGCGCGCAGCGAAAGTTTGCGATGGATGTCCGATGCGGTAAAACCCTTCGCGCCGCGCGGGACGATGAAACCACGGATCCCGCCGGAGGTCTGGGCCCAAACGATCGCGGCGTCGGCGATCGAGCCGTTGGTGATCCACATCTTCGTGCCGTCCAGCACCCAATCCGAACCGTCCCGGCGCGCAAACGTTCGCATCCCGGCCGGATTGCTGCCGAAATCCGGTTCGGTCAGGCCGAAGCAGCCGATGATTTCGCCACGCGCCATCGCGGGCAGCCACGTCTGCTTCTGCGTTTCGTCGCCCCATCGGTAGATCGCGTACATGGCCAGCGATCCCTGAACAGAGGCAAAACTGCGCACGCCTGAATCGCCGGCCTCCAGCTCGAGGCAGGTCAAGCCGTACGCCACCGCGCTGGCACCGGGACAGCCGTAGCCGTTGAGATGCATGCCGAGCAAGCCGAGACGCCCCAGCTCGGTCCCCAGCTCGCGCGGCAGGCTTCCGTCTTCGAACCAATCGGCAATCACCGGCAGGATCCGATCGCGAACGTAGGAGCGGACCGTATCGCGAACGAGCCGCTCTTCGTCCGACAGCAAGCCCGCGACGTCGACGAAATCGACGGCGTCGGGCGCGCTCAACGCTTCAAAACCTTGGCGAGTTTGTCGAACAGCGCTTCCGTCGAACGCTCGAACTGGTCTTCGAACCGCCGCCACAGAAGGCGCCCGTCGGTGTCCGAAAGCAACGCGTCCACGCGGTACTCCAGCATCGTTTCCTTGCCTACGCTCGAGAGGTGGAAGCCGTGCGTGCCGTCGATCCCTTCGTTACGAAATCGCCAGATGATGCGATCCTCAGCAATGGCCTCAACTAATACCGAGTGAATCCCGAGGTGCCACTCCTCCGTTCGGCCCGCGGTGAGCGGCCCGGGCGAACGCATGAACGGCTGCGATGCGAATGGCCAAATTTGGTCGCCCGAGGTGCCCATCTCGGTCAGCAGGTGGTAGATCCGCCGCTTCGTGCCGTGAAACGTGCGCGACCGCACTTCGTGAAGCTCGATAGGCATTGGCCGGTCGTTCGCTTACCGAAGGGCCACAACCCCTACGGCGCCTGCCAGCACGATCAGCAGCGGCGTGTCCAGCTTCGTGCGCAGCATCAACAGGGTCACGATCCCCGCAACCGCGTACGCGACCAAGCTTTTCGGCGCACCGCGACTTATCGTCGCAACGCTCGACCAGACGAGACCAACCACGGCAGGTGCTAAGCCACGCGAAACGATCGCCCGCCAAGGCGATGCGGAAAATCGCTGCCACAACGCGTCGAAAGCAACGACGATTGCGCTCGACGGCAGGAACATCGCAAGTGCGGCCACCGTGGCGCCGGCCAGCGGGTTTCGCGGCATCGCCGCGTAGCCGACCAGTGAGGCGAAGATCGTGGTGGGTCCGGGCACGAGCTTGCCGATGGTATAGAACTGGGTGAACTGTTCGGACGTGACCCAGTGGTACCGCCCGACGACCTCGGCGTGCATCTGCGGAATAATTCCCTTACCGCCTCCAAAGCCGAGGACCGAAAGTTGCGCGAAGGTCCACAGCAAGTGAAGGATCGTCACGCGCGCGACCTCACGTACTCATGGGCGATGCCGAGACCACCGAAAATCACCAGCACGAGCAGCAACGGCATTTTTAACAAGGAGACCGCTAACGCCGTCAAGGCCACGAGTGCTACCCGCACCCACGTGCCGCGCTGGTCCCAGGTAAGCTCCAAGGCGTTACCGAGGGTCAGGCCGAGCGCGCCAGCGGCGCAGCCGCGCAACCCGCCATGCACGTATGGATTTGCCGCGTACTTGAAATAGAGAGCGCCGGCGACGAGCACGATGACAAACGGCGGCAGGCTCGCGCCCAAGAACGCGGCGATCGCGCCCGCGATTCCGCGGACGCGCTGACCGCAGTAAATCGCCAGATTCAGCAGATTCGGGCCGGGCAAGACCTGCGCGATCTCGAGGCCATCCATGAAGTGCTCTTCATCCATCCAGCCCCGCGCGAGCACTTGGCGGCGAATGCTCGCCTTTTGACCTCCGCCGAACGCCGTGGAGGAGATTGCCGCGAAGGTTAGCGCTATCTCCGCAAGCGTGGGCGCGCGCGAATCACTGGTCATCCGGCAGCGGCCCATCCACAACGGGCGAGGTGTGTTTGCCGGAAAGGATATGGATGTGCACGTGTTCGGTATGCTGGTACGGCGGCAGCACGCCCATTCGGATCACGAACCCCTTCTCGTACAGGCCCAGGCGGAGCGCGACTTTTTGGATCCCGGCAATCAGACGATGCCATAGCCAGGCATCTCCCAGACCGAGATCGAGGATCGTCGGAATCCATTTCTTTGGGATAATGACGACGTGGATTTCCCACCATTCTTCACGGCTCTCGTCTACGTTATGCCGGAAAGCAAAGACGTCGTCATCCTCGTAGACGACCTCGTCGGCCTTTGCGCGTGTGCCGTCGAGCCGTCCGCGAAACGTATGATCCGGGTCCGGCTTTGCCCAGACGCGCTGCTCCGGGCCGCTGATCATCTGCGAAACCCACACCGTCATGCGCGGATTTTCCCAAACCGCGCGGAGGCGTCCTCTTGAGAATGCGGAAGCGCTGGCCTTGTAGTGCCTACGCAACGCAAAGGAAAGCCCGTCACTCCGGCCCACGTTTTGGGCGCCCAACCACAATGGGCAAAAGAGTCTGGAGCGTGGGAGAAAATGGCCGCCGGCAACGAGGTCGTCTACGAGGACCGCCACGTGATCGTGTTTCACGACCCGGTTGACGAAGAGCACGAATCCGCACGCGTTCCGGGAGAGATTCGTCTGACGCTGCTTTCGAAAAAGGAACGCATCGAGAGCTTGATGGACCTGGGCGTGGCCGACGAAACCCACGATGCGGCGATCCTGCACGGCATTCAGCAAGCCGCGCTGCGCCTCGGGCTAGAAAAAAAGGGCTTCGAGGTGCGTGCCCACGTCTATCCGCCGCTGCAGCACCGTCCGGTGCTCGCGTTTAGGATCCGCTCGGGAAAACCACCCAGGACCAGCGCAGGCTGAGCTACTCCGATTCTTTCCTCGCGAAGGGCAGCTTCGAGCGAATCTCCGCTTCCTTCTGGGCCAGTTTTGCCAGCGACTGCATGACGACGATCGCCAGGACCGTGACCAGCACGGCATAGACCAACTCTGCGACCACTCCGCTTCC
>Ga0187783_10001141_pt1 | contig 19651 bp, 20 predicted proteins | sample 1015_SJ02_MP02_2_FD_132471 | JGI IMG/M metagenome (GOLD analysis project Ga0187783, IMG submission 132471) | Tropical peat soil microbial communities from peatlands in Department of Meta, Colombia - 1015_SJ02_MP02_20_MG | ecosystem: Environmental > Terrestrial > Soil > Wetlands > Peat | place...
GAAAGGCCGCCGCGCTGGCTTCGTCTGAATCGGCCGATCGGTCCTCAAAAGGGGAGGGCCGCGTGCGTACGGCCCTCGGTTTCAGGGTGGAGTTCCAGGCCGAGGTTCTAGCCCAGAGTCCGTTAACACGTTAACACCCCGTCAACGGGTTTGCCAAGAGCTACCTTACGCCGCCTGTCTTGAGGCGAGATTAATCTAGACGCTGACGGACGAAAATACGAAAGGACCCAGGGGAGCGGTGCTGGATCCTTTCGGCCCTAGCTGCAAACAGGAGGCTCGGGGTCCTTTCCACGCCCCTCCCCGGCACTCCTTGAAAAAAATAACTAAGGTCAACTTCCCCTTACCTCCCGCGCGCGTTGGCGATTTCCACCCGCTTTGGTACAATGGGCCGGCTATGTTCGACTTCGACCTGCAGTTGTTTGCCTCGAAAAAGGGGGCCGGCTCGACCCGCAACGGTCGCGACTCCAACGCCCAACGGCTTGGCGTCAAACGCTTCGGAGGCGAGCAGGTGATCGCCGGAAACATTCTGGTGCGCCAGCGCGGCACGCGCTTCTATCCCGGCGCCAACGTCGGCATTGGCCGCGATCATACGCTGTTTGCGCTCTCTGACGGCGTGGTTGAGTTCAGCAACGGCAGCAATCGTAAGCGCGTTTCAGTAGTACCGGCAGCGTAAGCCGCTGCGCAATCGCATTTTAGGGGCCGTTAGGCCCCTTTTTCTTCGCCGGCGAAGTTAGACGACGGTGCAATTTATCGACGAGGCGGAGATCAGCGTCGCTGCCGGCGACGGCGGCGACGGCGTCGTCGCGTGGCGTCGCGAGAAGTACGTACCGAAGGGTGGACCGGCCGGTGGAGACGGCGGCCACGGCGGAAGCGTCTATCTTCAGGCCATTCCGGAGCTTTCCACGCTCGTCGAATTCCGTTTTCGGCGCGCGTTTGCAGCCGACTCGGGAAAGTCCGGCGGAAGTTCCAACAAGTCGGGTCGCAGCGGCGACGATCTCACGATCGCGGTGCCGCCCGGAACGATCCTTTTTAAGATTCGCGCCGATGGCGGCGAGGATTTTCTCGCCGATTTGAAAGAAGCGGGCGCGCGCATTTTGGCGGCTCGGGGAGGTCGCGGCGGCCTCGGCAATCAGCATTTTGCAACCAGCGTGCGTCAGGCGCCCCGATTCGCCGAACGCGGCGAGCCCGGCGAGCGCTTCACCTTGCGGCTGGAGTTGCGACTGCTGGCGGACTGCGGCATCGTCGGCGTTCCAAACGCCGGAAAATCTACGCTGCTGTCGGTGATTTCCGCGGCTCATCCAAAAATCGCAGATTATCCGTTCACGACGCTCGAGCCGCAACTCGGAGTCGTGCGCGTTTCGGAAGAGGAGTCTTTCGTCGCGGTCGACGTGCCCGGCTTGGTGGAAGGGGCGCACGCAGGAGTCGGTTTGGGCGACCAATTCCTGCGCCACGTAGAACGCACGCGCGCGCTGGTGCATCTTTTGGACGGCGCGAAACCGCTGCAAGAGATACTGCGGGAGAAAACGACGATCGAATCGGAGCTGGGTGCTTGGAATCTTAGTCTGCGCACAAAGCCCACGCTGTTGGTTCTCAATAAGCTGGATCTTCCCGAGGCGCGCGAATCGCTCGCGGAATTGAAGCGCGACTTCCCAGAGATTCGCGGCATCAGCGCCGCAACCGGCGAGGGTGTTCGCGACTTGACTCTGGCGGTTGCGCGAACGATTGAAGCGGCGCCGATGCCGGAGATCGTTACGCCGCCGGTCCGGATCGAGCTCGTCGCGTCCGATGCGTTCCGAATCGAGCGCAACACGGACGGCACGTTCGTCGTGTCGGGCGATCGCGTCGAGCGTCTCGCCGCGATGACCGACTTTGAATCCGACGAGGCGCTGGCGCGGTTCGAGCGCGCGCTGGGAAAAATGGGCGTTGAAAAGCGGCTCGCCGAGCTGGGTGCGCGGGAAGGAGACACGGTGCGCATCGGACACCACGAGTTTACGTACTCGTGAGAATCGGCATTTTCGGCGGCACGTTCGATCCGATTCACAACGCACATCTCTTCATTGCCGAATCGGCGCGGCTGCTGGAAGGGCTCGACCAGGTGCTGTTCGTCCCGACCGGCACCCATCATTACCGCGACAAGCCTCAAGCCGATGCGGCTCACCGCTGCGCGATGATTCTGGGAGCGATCGAGTCCAACGGAGCATTCGCGTTGGACGAAACCGATCTGCGCGCTAACGCAACCGGCTACACCGCGGACTTGGTGCCGCGGCTGCATGCGAAGTATCGCGGGGCGGGTTTCACGTTCATCATCGGATCCGATTCGTTGGCGAGCGCAACCTGGGTCCGTCTCGACGAAGTGCTCGAATCGCTCGAATGCTTTGCGATCGCGCCCCGCGCCGGCGTTCGACCCGAGGCGCTCGCACGCGTGATCGCGGCCATTCCCCCGTCGCTGCGTGGCCGCGTCAAGACGCTCAATCTTCCCGAAATTCCCGAGTCGGCAAGTCTCGTTCGCTCGCTCCTGGCTCAGGGCCGAAGCATTCGGTATCTCGTCCCGGAGCCGGTTTGGCAGTATATCGTTGCGCATCGACTCTATGGGTTGCGTGCATATGACGCGTAAACCGCGTTGCGCGGCGGTCCTTATCACGGCGTGCGCGGCGCTGACTTCGTGCGCGACGGCGCAATCGCCGGACAACCCGGCACTCTGCTCCGCATATACGGCTGGGCGATCGCGGGTTGAAGTAGTGGCCGCCGGCACCGTCGTGCGGCTTCTGGGAGTCCAACCCGGGCGCGAGAGCCCGCACGAGGGATTTCTCATGAAGCTGGGCTCGGGATGCTCGCTCGTCGTCCGGGTCGAGGCGAACACCGACTTTACGGGTCCCATTCCGCTGGTTTCGGGGCAGCGCGTTCTCGTCAAGGGCGAGTACGAATACTATCCCCTCGGCGGAGTAATTCATTGGACGCATCGCGATCCGCGAGGACGGCACGAAGGCGGATACATCGAGTCCGGCGGCCGGCTCTTTTTCTAGCCGTGCAACGTCTTTCGCGCATCGTTTTGGCCAGTGCGTCGCCGCGCCGGTACGAGCTGTTGCGCTCGCTCGGCCTGAGCGTCGATGTTCTAGCCGGAGGATACGAAGAGACGCCTCAAGCGCATGCCGGCGCGGCGGAGCTGGCCAGCCGTCATGCCGCCGGAAAGCTGCGCGCGGCATTGCAGCATCGTCCCGCGTCACAAGATCCCGTGCTGGCCGCCGACACGGTCGTCGAAGTGGACGGCGCGGCGCTGGGCAAGCCGCGCGACGCCGCCGAGGCAACGGCCATGCTCGAGAGGCTCTCCGGCCGCGAGCATCTCGTCCACACTGCCTTTGCGCTGGCCGTACCGGGGAGCAGCGCCTGGACGCAGGAGCGCGCGACGGCGCGCGTCCGATTCTATCCGCTTGCGGCCGACGAAATTGCCGAATACGTAGCAACCGGCGAGCCGCTCGACAAGGCCGGAGCCTACGGAATACAAGGCCGGGCCGCTGGGATGATCGAGGGTATCGAGGGCGACTTCTACACGGTGATGGGCTTGCCGCTGGCGCGCGTGATTCGAGCGCTTCGACGGTTGGGATTCGCGCTGCCGGCAAAGAATGAACGGCGCGTGGGACGCGCAGACTAAAGCAACCGGCGAACTCGGGGTCGGTCATTTTTACGTATCGGGACGAACGCAAGCTCTTCGCGCTGATCGGCATCATCATCGTCGCCGCGCTATTGGCGTTGGTGCAGATCGGCGCGCAGCGAGCCGGATCGGTCAGCCCGATCGCCACGGTTGCCGGGTCGTTATTCATGGCGGGCGAGACGGCAACGACGGCGGCGATTCGCGCGGCACGCGCGCTTGGGTTGGGAATGCTCGCATTGCCGGGTCTCGAGCGCGAGAACGCGCAGTTGAGGCAGCGCAACCAAACGTTGACGCAAGAGAATGCGCGATTGCACGAACTCGCGGCGGCTTACGCAGCCGAATCGGCGGTGCGTCCGGTGGTGGACCTCTACCACGGCGTCGAAGCGCGCGTCATCGGGTTTCCTCCCGAGAATGAATCGCGCGCGGTGACGATCGACAAGGGCTCGCGCGCGGGAATCCGCCGCGACGACGGCGTGCTGGGCGCCTCGGGAGTGATCGGGCGCGTTGCGGCAGCGGGTCCTTTTTCCAGCACGATAATCCTCGCTACCGACTATACGAGCCGGATTCCGGCGATCGTGCGCGACGGGCGCTGGTGGGGAATCGCGCGCGGAAATCTGAGCAGCGTCATCGTCGAGTTCATTCCACAGGATGCGCCGCTGCGCGTCGGAGACGTCGTCGTTACCGGTGAAGGGCGCTCGTTTCATTCGGGCGTTCCGATCGGTACGATAACGGCGATCGAGCGCGGAGACGCAACGCTGTATCAAACGGCCGTGCTACGAACTTCGGTGGATTTCGGAGCGCTCGATCGCGTCGTAGTCGACACTGGTGGGTCGCACTAAACCGCACGTCGCACCGTTCGTCGGACCGCAATGGTACGTTGCGGCGGCGTGGCTGGCGGCGGCAATCGTTGCGCAGGCGACGATCGTGCATTATCTCGCCTTCCGCGGCGCCGTTCCGAGTTTGGTGTTGGTGGTCGTCGTCTGGTATGCGATCAGGGTCGACGCTCGACGTGCGGCGATCTACGGTTTGGCGGCGGGGATCTGCGAAGATGCGCTCTCGGCGCAGACCGGCGCGGCTTGGATGATCTCGACGGGTCTGGTAGCGGTGGTCGCAAGCCTTCTCTCACGCGGCTTTTTTGCCGACTCGCTTCCGCTGGCGGCGGCAGTCACGGCGGTAGCGACGCTTTTACGCAGCCTTCTCTTTTGGATCGTCATGGCGCTGGGTGGTTATCCGGCTGGGTTGGGCGCGATGCACTTCCATGCGGCGCTCGCGCAAGCCGCGCTTAACGTTGCCGTGATCGTTGCGGCAATGCTGGTTGCGCGCCGCTTCGAGAGCGCGCGGGAATGATATCTCGCGACGGATCGCGGCCCAAACCGTGGAAGCTTCCGGCATGGCGTCTAGCCGGCTTGTGTGCGGTCATCGCTCTCGCGTTGATCGCCCTGGTCGCGCGCTTAGTCCAAGTGCAGCTGCTCGACGGTCAGCAATATCGAGCGGCGGCACAGGCAAATCAGATCCGTCTGATTCCGGTTACCGCGCCGCGCGGCGTGATCTTCGACCGCAGCGGCAACGTACTGGCGCGCAGCCGCCCTTCATTCGTCGTCGGTCTGATTCCGTCGGAGGTGACCGATCCATCGCGCGAGCTCGCAACGCTGGCCGGTATCTTGGGCATCGACGAACGCCCGCTCTGGTATCGATTGCTGCATCATCGCGGGATTAACTATTCCGGCTTCGACGACGTCGTTGCCAACGAGCCGTACGGTCCGGTGGTGCTTGCCGAGGACCTTCCGGTGGCGACCGTGGCGCGACTTTCCGAAGTGCTCAACGACCTACCGGGCGTCGATCTCGAAGTCCAGCCGGTTCGAGATTATCCACACGGCCGCGCGGCTTCGCATCTGGTTGGTTATGTGGGTGCGATTACGCAAGACGAGTACGAGCGGCTCAAAGACGAAGGCTACTCTCCCAACGACGTCATCGGTAAAGATGGACTGGAGTTTGCGTACGACCGCTACCTTCGCGGCGCGCCCGGCGGTCAGCGCGTCGTCGTCGACGCTACCGGCGCGGTCGTTGCGAACGTGAAGCTGCCGGCGAAACCGGCGCTTCCGGGCGATACGCTCGTTACCAACGTCGATTGGCACCTGCAGCAGATCGTCGAAACGGCGCTGTTTGACGGAATTCATGCGGTCGCGCGCGGCCGCGCGCTTTCCGGAGCGGTTGTCGCGGAGGATCCATGGACCGGCGGAATCCTCGCGCTGGCCAGCTATCCCAACTATGACCCCAACGACTTTGCCGCGAATCGCTGGAAACGGGTCGCAATCGACTTGACCGATCCGACGCAGCCGCTCTTCAATCGCGCCATCGCCGCCGCGACGCCGACCGGTTCGACGTTCAAGATGGTCACGGGGTCCGCCGCACTGACCGAGCACGTGGTAAGCGTCGATCAAGTCATCTACGACACCGGCGGGTGGAACTGCGGCGGCTACTACGCGCGCGATATTGCGGCCGGTGGTCTGGGCGATACTACGTTCGTGCCGGCGCTGGCCGCATCGAGCGACGGATACTTCTTTCGCTTGGCATGGTGGCTGGGCAATACGCGGTTGCGCAAATACGCGCTTGCCTTTGGCTTGGATGCGAAGACCGGCATCGATCTGCCCGGCGAAAATGAAGGCAACTGGCCGACCAACGCGTGGGAGATGCGCGCTTTCGGCGTTCCGATGGAGCCGAGCGAAGCATGCTTTTTGGGAATAGGGCAGGGAGCGATGCAAGCGACCCCGCTGCAGATGGTCAACGTAGCGTCGGCGGTGATCAACGGGGGCACTCTGTATACGCCACAGATCGTTCGCGAAATTCGAAGCCCCGACGGCCAGCCCGTACGGAGTTTCGTGCCCCGCGCCATTCGGCACGTACCGGTTACGGCGTCCGCGCTTGCGGCGGTACGGGAAGGGATGTCCAAGGTCACCGATCCCGGCGGCACCGCCTACGGCTTAGCGATCGACGGACTGCCGTTCTCAGGCAAGACGGGAACCGTCGAAACCAGCGGCGGCAACGGCCCAAACACGACCTGGTTCATTGCTTGGGCGCCCACGGATCATCCGCGTTTGGCGCTTGCGGTATTCGTGGATCGAAGCGGAGGATACGGCGCAACCGTGGCCGCTCCGATCGCGCGAGAGATTCTGGTGAAATACTTCAACAAGAAACCTTAGGACAAGAGTTCCACGGCGTCCGCGATTCGGCGGGTGCGCTCACCGGGCCGCGCCGCGAGATATCGCTGGAGCGTTGTACGGCGCCCTAGGGTTGAAAGCGAACGCGCGGCGGCGAGCGCAACAGGCTCGCTTGGGTCGTCGAGCGCGCGCTCGAGCAGATTCACCGAAGCGTCGTCGCCGAGTGCCGCAACGGCGAAAATCAAATCGCAGCGCTCGGCATCCGATAACCCTTCGAATTCGTGTCCGGCTGCGCTGGTCCAGCCGGCGATCGGCACGGCGTTGCGCCGGCGAGTCGAAAGGAGGCGCGCCGCGACTACGAGCGCGGCGGTGAGCGCGACGATCAGCGCGACGGCGACGAGCATGATGCGGATTGAACTGCCGTTTTAGGCTATAGCGCGCAACGATGCGGACATCGCGTCGAGCGCGCCGTCCAGCGCCGCGTCCTGATGATGCTGCAGCGCGTCGATAAACTCGCTCGAATCGCAGTTGCGTAGCGCGTCCAGCGACTCGATCAAGCGGTCGCGGTACTCCGCCTGGGGCGGCGCATCGTCGGGCAGCAAACGCGCGAGCGCCGACCACGGCAGTGAGGTCGCGAGGTCGCTCTCCCGTAAGGATTCGGCGAGGTCGCGCAGATCGGCGGGACGGAACGTCCCGCGCAACTCGAGTTCGGCGGTCGGCGACGCGGCCGGGAGACCGTGCGCGGCCGCGGCTTCGTCGAGAACGCGTCCGATCGTGGCGCGGAGCGACGCCGTTTCGACGTCTCGCGGCGCAATGACGTAATTCGGCAGCCGAAGTTTGATGAAAAGCCGGTCGAACTCTTCTCGCAGGGAATCCCGAAGGGCTGACAGCGAGGCGCAGTGCGCGTCGCCGACGGCATCCGGGAGAAACCCGCGCAGCGCAAAGAGGTGCGTGATCAAGCCTCCAAAGCGAGCCTCACCTAAGAAGCGCAGCGTCCGTCCGAGACGATCGGCGGAGAAGACCGCCAACGTTCCTGCCGCTGCGGATGTTTCGATCCCGGCGGAGAGCTGCGCCCGGTACGGCGCGCCGTTCCCCTCACCGACGGGAGTCGCAGGCGGCAGCTCGATGAATCGATCGGCCTCCAGCGCGCGCGGTTGGCTGCTGAGAGCCGGTCCGAGAAGCCCGTCCAATCCGAACGGCAGACCAGGAATCGCGTCGGCAAAAACCGGCCCGGCGCGCACGCTCAAGGCGTTCGAGACGATCGAGTCTTCTCGCTCGTCGTAAAGAATCTGCGCGACGTAGCCGATCGATGTGCCGGCCGGCAAACCGTTGTGCACGACCGTGCGCCAACGAATCGCCACCTCCACGCCGGGGTCGACTTCGTTGAGCGCGATCCCGCGCGCCGCGGCAAACGGCGCGAGCGCGCCGACGTCGCGCACGGGCACGTCGTTGACGGTGGTCGAGTTTGGTACGTAGATCAGTGAATCGGAGGGAGCGATCGCGATCTGAACGTGGTGGGCCACGCCGTCACCGCCGTTGCGTAGAAGAAGCTGCCACTCCAAAGTCTCTCCGACGTCGACGACGTCGGCCGGCTCGCTGCGAAACGTACCGACCGAAAAGTCAGCTTCGGCGGTCGTCGCGATCGTCAATCGCGCGAGCGGAACGGGCAGAACCGCGTCGGCGGTCAGAACGCCGTCGACCGTTACCGGATGTTCCTTTGCCAGGCTGCGCAAAAGTCGCACCCCGAGTCGCGCTCGCGCGCGCGCACCGGCGGCAATCTCTCCGAAAAGCAGGGAGGATTTCTCGCGAGTTGCGCCGTCGACGCTTTCGAGCCGAGCTTCCGGCGAGACGTACAGGCGCAGACAGACATTGTGCGCTGCGTCGGTTCCCACGTTGGCGACGGTAACGTCAATTTGCGCCAGCTGATTCGGACGCAGCGCCGGTGCGTCCTCGATCTCGAGCACGGTGCTTTCTTCCCGGAAAGCCGGATGGGAGTCGACTCGCCAAAAGACGTCGCGAAGCGTTGTTTCGCCGAGTTCGCGGGTATGGAGGCTGGCACCGACAGCCAACTCCGTGCGGTCGGGGCACGGCGACGGAACTCGGGCTCGGATCGTCAAGCGGCGAGCCGATTGCGCGTCGATCGTTCCCAACTCGACGGTGTCGGCGTAGGATGCGCCCGCCGAAGGGCGATCCAACCGCAACCGTTCGTTGCCTTCGAAGAGACCGATTTCTTCGAGCGCGTGGTGAGCGCGAAGATGCAGGACGCCGTCGTGGGCCGCGGCGCTTCCGTCGTTCGACAACGCAATCGCAGCTTCGACCATGTCGCCTGGACGAACGATTCCGCTTCCACGGCGCTCGATGACGTTTCGGCGAGCGGAAAAAACCGGCTCGGAGCGGACGGTTACGCTGCACTCGAGCTTTCGCGCCGCGCTCGGCGGCGAATCCCATTCGAGCGTTGCCGACGCATCCAGGACCGTGCCGTCGGGAAGCGGAGTCGCAACGATGGTCTCGATCGCCAGCGTGAGCCCGTCGCCGGCAGGGATTCGACCAAGCGAAAACCGCATCGGATCTTTGCGGCGCTCACGGGTGGCGCGCCCGTCGATGCTGGACGCTCCGCGCACCCACACAAGCGCGTCGGGAAGTTCGATGTTCGCGCTGACGCGCTCGGCGTCGGCCGTTCCGGCGTTATGCGCGTTCAGCGTGAGCGTCACGCGCTCTCCCGGACGTACGTCATGCGACGGCTCGGCCGCGAAGGCCGTGCGGTCGTCGCCGAAGTCGGCAGCCGCGACGACGGTCAGCGAGGCGGCTTCGAGCGCAAAAGCCGGCGTTTCCTGCGAGGCGACTTGCGCGGACGCCAATATGACGGAGCCATCCGCGAGGGGCGTATTTATGCGCGTGCGATATGCCAAGGTCGCTGATCCGTTTGCCGCAAGCGTACGTAAGACGATCGGCGCGTATGCGCGGTCGAACGTCGTCGCAAGCTCGCGTTCGAACTCGCGCCCATTGACGCGAACCGATCCGGCAACGTACGTCGTGTGCTCGGGTATCGGCGCGACGACGACCACGTCGTGGGCGCTCGATTCACCTGCATTGTGAATCCGCACGGTCACTTGGGCTTCCGTACCGGGCATAGGATCGTGGGGCGCTTCGATCGTGATTCGCGTCAGCGCGTTTTGAAGTTGAGGCCTGCTGCGGGCGATCAGGCGAACGACGTTCGACCCGGCCGCCGGCAGCTCGAAGGAGGCAAGCGCGGCTTGAAGCTCGATCATCGTGCCGTTCTCGATCGCGCCCGCAACGCTGTAGGCGATTTCGGCGTGACGTTCGTCGCCCGGCAAAACGTCGCCGAGATGCGCGCCCGCGCGCGCCAGCAGCGGCGAATTGCCGAGTTCGTCGTCGAGCTCGTTGCCGTCGACGCGCCCGCTCCCGACGAGATACATCAGCCCCTCGGGTTGGTTGAAACGCAGTCGAACCCCGGTGGCCGGAGCGCCGCCATGGTTGCGGAACGTGAACGTCGCGCGCACCGTCATTCCAGGTTCCAACTCCCGTTCGGGCGAAACGACGAGCGTTCTGATACGCTCGGGCAGCGTCGGTGCTCCAGGCGTGAAGACTTCCGACAAGGGGCGCATGACGCGGGGACGTTTCGCCGCCGCGAAGCGGTGTCCCGCGATACAGAAGACGGGGAGGTTTCTTAAGTGCTCGCAGTTCACGAGGATCGCCTGGCCGCCGCCGTGGCACGGCTGGGCTCTGAGAACGCGTTCGAAATACTCGCGCGGGCGCGAGAGCTCGAAGCGCGCGGCCGTCGCGTCGTGCACATGGAAATCGGCGAGCCTGACTTCGATACGCCCGAGCACATCAAGAAGGCCGCTGTGGAGGCGCTCTACGACAACCACACGCATTACACGCCGTCAAGCGGGCTACCGTCTCTTCGCGAAACGATCGCCGATTATGCAAGCCGCTTTCGGCGGCTCGAGCCTGCCTGGCAACCCGAAAACGTCGTAGTCGGTCCGGGCGCCAAGCCGGTTATTTGGAATACCTTAAGCGCGTTGCTCGACCCCGGCGACGAGTTCGTATACTTCGACCCGGCCTATCCCGCCTACGCTTCCTGCGCCTCCTATTTGCAAGCAACGGTTCATGCGATTCCGTTGCTCGAGTCGCGCAACTGGCGAATGGATCTGGAACAGCTCGCTGCACGCGTTTCGTCAAAGACTAAGCTGGTGGTGATCAATTCGCCCCACAACCCAACCGGCGGCGTCCTGACGCAAGCGGATCTCGAATTCATCGCCGAGCTGGCGCAACGTTTCGATTTCCTGGTGCTGGCCGACGAAATTTACAGCCGCAACTTCTACCTGGGCAGCGAGTACCTGTCGATTGCGTCGCTGCCCGGAATGCGCGAGCGCACCATCGTGGTCGACGGCTTCTCCAAGGCCTACGCGATGACCGGATGGCGTCTAGGGTACGCGCTCATGCCCGAGCGCCTCGCTCGCACGGTGACGCTCTTCAACAACAACACGTTCAGCTGCGTAGCGACCTTCGTGCAAATGGCCGGAATTGCGGCGCTGACGGGACCCGACGAACCGGTCCAGCGCATGAACGAGATCTTCCGCACCCGCCGCGATCGTCTGGTTGACGGTCTCAACCAGATCGTCGGCATATCGTGTCTGCTGCCGGAGGGCGCGTTTTACGCCTTTCCTAACGTCTCGGCGATCGCGCACGACGACCGGGCGCTCGCGAAGTTTCTGCTGGAGGAAGGCGGCGTGGCGTGCGGCGGCGGCTCGTCGTTCGGTGCCGCCGGGAAGGGCTATCTGCGTTTCTCGTATGCAGCCTCGCTCGAAGACATCGATTGGGCGCTGCACTCGATAGCGCAAACGCTGCCGAAGTTCAAGGCCTAAATCTTTACGCCGCTTCGCGCGGTCGCGTCTTCCTTTTTCGGCGACCGCCTTCTGCGCCGTCGGGTTGAACGCAGCCAAGCTCCGCGAGAATCTCGGGGCGGTGTCGCGCCAGCCATCCAACCGCCGCGTCCGCGTCGACCACGAACGCGCGCTCGCCGGCCAGTCCGCCGTGTCGCAAATACATGACGTACGCGAGCAGGTCGGCGACCTCTTCCGATTTGCCGAACGCGTACTGCTCGAGACTGCCGGCGCAGGAGTTTGCCCGCCAACCATTTTGCGCGAGCTCGACGATCTGGCTGACGCCAGCCGCTGCAAGCCATCCGCTTGCTTCGAAGCGCGCGCGCCGTGCGCCGTCGCGCGTAAAAACTTCGGCCGGAATCTTCATTTGGCACGCCAGGCTAGACATCGTACCGAACTATACATCCAAGCGGGACGGTAGAGTAGCCGTCGAGCGGACTATCCGAAAGGCCTAGCTTGCCGGCGTCAATCGTCCAATCGGAGGCTGTCAGGCCGTGCGCGCCGGCGGTACGTTAGAACCATGCTTTTACCCGAGATTCTTCCGCATCTGGGCCGATACTGCGAAGTAACCACGCGCCACGGCCGGTTCTTCGGCGAGTTCGTCCGGCTCTCGGCAATGCTGTTCATGGTTCGATCGGGCTGGCCGGTGGTTCGAGCGGCGTCTACCGTCGAGGCTGACGAGATCGAGACGATCTCGGACCTCGAACGTCCGCGCTGGTAAAGCGATTTTCGATGGCCGATCGACCTTTCGACCCGGTGCAGCTCCATGACGATCTACAGCTCGTTCAAAAGCTGTTGCTCATCATGGCCTACGATCAGCAGGAAGGCCGGCCCGCGGAGCACGGCGCCTTGCTGCGAGCGATCGCGCCGGAAATTTGGCCCGAGCATTTTCCGCCCCCGGCGGCAGGTAATAAAACCTAGCTTCAGCCGCGCTTTAGGTTAGCCTCATTGCGCGCTTGACGTCGGCGAGGACGCCGGATGCGATCTCTCTGGCGCGCGCCGTCCCTTCTGCGATAACGCGTTCGACGAGCGCGGGATCGTCGCGATAGATCGCGTACCGCTCGCGAACCGGCCGCAAATAGACGTTCAAGGCTTCGGCGAAATCGGTTTTATCTTGCACGCAGCCCAGGGCGCCGGAGCGGCACTCGGCGGCGATGCCGTCAACTTTGAGCGGATTGACGAAGCGCCACAGTGCAAAGACGGGACAGATCTCCGGCCGGCCCGGATCGCCCCGGCGAATCTTCTCGGGGTCGGTGACCATGGCGCGAACCTTGCGCGTCGTCGTTTCCTCATCGTCGCCGATAAGAATCGCATTGTCGTAGGATTTGCTCATCTTACGACCATCGGTGCCAGGAACTTCCGGAAACTCCGAGAGCGTCGGCTGCGGCTCGATCAAAATGGTTTCCCCTTCGCCGTAGAGATAGTTAAAACGGCGCACGACCTCGCGCCCGAACTCGAGATGCGCGACCTGGTCGCGGCCGACGGGAACGTATTCGCCTCGGAAAATTGCGATGTCGCAGAGTTGCAGGAGCGGATAGCCGAGGAATCCGTAGGTTGCGATTTTCGCGCCGAGCGCGTCGATCTGACCTTTGTACGTCGGCACGCGTTCGAGCCAGGGAACGGGGGTAATCATCCCCAGCAGCGTCTGAAGCTCGCAAATCTCGGGCACGCCCGACTGCAAGAAAATCGTTGCCTTGGCCGGATCGACGCCGGCGGCGAGCCAAGCGGCGACGACCGCATCGCGGCTCTCGCGAATCTTGCCCGGATCCTCGAACTCGGTCGTGTACGCGTGCAAGTCGGCGATCTCGAAAAACGCGTCGGCAGTGTCGCAGTAGCTCACCCATTGCGTCAGCACGCCGACCAAATGACCGAGATGCAACGGGCCGGTCGGACGCATGCCCGACATCACGCGAGGTTTCCGGCCAACCGCGGCAGTCATTCGCGCGTGATTGTTACTCGCAAAGCCTCAATGCCTTGCAAGCTGTGCGCGAACGTATGCGCGCGCGGCGCGCGCGGCCTGCGAGATCGGCTTTCCCGTGGCTAGCTCGCAAGCGAGCGCCATTGCCAGGGTGCAGCCGGTGCCGTGCATCGAGCCGGCCATGCGCGGTTCGCTGAAAATCTCGACCCCGTCGCCAGTTGCGAGGGCATCCGCCGGGTCGCCGTCGAGATGGCCGCCTTTGATCAGAACCGCCGCGGCTCCGCGTGCGCGTAACGCGCGTGCGGCTTCGCCGAGGCTGCCGCGCTCGATCGCCGGAAGCCCTAACAGCAACGCTGCTTCGGCGAGATTCGGCGTCAGGACGACGTTAGCCAGACACGCCAGCTCGTTGCGCACTGCAAGTTGCGCGGCCGAATCGGCGAGCTCGCCGCCGCGGCTCGCCGAAAAGACCGGATCGACCACCGCGAATAGCCACGGACGCTCGCGCAACGGTTCAACGACCGCGCCCACGGCGGCCGCCGTCGGCAGTGCGCCGACCCGCACCGCCGCGGCCGCATCCCAGGGCAAAGCCGCCAGCTGTGCGGCAAGGATGCCGCTCGGTATCGGATGCAACACCGACACGCCGCGCCCGTCTTGCGCGCTTACCGCAGCTATCGCGGTGAAGACGCGAGCACCGAGGTCGGCACCGACGATGAGGTCACGCCCTACGCCGGCGACGTTCCATGGATGCGTTGTGCCGATCGAGAGAACGATCAGCGGTTCCATGCGTCGACCAGCTCGGCGGCGGCGCGCCGCGGATCAAGCGCGCTCGAAACCGACGAGATGACCGCGGCCATCGCGGCGCCGCTGCGCACGACGTCGGGCAACGTCGTCGCGCTGATGCCGCCGACGGCGGCGACGGGCAACGAGCTCGCACGCACCAGCTCGCCGAGACGGCCGATGCCGATCGGTTCGCCCGCATCGTGCTTTGACGACGTTGCGAAGACGCAACCGACACCGAGATAATCAACGCCGGCGTCGGCGGCTGCGCGCACTTCGTCGAGCGAACCGCACGAAAGACCGATCACGGCTTCGGGCAGCGCCGCGCGTACCGAGGCTACGTTCTCGAAACCGTCATCTTCGGGCCCAAGGTGAACGCCGTCGCAATCGAACTCGGCTGCCGCCCGCCAGTCGTCGTTCATGACGAGCAGCGCACCGCTGCGCCGCGTAAGCTCCCGCAGCGCGCGAACTCGCGCCGCCACGACGCCATGTTTCGCGCGATATTGCAGGATTGCAACGCCCGCGTCCACGACCGCGCGCGCGAGTTCCAGCGTTTGCGGTCCGTCGTTGAGGATCACGTAGATGCCGCGCAAGCGCTGCGCGCGTTGCCGGCGCGTTATTCCCGCAGTCGCGTGCGTTGCCACAAAACGACATTCGCGACCAAGTATGCCGCGTAGACGAGCCCGACGAAGACGGCCAGCCCGGCATTGTGCCGCACGAGCGCCATCGGCACGAGAATTCCAAAACAAAGAACCGCCGCCATCAGGAGCGCGAGGATGCGCGAAACTGGGAAAAACACGTCAGCGTTCGCGGCCGAGCAGCGCGTCGCCGAGCCGCGTGAGCTCCTCGTCGCTCGCAAACCGGAACTCGATTCGGCCTCCGCTTTCGTTGCGCACGACTGCAACGCGCGCGCCGAAGCGCTCGCGCAGGCGCGCGACAAAATCTAACTCCTCGGGCAGGAGCGCGCGCGATCGAGGCGCCGAGCGCGGGGTCGCCGCCGCGTTCGCCAGTCGCTCCAGCGCACGGACCGTGAGGCCTTCGCGTACCGCGCGCTGCGCCAGCATGATCCGCCTCGACTCGGATGCGGCCAGCAGCGCGCGAGCGTGACCGGCCGAGAGGCGGCCCTCGACCAGCAACGTCTTGATTGCGTCGGCGAGTGAGAGCAATCGAAGCGCGTTGGCGACGGCGGGCCGGCTCTTGCCCAGCCTGCGGGCGAGCTCTTCTTGGGTCAAGCCGTACTCGTCGATCAGGTATTGGAAGCCGGCCGCCTCTTCGAGCGGGTTGAGGTCCTCGCGCTGCAAATTTTCGACGATCGCAAACTCCAGCGTTTGGCGGTCGTCGCTGGCGCGTACGATGGCGGGAATCGTCGGACGCAAAAGCGCCGCGCAGGCGCGCCAGCGGCGCTCGCCCGCGATCAACTCGTACGCATCGCCGCGCCGGCGAACGATAATCGGAACGAGGACCCCGTACTCGGCGATCGAGGTCTTGAGCTCGTCGAGCGCCGACGCCTCGAAGCTCTTGCGCGGTTGAAACGGATTGGGCGTGATCGCATCGACGGGGATTTCGCGAACCACCTCGTGCGTCGCCGAGGTGGGAACGGTGGTCTCGCCGAGAAGCGCCGCGAGACCTCGGCCCAAGCCGCGCTTCGGAAGGCTCACGCGGGCTGCTCCGCGGGTTCGAGCATCTCGCGCGCGAGCGCCAAATAGGCTTGCGCGCCGCGACTCTTGAGGTCGAAGAGAATCGCAGGCTTGCCGTACGACGGCGCCTCCGAAAGCCGAACGTTGCGTGGAATTTGCGTCTTGAAAATTTGTTGCGGAAAATACCTTTCGAGCTCGCGAATGACTTCCAACGCTAAACGCGTGCGTCCGTCGAACATCGTGACGAGAACGCCGCTAACGTGCAATGTGGGATTCAACGCGTCGCGAACGCGCCAAATCACGCCGGTCAGCTGGGCGAGACCTTCGAGCGCATAAAACTCGGCTTGCACGGGGATCAGACAATCGTCGGCCGCGGTCAGCGCGTTGATCGTGAGCAATCCAAGCGACGGCGGTGAATCGATCAGCACGAAATCGTAACGCGTCGCCACCGGCACCAGCGCTTGACGCAAACGCGTCTCGCGAGAGAGCGCCGCGACCAGTTCCACATCGGCGCCGGCCAGGTTGATCGTTGCGGGCGCGCACTCGAGATTCTCGATTTCGGTGGGCACGATCACGCTTTCCAGCGGAACCTCTTGCATCAGCACGTGATAGATGTCGCGCGCGAGCCGGCCTTTGTCGATGCCGAGTCCGGTCGTTGCGTTTCCTTGAGGATCGGTGTCGACGACGAGAACGCGCCGGCCGTGTAGCGCAAGCGCAGCGCCGAGATTTACTGCGGTCGTGCTCTTTCCGACACCGCCCTTTTGATTGACGAGCGCGATGATCCGTCCCAGTGGCCTAGCTCTCCACGGCGTCGAGGTACTGCTCGAGAATGCGCAGCAGCAACGTGCGCTCGTTACGTTCGGGCTCATCGGTGACCTGCTCGAACAGCCAGCGCAGCGCTTCACCGACGCGCTCGTCGCCGCGAAATCCGGCCTGCGCATTTCCGCGCCTGACGAGCGCGGCGATCACGTCGTCTCCGCCGACGGCGAGCTCGCGAATTGAAAACGCCGGTTTGCGAGCGAGCTCTTCCCGCACCCGCGCTTCGAAGGCCTCGTTGCTTCCGTCGCGCTTGGCCAAGCCGCTGCCGGCAATGTCGGCATGACGTAAATCGAACAAATGTTCGATATTTTGAGGCTCCACGCGTCTGATGAAGCGCCGAAGCCCAGCCTCGCTGAGCCCGGGATCGGCGGAATACATGTGGTGACGGACCAAGTGCTCGGTAGCTTTGGCGGTCTCGTGCGGGAAACGAAACCGCTCCAGCATGGCTGCAGCCATTTCCGCCCCCACGATCTCGTGCCGATAAAAATGGGGGCCGTCTTTCGTGCGCGGCTTTCCGACATCGTGCAGGAGCGCGGCGAGACGCAAAACCAAGTCGCCGGCTCGGGCGGCGTCGGCCGTGGCGAGCGCGTGACGCCAGACGTCGTAGGCGTGCCACTCGTTCTGCTCGACGTCGACGCCTTCGAGGAGCTCCGGCCAAAGCTCGGCTAAGACCCGGGTTTCCTGAAGGAGGATCAAGCCGACCGATGGCTTGCTCGCTTTGGCGAGCAGCTTGGTCAATTCGTCCTGTACTCGTTCGGCCGAAACGGTTCGCACCAGCGGAGCCGCCGCCCGCATCGCCTCGCGAACCTGCTGCGTAACGCTATATTCCAGGCGTGCCGCGAATTGCGCGGCCCGGAGCATCCGCAGCGGGTCTTCGCGGAAGGCTTGAGCCGTGAGGATGTCGATCCGCTTGGCGCGTATGTCGGCCTCGCCATCGTAGGGATCGACGAGCTCGCCGGAGGGGAGGGCGCGGGCGAGCATGTTCATCCGAAAATCGCGACGGCCCAGGTCCTGCTCGAGGGTTACGTCGGGGCCGCTGCGGATCTCAAAATCGCGGTGGCCGATGCCGACCGAGCGTTCGCGCCGCGGCGTGGCGACGTCGACCGTCTGACCGTCGATAGTTACCTTGAGCACCGAAAAGGACGCGCCTACGACGTCGACTCGGCCCAAAGGCGAGAGGCGCGCGATGAGATCGGAGAGGGGCAAGCCGACGACCACGTAGTCCGAGTCCACCGCCGGCAGGTCGACGTGCTCGATTTCGGCGCGAAGCTCGTCGCGGACGCGGCCACCGACGGCAAATAGGCTCCGATCGGGAAGCACGGCGGCGAGACGGGCATCGAGCGGTTGCGGGCGATACACCGCGTTCATCCTACCGCAGGAATTGTTTCACGGCGAACAATTTGGGGCGGCGGCAGTCTTTCGAACAGAGCGGGCGCTTGGCAGGCACCCCGGATCGCCGCGGAAACCGGGCCGGGGTTACTGTGCGCTTGCGAATGAGAACGATTCGCCGAGATCCTTCCAGACGGCGCTCGGCCTCGACTTCCGCGCCGAGGATCAGCGCGGCGTCCTGGAGTGCGTGGCGTTCTGGCTCCGGCAGCGAGCCTTGCTGTAGCACGGCGACGCCCCCCGGTTCGAGGAACGGGAGCAGCAGCTCGGCGACTGCCGAGGCTCCCGCTACGGCGCGCGCGGTGCCGCTCGCGAAACGCTCGCGCCAGCGTGGGTTATGAGCGGCTGTCTCGGCGCGCTCCGACACGACCGTCCCTGGGATTCCGAGCGCCTCCAAAAGACTTTCCAGAAAGCGCGCTTTTTTTGCGGTGGCCTCGATCAGCGTGACCGGCATTTCCGCCGCGATTGCTGCAGGGATGGCCGGCAGACCGGCGCCTGACCCGACGTCCACATAGGGCGAGGTCAGAAACGGAACTACCGTAAGGCTATCGAGAATGTGCTCCGTCAGCTCCTCCGGCGAGGTTGCGGCGGTCAGATTGAAGCGGCGATTTGCTTCGAGCACCAAGCGGCCGTACCGCGCCAGCCGGGCAGTTATAGCCGAATCGATTCCGGCTCTTTCGAGCAGCGGTTCGAATGCGGTGGCGTCAGACAGCGGAAGCTTCGCGCTCCATTTTGCCGACGAAGAGTGCGACGATCGCGACGTCCGACGGGGTGATTCCGGGAATCCGTGAGGCGATGCCGAGCGTCCGCGGACGGCGTTTAGCGAACTTTTCGCGGGCCTCGCGCGACAGCGCCCGGATCGCGTCGTAGTCGAAATCGTCGGGTATGATTGCAAGTTCGCTCTTGGCCGCGCGCTCGATGGCGAGCTCCTCACGCCGGACGTATCCCTGGCACTTGAGCTCGATGGCCACGCGTTCGCCGATCTCTTCGTCCAACTTCGGTTCAAAATGGCCGCAGACATCGCCGAAGGTGAGATTGGGGCGTCGCATAGCGTCGGCAAGCGTGCTTCCCGAGCCGAATACGTCGTTTCCGATCCGGCTCGTCCGCAGACGCGTGCGTTCGGCACGCTTTAATCCTGCGCGCAATGCGCTACGCCGCCGCGCGAACGCTTCCCACGCCGCATCGTCGATGAGTCCCGCGGCACGGCCGAGCGGCGTCAACCGCAGATCCGCATTGTCGTGTCGCAGCACCACGCGATGCTCGGCCCGCGACGTAAGCATGCGGTACGGTTCGTCGACGCCCTTGGTCACCAGATCGTCGACGAGCACACCCATGTAGGCTTGCGCGCGTCCTAACCGCAACGGCTCATCGCCGCGCACGGCGCGGGCGGCATTGATGCC
>Ga0187783_10001142_pt1 | contig 19649 bp, 13 predicted proteins | sample 1015_SJ02_MP02_2_FD_132471 | JGI IMG/M metagenome (GOLD analysis project Ga0187783, IMG submission 132471) | Tropical peat soil microbial communities from peatlands in Department of Meta, Colombia - 1015_SJ02_MP02_20_MG | ecosystem: Environmental > Terrestrial > Soil > Wetlands > Peat | place...
CTCGCCGGACCGCGCAAGAGTCTTCAGGATCAGCAGATAGAGTGTTCCGGGGGGAATCTCGTCTCGATGCATCGCGCTCTCTTGGCATAGTTAGACTATGGCAGCTGGAAATCGTTAGCAAGAAATCAGTGGCGGGCCTGCCGTGCCCGCCCGGCACCGTCCCCGGTCTTCCGAGGAGGGTAGAGAAGCGGCGGCCGCCCCGCAAGGCGCGCACTTCTCGGGGAGCATCGTGCGGACCGGGAAGAGCCCATCTGTGTGGCCTTGGTTGTGCCCGCGCTCCTCTAGACCACCACTCACCTTGACATTCTACCAGAAGGTGGTATCGTTCACCTAGAATGTCTACTAAAGAGAACGAACGCCTCGAGCTGTTGCAAGGCACGCTCGACTTGCTCGTCCTCCGCACTCTCCTGCTCGGGCCTGCGCACGGGCACGCCATCGCGAAAGCCATCGAGTTCCGCTCAGACGAAGTTCTGCAGGTTGAGCAGGGCTCGCTATACCCGGCCCTGCACCGGCTGATCAAGCGAGGCTGGATTTCGGTCGAGGAAGGAACGTCGGAGAACAATCGGCGAGCGAAGTTCTACAAGCTGACAGCCAAGGGACGCAGGCAGCTCGAGGTCGAGCAAAGCAAGTGGGACAAGCTTGCCCGGGCCATCGCGCGGATTCTAAGGCCGGCCGAGCAGGAGACGAAATAACCCGCTCCTCGGCCGAGCGGAAGGAAGTCCACGAGAAGTGACTCGCGAGTTGTCGGCGTTCGGCAGCGACGGTGAGGCCAATGGCAAAGACCGCCGGCAACAGGTCGAGGCAAGCGCAAGGGGGGAAACGTGGGACGGCGGAGACGGATGCTCGAGGAGCTCGATCGAGACATTCGCGAGCATATTGAACGCGAGACCGAGGACAACCTCGGGCGCGGCCTGTCGCCCGAAGAAGCCCGCTGCGCGGCGCTCAGGAAATTCGGGAATGTCATGCGCGTCGAGGAGGACGCGCGCGCGGTGTGGACGCCGGTCTGGCTCGAGCAGCTGGCCGGGGACGTGCGCCATGGGCTGCGCGTGTTGCGCAGATCCCCTGGATTTACGATCGTGGCTGTCCTCACACTGGCGATTGGGATCGCGGCAAATGGAGCGGTGTTCGCCGTCGTCAACCGCGTGCTGCTCGAGCCGCTCCGGTATCCCGATCCACAGCAACTGGTAGCCGTCCGGCAGATCGCGCCGGGCGCGGCGGGCTTGGCGAACTTTTCCGAAGGGCTCCCCCTCTCGCCCTCCATGTATTTCACCTATGCCGAGCACAACCAGGCGTTTCAATCGCTGGGCGTGTGGACCGTCCGCACGGCGAACGTCACGGGTCTGGCCGAGCCGGAGCAGGTGCGCGCCGCTTTTGTCAGCGATGGCGTGCTCGAGACGCTCGAGGCCCCGCCGATTCTAGGCCGTTGGCTCTCTCCAGCTGACCAGCTTCCCCACGGCACCAAAACCGTGATGCTGAGCTACGGATTTTGGCAGCGGCGTTTCGGGGGCCAGACGTCAGCCGTCGGGCGCACGATCCTGGTCGATTCGCAGCCTCGGGAGATTGTGGGAGTAATGCCGCAGGGCTTCCGCATCGTCGACGCGGACGCCGACCTGATCGTGCCGCTCGCCTTCGACCGCCGCAACCTGGCCCTGGCCGGGTTTGGTTATCACGCCGTCGCACGGCTCAGGCCGGGCGTGACCATCGCGCAAGCCGACACGGACGTCGAGCGGATGATCCCCATGTGGATGCAGTCCTGGTCGAATGGACCGGGGACCGATCCCAAGGTATACCAGACGTGGAGAATTACGCCCGCGATCCAGCCCCTCAAGCGGGACATCATCGGAAACCTGAGCGAGGTCTTGTGGGTGGTGATGGCCACGGTCGGAATCGTAATGCTGATCGCGTGCGCGAATGTAGCAAATCTCCTGCTGGCCAAAGGGGAGGCCCGACAACAGGAGCTGGCGATTCGGGCGGTGCTCGGTGCGCAAAAAGCGCGAATTGTTCGAGCCCTGCTGGTCGAAAGCGTGATTCTTGGTTTGCTGGGCGGCCTTCTGGGACTCGGGCTTGCCGGCGCCGGCCTGAGGTTGCTGCTGGACGTCGGCCCCGCGAATTTGCCGCGCTTGGCCGAGATATCGCTCGGCGCACGAACCCTCGGATTCATGGTGATTCTTTCCGTGTCCTCGGCTCTGCTGTTCGGGCTGATCTCCGCTCTGAAATTCACTCGGCCGGGAATCGAGAGCGCGCTCGGGACGGAGAGCCGCACAGCGAGCGCCAGCCGCGAGCGCCTTCGTGTGCGCAACGCGCTCGTCGTGGCACAGGTCGGCCTGGCTCTGGTTCTGCTGGTAAGCGCCGGGCTCATGATCCGGACCTTCCAGGCCCTGCGAACGGTCGATCCCGGATTTGCCGACGCGCAGCACCTCGAGCTCATGCGCATTTCCGTCCCGGCCGAGCTGGTGAAGGAGCCGCTCACTGTTACGCAGCTCGAAAACGAGATCGCCTTTAAGCTACGGGCGATCCCCGGGGTGACCTCGGTCGGATTCGGCGATGAAATGCCCATGGAAGAGTTCGCCGCCAACTGGGACGCCATTTTCGCCGAGGGCAAGAACTATCCAAAGAATGCCATCCCGCCGCTCCACCTGTTCAGGTATGTTTCACCGGATTATTTCGCCACGCTCGGCGCGCGGCTGCTGGCCGGGCGCGCACTTTCCTGGACGGACATTTACGGGCACAAACCCGCGGCTTTGATTTCCGAGAACTTGGCCCGGGAGATGTGGGGCACACCGTCCGGGGCTATCGGGAAACGATTTCGCGAGTTCCCGCAACAGCCGTGGGTCGAGGTCGTCGGCGTGGTCCAGGATGTCCGCGAAGAGGGAATCGGCAAGAAAGCGCCCGAAATCGTGTATTGGCCAACCCTGATGGCCAACCTGTTTGGGCCAGGACCGCTCGAGGCCATCCGCAGCGCAACCTTCGCGATCCGGAGCGAGCGCGCCGGCACGGAGGGTCTGCTCGAGGAGATAAAGCGAGCCGTTTGGTCGGTGAACGCGGATCTGCCCCTGGCTTCCGTACGGACGATGCAGGACGTGTACGACCAGTCGCTCGCGCAAACTTCGTTCACGCTCGTGATGCTCGGAATCGCTGCAGCGACGGCGCTCGTGCTGGGAGTCGTCGGAATCTATGGCGTGATCTCCTACGTCGTTGGTCAGCGCCGGCACGAAATAGGCATTCGCGTCGCGCTCGGCGCGCGCCCGGGGAACATTCTGGGCATGGTGCTTGGCCAGGGAGGCAGGTTGGCTGGGGCAGGAATTGCCTGCGGGCTTGCCGCATCGCTCGGGCTGACCCGCCTGCTGAACACGATGCTTTTCGGCGTCAGTGCCACCGATCCGGTCACCTTCGCCTCGGTGATCGCCGTGCTCGTTGGCCTGACTTTGCTGGCCAGCTCGATCCCTGCTTGGCGTGCCCTGCGCGTCGATCCGGTGACCGCCCTTCGGCACGAGTAGCCACGGCCGCAGGCACTCAGGATCCATCTCAAGCAAGATACGGCGATCTGCCCGCCTATGCGGCTCGCTGGCTAGGTGCCTTCATCCCAGGAGGCCAGGTACTGCTCCTGCTCGTGGGTGAGCTTATCGACCTGCACGCCCATGGATTCCAGTTTAAGCCTGGCGATTTGCCGGTCGAGATGCTCGGGAACGGGGTAGACCTGCTTTTGAAGTTCTCTGGCGTGCTTGACCAGGTATTCCGAGGCCAGCGACTGGTTGGCAAAGCTCATGTCCATCACGGCGGCGGGATGGCCTTCTGCAGCGGCGAGATTGATCAAACGGCCCTCGCCGAGAAGATAGATTTTGCGCCCATCCTTGATGGCATACTCCTCGACGAACGGACGCACCGTCTTTTTGCCGCTGGATAGTTTCTCGAGAGCCGGGATATCGATCTCCACGTTGAAATGTCCCGAATTGGCGATCACCGCGCCGTTCTTCATTTGCTCGAAATGCTCGTGGGCGAGAATCGACTTGTTGCCGGTGACGGTGATGAACACGTCACCGATCCTGGCGGCTTCGATCATGGGCATCACGCGGAAGCCATCCATCACGGCTTCGAGCGCACGCACCGGATTCGTCTCCGTGACGATGACGTCCGCGCCGAGTCCCTTGGCACGCATGGCTACGCCCTTGCCGCACCAGCCATAACCGGCGACGACCAAGCGAAGTCCGGCGATCAGCAAGTTCGTCGCACGCAGCACGCCGTCAATCGACGATTGGCCCGTGCCGTATCGGTTGTCGAACAGGTGCTTGGTCAGCGCATCGTTGACCGCGACGATGGGATACTTGAGCGTGCCGTCTTTAGCCATGGCGCGCAGGCGAATCACGCCGGTGGTGGTTTCTTCCGTACCGCCGAGCACATTGCCAACCAGATCCGGACGCTTGGTGACCAGCGTGGTCACCAGGTCAGCGCCATCATCCATGGTGATTTGCGGCTGGTGTTCGAGCGCGGCGCTGATATGCGCGTAATAGGTCGCGTTGTCCTCACCCTTGATGGCAAAGGTCGGAATGCCGTAATCCTTCACCAGGCACGCCGCGACATCGTCTTGGGTCGAGAGGGGATTCGACGCGCACAGTACCACGTCTGCCCCGCCATCGCGCAACGTGATGGCCAGATTCGCCGTTTCGCTCGTGACGTGCAGGCAGGCGGACATGCGAACGCCCTTGAGCGGCTGCTCTTTGATGAATTGCTTCCGGATCAACTGCAGCACGGGCATGTGCTGGTTGGCCCATTCGATTTTGCGCTTGCCCCGTTCGGCGAGCGACGTGTCCTTCACATCTCCGTTCAGCTTGGCTGCAGTCTCCACGAGAGGCTCCGTTCAGGTATTGGAATTGGGAACACGGGCGCAGCGAACCTTCGGCTACGGCCTTACCGCTCTTTAGGCCCAAGGCGGCGCCCCGACCGCCCAAAAAGTCCTTCGCGAGCCGCCCTAGCTCCGTGAGACAGCGACGACGCCGCGCGTGCCCGCTTCGGCGCGCAGGGCATCGGCCTTGTCCGTGCGCTCCCAGGTGAAACCCGGGCCGCTACGGCCGAAGTGGCCGTAGGTCGACGTCGCTCGGTATATCGGACGACGCAGGTCGAGGGCTTCGATGATGCCGCGAGGCGTGAGTGTGAAGAACGCGCGGATCAGCTCCGTAATCTGCGAGTTCGGAATGGTCCCCGTACCGAACGTCTCCGCCATGATCGAAACAGGTTCGGCTACCCCAATCGCGTACGCGATCTGCACTTCAACTTTCCTGGCCAGCCCCGCCGCGACGATATTCTTGGCGACATAGCGCGCCATGTAGCAGGCCGAACGATCAACCTTCGTCGGATCCTTGCCCGATAGCGCTCCCCCTCCATGACGGCTGTAACCACCATAAGTATCGACAATGATTTTGCGCCCGGTCAGGCCAGCGTCGCCCATGGGCCCGCCCGTGACGAAACGCCCGGTCGGATTGATGTGGAACTTCGTTTTCCTGTCGCGCATCGATTCGGGGATCACCGGCTCGATGACTTCGTGAATGACCGCGTCGTGCAAGTCGGCGTTGGAAACCTTGTCGCTGTGCTGGGTTGAGATCACGACACAGTCGACGCGAGCGGGCTGACCATCAATGTATTCGACGGTGACTTGGGACTTGCCGTCAGGGCGAAGAAAATTGGCGACCCCCGTTTTCCGAACGTGGGCCAGGCGGCGAGTGAGGCTGTGCGCGAGCTGGATGGGCATGGGCATCAGCTCGGGCGTTTCATCGCAGGCGAAGCCAAACATCAATCCCTGATCACCCGCGCCGCCCGTATCGACACCCATGGCGATGTCGGGCGACTGCTTCTTGATGGCCGAGATCACGCCGCACGTTTCGTAGTCGAAGCCGTATTTGGCGCGCGTGTAGCCGACCTCTTTCAGCACGTCTCGCGCCACCTCGGAGAAATCGACGTACGTGGTGGTGGTGATTTCACCGGCAATGACGACCAGCCCGGTGGTGACCAGCGTTTCACAGGCCACGCGGCCCAGCGGATCATGACTGAGAACCCCGTCGAGCACAGCGTCAGAGATTTGGTCGGCTATTTTGTCCGGATGCCCCTCGGTCACAGACTCCGAAGTAAACAGGAACCTCTCGTCGGCGTGCGCCAAGGCCATCCTCCAGGAATGAAAGGCAATTAGCGGGAAATTGCGCTTTCGCTAGGTCAGCACGAAAACGGTAGCACACGGGTTCGGGGCAGTCAATCGAATGCAGCGAAAGGCTTTAAACGAACGATGAAATGTGCGTGCAGCAAGCGAAATGCCGCGGCTGAAAACGGGCAGGAATTGTGCCGGTCGGGGAGAGCACAAACCCTGCTCGTGGGGACCATCCCGGATCGGCACCTGCCGACCGGCTCAAAACTATTTACGGAATGAGGCCCCGTCGCCGTCCGAGCGCTCCCAATCGCGCCGGTAGAGGAGGAAGGCTCGGATGAAGGGGTCGAGGTCGCCGTCGAGGACTTTGTCGACGTCGCCGCGTTCGACCTTGGTGCGCAGATCCTTGACCAGCTGGTACGGTTGCAGGACGTAGGAACGAATCTGGCTGCCGAAGCTGATTTCGGGCTTCGAGGCATCCAGTTTGCGCTGCTCCTCGCGACGCTTTTCGAGCTCGGCCTCGTAAAGCTGCGACTTCAGAATTTTCATGGCCAGCTCGCGATTCTTGTGCTGGCTGCGCTCGTTCTGACACTGCACGACAATGCCCGTCGCAAAATGCGTGATGCGAATAGCCGTTTCCACTTTGTTCACGTTCTGCCCGCCGTGGCCCCCGGCGCGGTAGGTGTCGATCCGGATATCCTCCGGCTTGACCACGATTTCGATCTGGTCGTCGATCTCAGGCACCACGAAAACGGAGGCAAATGACGTATGCCGGCGCGCCGCCTGATCAAACGGCGAAATGCGGACGAGGCGGTGTACGCCGCTTTCCCCGGAAAGCATGCCGTAGGCGTTCTCGCCTTCGATTTGCACGGTCGCCGACTTGATGCCCGCCTCCTCGCCCGGAGTCGAATCGAGCACGTTGGCTCGAAAGCCTTTATCTTCAGCCCAGCGCAGGTACATGCGCAGAAGCATCTCGGCCCAATCCTGCGATTCGGTGCCCCCCGCGCCCGGTTTGATGGTTAGGATCGCGCTCAGACGATCGCTCTCGCCCGCCAGCAGAGTCTTGGTCTCGAGATCTGACACGTAGGCGCCGGCCGAGCGAAGCTCCTCGGCGATGTCGTTCAGAAGCGAATCGCGCTGCTGGCCATTCGCTTCTTCTTCGGCCAGGTGAAAGTAGGTGTCGAGGTCGCTTAGGCGGCCGACCAGGACCCGCTCGGCGTTGATGCGATCTTCCAGCTGCTTGCGTTGCTGCATGAGGCCTTGCGCTTTGGTTTGGTCCTGCCAAAAATTCGGAGCGTTGATCCGTTCTTCGAGGGCGGACAGCTGGGTGCGGGCGGAGGGCTCGTCAAAGATAGCTCCGCACGAGTTCGACGCGCTTCTTGAGCTCGGCGTAGCGCTGCTGAAGGTCTTCGATGTGCTGCATGAACCGATTTTACATTAGGCCCAGCCGAAATCGCTACTCTGCGGGAATCACCACGAACCCAAGACACGAACCGGCGCGTCCTCGAACGGCAAGCCCCGCCGAATGGTCAGTTTTTCGCGGCCTTGGCTGCACCCGGTTTGGGCCGCAGCGCGGCGAGGAGCTCGCCGGCCGGCAACGCATTGATCACATCTCTCTTCTCGATCCACCCCCGCCGCGCCGTGATCACTCCGTACTTCATGAACTCGAGATGGGTGGTCGAGTGCGCATCGGTCGAAATCACGATTTTTACCCCGCGCTGCTTGGCCATGCGCAAATGAACATCGTTCAAGTCCAGCCGATCCGGATACGCATTGCACTCCATGGCCACGCCGTGCCTTTTGGCCGCATCCAGGATTTTCTCCATGTCGTAATCGTAGGGCTCGCGACGCATGATGATTCTTCCGGTGGGGTGCGCAATGATCTGGACGTAGGGATTCTCGATGGCCGCGAGCAAGCGGTCCGTCATCTCCGCGCGCGTCAGATTCATGTAGGAATGCACGGAGGCGACCACGACATCCAGTTCGGCGAGCACCTCGTCGGGCAAATCGAGCTTTCCGGTCTTGAGGATATCGACTTCGATCCCCGCGAGCAGTCGGATTCCCGGCACGCGTTGCTCGGCCGCCCGAATCCTCTTGATCTGCTCGAGCGTGCGCTTCTCGTCCATGCCGTTGGCCACGGTGACTGCTTTGGAGTGATCGGTCAGGGCGATGTATTCGTACCCCAGTCGATGCGCAGCCTGGCCCATCTCCTCGATCGAATTGCGTCCGTCCGAAGCAGTGGTATGCATCTGCAGATCGCCGCGTATCTCCTCGAGCCGCACCAGGCGCGGCAGCGTGTGATGGGAGGCAGCCTCGATTTCGCCTGCGTTCTCGCGCAGCTCCGGCTCGATGTAGTCGAGCTTGAGCTTCGCGTAGATTTCCTCCTCGGTTTTTCCGGCGACGAGCTTGCCCCCTTTGATTGTGGTCAGCGCATATTCATTCAGCGTCCAGCCCATCTCGTTCGCCCGACCGCGCAGCGCGACATTGTGTTCTTTCGAGCCGGTAAAGTAGAGCAGGGCTGCCCCAAAGCTGTTTTTCCCGAGCAGGCGAACATCGACCTGCATGCCGCCGGCCAGCAGCACGCTGACCTTATTTTCGCCGCGAGCCAAGCGCTCGTCGATCCGCGCATATTTCAGGATGTATTCGGCCACCCCGTGGACGTGCTGTTCTGAGTCCTCGCCCGGCCGCATCATGACCAGCAGATCGAGGTCGCCGATCGTCTCGCGCCCGCGCCGAAACGATCCGGCCGGGGTCACCGACTCGACAGCCTGGCAGTCGCGGATGTACGCGGAGAGCCGTTCGGCTTCGATCGCCGCTTGGTCGAGGCGGAACCTTCCCGTCGACCTGCGGAAGAACTCGCACGCTTTCAGGATGTTTTGTTCGCTTTTTTCGCCAAAACCGTCCAGCTCGCGCAGCTTCTCTTCGCGCGCCAATTTCTCGACGTCCTCAACCGTTGAAATCTTGAACTTCTTTCGCAGAATGGCGACTTTCTTCGGTCCGAGCGATTGCAGCTGAAGGACATCGAGCAGCGTCGCGGGGTACTTCTTGAGCAGCTTGCGGCGCAGGCTGTAATCGCCCGTGGCCAGGATTTCACGGATGTGCTCGGCCATGCCCGCGCCGATGCCCGGCAGCTCGAGGAGCTTGTCCTCATTCTTGGCGAGATCCTCGATGCGCTCGTGCAGGTTGTAGAGCAGCTCGGCGGCCTTTTCATAGCTGCGATATCGCCCGATGATGGCGCCGTCGATCTCGAGCAGCTGCGCGGTCTCGCGCAGAATCTTGGCCACTTCTCTGTTTTCCATAACTCCCCTCGCGGCCGGCAAAGCTGTGGGGGGATGCCTTTCTGCCGGCGGGAACCCGGATCCAACTTACTGCGCACCCAGGCGAGCGTCAATTGGCCGAGGCGGAGTTAGCCATCGGGCAAGTCGCGGTCATGTTTTCTTGCCTCCCGTGCGCTCACCGCCCGAAGATGAGGATAGGGACCTCCATGCCGCGCCTGCTGATTCAACACGGCGGGGAAAACTCGCGCGTTTTTGAGCTGCTCGGCGGCCGCCCTATTTCGATCGGCCGCGCCAGATCGAGCACGCTCGTGCTCGATGATCCAAGCGTCTCCCATTTGCACGCCCTGATTCGGGCCAATCCCGACGGCTCCTGGCAGATCATCGATCGAGACAGCTCGAACGGCGTGAGGGTGCGCGGGGCCCGAGTCAAAGAAGCCGTGCTTCGCACCGGCGACGAGATCGTGCTCGGCGAGTTCCGCCTGCGCTTCGAAGATTCCGCTGGACGCGCCGTCGTCGGCTACGGCACGACCAAGCTCCCGCCCAGCTTCGCGCGAGCGCTCAAGCAGTCGGCCCATTCCGCCTCCTTGCTGTCGGTCGAAGCGATTACGGATAGCGTGCCGCCCGATGAGCGGGAGAAAAACGCAGAGGCGCGTCTCAAGAGGATGCTGTCACGTGTCAGCAAAGCGCTCGCCCCCCTCGCAACCGTCGAGCAGGTGACCCAGCGCAGCCTTGATTTTGTCTTCGAAATCGAAGGCGCCGAGCGTGCCTTCGCCATGCTGCTCGAAGACCCGTCGGCCCCTCAAAAATTCGAGCCTGCCTCCGTGCGTTATCGCGACGGATCGCTTCCCCGCCGGGGAGAAAGCCTTCCCCAATTTACGATTTCCCGCAGCGTCATCAGGCAGGTGACCCAGGACGGCATGCCGCTCCTGGTCTCCGACGCAAAGTCCGACCCGCGCCTTTCCGCCAGCCAGAGCATCGCCTTGGCGGGAATCCAGTCCGCCATGTGTGCGCCGCTCGGCATCGGCAGGAAGTTACGGGGCCTGCTCTACGTCGACAACCTGTCGCGCCGCGGAATGTTCGAAGTTGACGATTTGAACGTCTTCGCCATCATCGCCGTCGAGACAGGCATCGCCATCAGCCGCGTCCGCTCTCGTAAGGGATTCCCCGGCCCGCCGGACGGGGGGACGTCGGCCAACTGAAATCCGTTAGTTCTTTGGAGTTGAGAATTCCTGGTGGAACTTGACGTCCACCGCCTGGTACATGTGCGGGGTAGTGAGGCCCTTGGCTTCGAACGCGGCGATCTCTTTGTCATGCACGAGCGTCAGCCCGATATCGTCGAGCCCCTTGAGCAAGCACTGGCGGCGGAAGGGATCGATGGTGAACGGATAGCGGAGCCCGCCATCATCGCTGACCGTCTGGCCTTCCAGATCGACCGTCAGCTCATAGCCCTGCTGATTTTCCGTACGGTGGAAAAGCTCGTCCATCTGCGCGTTCGCCAGCGTGACGGGCAGAATGCCGTTCTTGAAGCAATTGTTGTAGAAAATATCGGCGTAGCTCGGGGCAAGTATGGCGCGGAAGCCGTAATCGAGAATGGCCCAGGGCGCATGCTCGCGGCTCGAGCCGCAGCCAAAATTGGCGCGGGCCAAGAGGATCGATGCCCCCCGATATCGCGGGGCATTCAGCACAAACTCGGGATTCGGCTTCTCCCCCGGCAAGTATCGCCAATCGTAGAAAAGCATGCGGCCGTATCCCTCGCGGGTCAGCAATTTCAAGAACTGTTTCGGCACCATCTGATCCGTGTCCACATTCACGCGATCGAGCGGCGCGACCAATCCCCGATGCTGGATGAACGGTTCCATACCTCCTCCCCCTACTCCGGGCCGTTCAGATCCCACTTCCGAATATCAACGAAGTGGCCTTCAATGGCTGCCGCGGCCGCCATGATCGGGCTCACCAAGTGCGTCCGACTGCCCTTGCCCTGCCGTCCTTCGAAGTTCCGGTTTGACGTGCTGGCGGAGCGCTCGCCGGGCGGGAGAACGTCGTCGTTCATGCCGATGCACATGCTGCAACCTGCATCGCGCCACTCAAATCCCGCCGCCAGGAAAACCTTGTCGAGCCCCTCCCTCTCCGCTTCGTCCTTCACCCGCCGCGAACCGGGCACGACCAGCGCTTGCTTCAGCGATTTCGCGACATGCCGGCCGGCCACCATTTGCGCCGCGACGCGCAAATCCTCGAGGCGCGAATTTGTGCACGACCCAATGAACACGCGATCGACCGAAATGTCCTCGATCCGCGTGCCGGGCTTGAGCGCCATGTATTCGAGGGCGCGTTCGGCGGCCTTCTGGTCGACTGGATCCTTGAATGAACAGGGATCCGGCACACGCGAGTCGACTTGCGTCACCATGCCCGGATTCGTTCCCCAGGTGACCATGGGTGCAAGCTCGCTGGCCTCCAGAGTGACCGTGGCGTCGTATTTCGCGCCCGGGTCTGTCGAGAGCGACTTCCAGTACTCGACCGCGGTCTGGAAATCCTTGCCGCGCGGCACGAACGGCCGTGCCTCCATGTAGGCGAAGGTGGTCTCGTCCGGCGCAACCATTCCGGCGCGCGCGCCGCCTTCAATCGACATGTTGCACATGGTCATGCGGCCTTCCATCGAAAGCCCCCGCACGGCTTCGCCCGCGTATTCGAACACGTAACCGGTTCCACCGGCGATTCCGATTTTGCCGATGACCGCCAGGATGATGTCCTTGGCCGTGACGCCCTTCGGGCGCTTGCCCTTCACCTCGACCCTGGCCGTCCTCGATTTGAATTGCGAGAGACACTGCGTGGCAAGCACGTGCTCGATTTCGCTCGTGCCGATCCCGAACGCCAACGCGCCGAAGGCGCCGTGCGTCGACGTGTGACTGTCGCCGCAGACAATCGTGAATCCCGGCTGGGTGATGCCAAGCTCGGGCCCGATGATGTGCACGATGCCTTGATTGCGACTGTGCATGTCAAAGAGGTTGACGCCGAATTCCTCGCAATTGCGCGCCAGGGCCTTGAATTGGCCGTCTGCATCCGGATCGAGGATCGGCAGATTGCGATTCTTGGTGGGAACGGAATGATCCATCACCGCGAACGTCAGTTCCGGCCTGCGCACCTTGCGCCCCGCGGCCTTGAGGCCCGCGAACGCTTGGGGCGAGGTGCCTTCATGAATCAAATGGCGATCGATATAGATCAGCGAGGGCTTGCCCGGCTCCTCGTGCACGAGGTGGGCTTCCCAGATCTTCTCGTAGAGCGTGCGAGGGGTCATACGGGTCATTCACCTGCGGAATCAAGAGTCGGCGCGCACAAGCCACCGAGGCGCTACGCGCCGTCACAGGCATTGTAGCAACTCGCGGAAACTTCCGCCATTCGCCGAGGCGCGGGGCAACGTGAAGAGAATCCAGACGAACTCCGCCAAGGAGCGAGAACGGCGAAGCAAGCCGGACGCCGATGTCCGGGTGCGCCTATTCCTGACGCAAGGCAAGGATCGGATCGACATGCATGGCTCGCCGCGCCGGGATGTAGCAGGCGAGGAGCGCCACGGCCAGCAGCAGGAAGGCCACGCCAAGAAAGGTGAGCGGGTCGGCCGGGCGTACGCCAAAGAGCAGACTCGCGAGCAAGCGCACAATTCCGAGCGATACAGCAACACCGGCGGCGAGACCCGCCAGCACAAACCTCGCCGATTCGCGGAGAATCTGCCCCAAAACGTTGCCGGGAGTCGCACCTAGGGCCATGCGGATCCCGATCTCGCGCGTCCGGCAGGCAACCGAATAAGAGATCACTCCGAAGACTCCCGCCGCGGCAAGAATCAAGGCCATCACGCCAAACAATCCGACTAGCCAGGCGCGAAAGCGCGGTTGCGCGACGGTCGCGTCGATTGCGGCAGACATTCCCTCCACCTTCGTGACCGGCAAATCCCTGTCCATCTGGGCAACCTGACTGCGAATCGTCTTCGAAACGGCGCCAACGCTCAGGCTGGTCCTCACCACGACTTCCGCTCCCCAAAAAGGCTCCTGCGCGTAGGGGACATACATCATCGGCTCGGGCCCTTTCCCGAGTGAGGAGTCGCGCACGTCGCCCGCGATGCCCACGATCTGGCGAGGCACGCCCGGCCTGGGCGGAAATGCGAAGCTTAACGTCTTTCCGATGGGATCCTGGTTCGCAAAGTAGCGCTCGACGAGACTTTGGCTGATCACCGTGACGAGCGGCGCCCCAGAGCGATCCTCCCGGTTGAACCATCTCCCCCTCAGCAGAGGGATTTCCATTACGCGCAAATACTCGGGACTTGCTGCCACGTAATCGGCTGTGCAGCTGGCGCCCGGGCGGGGAGGCGGACCGCCAGGAATCGAGAAGGGCAGAGTGACGCCAATGGCATGCGCGAGCGGCAGGGGAATGCCCACGGCTGAATCGTGCATACCCGGCTGAGCCTGGAGGCGCCGCAGCAGCTCATCAGAGAAGGCCGTCCACTGGGTGGGCTTCGAGTATTCAAACTGCGGTAGATCGACCTCCGCCTTTACGACCTGGCTCGCATCGAATCCGGGATTCACCCTGGTCAGCGTGAGGAAACTGCGTCCGAGCAGGCCGGCGGCAACGAGGACAACCATAGCCAGCGCAACTTCGGCAGTAGCGAGCGCCCCGCGCGCGACACGGCGCCGACCTCCCTCCCCGCTGTGCGCCGTGCTTTCCTTGAGGGTCGCGGTCAGGCCCGAATCAGCTGCAAACAGAGCTGGCGCAAGCCCAAAGAGGATGCTCGCAAGCAGGGACAGCACAAAGGCGAAGAGCAACACGGCCGCGTCGACGCTGACGGCATGGATGGCCGTCAGATTCTCGGGAAGCAGAGAACGGAGCGCATGAACGCCCCCATAGGCGAGCACGACGCCTGCGAGGGCCCCCAGCAGGCCGAGGAACGCGCTTTCCGCAAGCAACTGGCGGACGATTCTCAGGCGCCCTGCACCTAGAGCAATGCGAACCCCCATTTCGCGCGCGCGGGATGTGGCTCGCGCCAGAAGCAAATTCGAAACATTCGCACACGCGATCAGCAGCACCAAACCGACCGAGCCGAGCAGCACGAGCAGAGGAGTCTTTAGGTTTCCCACCAGGTCCTCTCGCAAGGGAACAAGCTTGGTGCTCCAGCCCTTGTCCTCGGCTGGAAATTTTGCGCCCAGGCGCGCGCTGATGGCGTCCATCTCGGCCTGCGCCTTGGCCATCGAAACTCCGGGCCTGAGCCGCGCGGTGACCGCCAGCCAGCGCAAGTCGGGATTGTTCATCCATGGACCGAACAGCGGGTCTTGCTGCAGCGGAATCCAGATCTGTTCGCTCGAGGTCAGGAACGGAAAGCGAAAAGCCGCAGGCATGATCCCGATCACGGTAAAGGGGCGCATATCGAGATTGACGGAGGTGCCCATTACACGCGACGCTCCGCCGAAACGGTCGCGCCACAGGTTTTCGCTCAGGATGACCACAGGTGCGGCGCCCGTTTTGCCGTCTTCCGGCAGAAATGTACGGCCAGCAAACGGCGCGACGCCCATGGCCCCGAGAAGCTCGGGGGTCACATCCGCGGTGTCGACCTGAAAGGGATCGCCGTGGCCCGTCAAAGTCAGGTCGTGACCTGCATTCCCGGCAAACGCGCTGAAGACATGGTTCTGGTCGCGGAACTCGCGGAAATCCTGATAGGAGCTGCCCGCCTCTTGAACCCCTTCCTGGGGTTTTGTCTCGAATAGGTTAACCAGCCGGTCGGGATCCGGGTACGGCAGCGGCTTTAGGAGTACCGCGTAGACGACGCTGAAAATGGCCGTGTTCGCGCCGATGCCGAGGGCCAGCGTCAAGATGGCAATCAGGGTAAATCCCGGCGATTTCGAAAGCATGCGCCATGCGTAGTGAATGTCTTGTGAGAAATCCTGCAACCAGTTCAGGCGGCGCATATCGCTGCACTCCTGTCGAATCTGCTCAACTCCTCCAAACTCGCGCAAGGCCGCCGTGCGGGCCTCCTCGGCCGACATGCCCGCCGAGATGTTCTCTGCGATCGCACGCTCGAGATGAAACCGCAATTCCTCGTCGAGCTCGTGGTCCATGCGCTTGGGGCGAAACACGGACCGCATGCCGAGCAGCGTCTTCGTTGGCCATCTCACCGTCACGTTTCCTACTCGTGCCGCAGTGCCACCAGCGGATCGACACGCATGGCTCGGCGCGTCGGCAAGTACGAGGCTGCCAGACCTACGGCGATCAGCAGAACCCCCACGCCGAGGAAGGTCAGCGGATCGCTTGGGCGGACGGCGAACAGCAGGTTCGAGAGCAGCCGTGAGAGCCCGAGCGCCGCGGGAATCCCCACGGCGAGGCCGATCAAAAGAAGTTTCGCCGATTCGGTGAGCACGAGCCGCTGAACACGGCTCGCTGACGCCCCGAGCGCCATACGAATCCCAATCTCGTGCGTCCGCCGGGAAACCGAGTACGACATGACGCCGAAGATTCCCGCCGCCGCAAGCACCAAGGCGATACCGGCAAACAGACCGACCAGCACGGTACGGAGTCGTGGCTGCTGGACCGACCTGTCGACGGCCTCCGACATGGCCCGGACATCCCCGACAGGAAGATCCTTGTCCATTCCGTGCACCTGCTCGCGGATGGCGGCGGCGACGTTCGCCGCACTCAGGTTACTCTCGACCACAATCTCCGCTTCCCAGAACGGCGCCTGTGCAAACGGAACGTACATCATCGCGCCAGGCGGCTGGCCCAGACCGACGTCACGCACGTCGCCGACAATGCCCACGATTTCCTGCCGCGTCACCGCGCGCGGGGGAAATTCGAAGCTCAGCTGCCTGCCGATGGGGTCCTGGTTCGGAAAATAAAGCTGTGCCAGCGTTTCACTGATGACCGTGACCGGCGCCGACGAATCGCGGTCCTGCTCGCTGAACCACCGGCCGCGCAGCAGCGGAATACCCATCACACCAAAGTAATTCGGGCTGACGGCAGCGTAATCGGCATTCTGCGATGCGCCGGGGCGCAGGGGGGGATTTCCCACGATGTCGAAGGCAAGATTGATGTAGCCGTCGACGAGCGGCAGAGGAACGGCAATCGCCGTGTCATGCATTCCCGGCTGCGCTTGGAGGCGGCGAAGCAGTCCTTCACCGAAGGCTCGCCACTCAGCGGGCTGCGAATACTCGAGCAAGGGCAGCTCGACTCCCGATTTCATCCGGTTCTCGACTTCGAAACCCGGCCTTACCGACGTCAAACTGAGAAAACTGCGCCCCAACAAGCCTGCGCCGACCAGCACAACCATGGCCAGGGCCACTTCGGCGGCAGCCAGGAATTCACGCGCGAACCGCTGCGGCCCCGACTCGCCCGAGCGGACCACGTCCTGTTTCAGCACGGCCTCCAGATCCGCTCCGGCCGCGAACAGAGTGGGTGCCAATCCAAACAGGAAGCTGGCGAGAATCGAGAGCCCGAGCGCGAACGCGAGCACGGAGCCATCGAGCCTGACCGTGTTCGCCTGAGGGAGGTTCGCGGGCAGCCCCGACCGAAGCCCATGAACGCCCCAGTTGGCGAGCAACACGCCTGCAAGGCCCCCCGCCAACCCGAGCACCGCGCTTTCCGTGAGCAGTTGCCGAACGATCCGTCCACGGCCGGCACCGAGCGCCGCGCGCAAGGCCATTTCCTTAGCCCGCGATGTCGCGCGACAGAGAAGCAGGTTTGCAACGTTCGCGCAGGCAATCAGCAGCACGAGCCCAACCGATCCTAGCAACGCGACGAGCGCCGTCTTCATACTGCCCACCATCTGCCGCTGCAGCGGCACAAGACGAATCACCCAGCCGGTATTCTCGGCGGGAGATTTCGCGGCGAGCCGCGCGCCGACGGTGTCCATTTCCGCCTGGGCCCCGGCGAACGAAACGCTGGGTTTGATCCGGGCGATCACGCGGAGCCAATGCCCGCCCTTGCGGTCCATCCAGGGGCCGAAGACCGGATCCTGCAGAAGCGGAATCCAAACGGGCTCGCTCGAATTGAGGGGAGGGTAGTCGAAACTGGCCGGCATGACGCCGATCACGGTGTAGGACTTATGGTCCAAGCTGATCGAGGTGCCCAGCACGCTCGAGTCGCCGCCAAAGCGATCGCGCCAGAGGTTCTCACTGAGTACCACGACGGCACGAGCGCCTTCCTGGCCATCCTCAGGGAAGAATGTGCGGCCCACGATCGGTTTCACACCCAGCAGCGAGAACAGCCCCGGCGTGATCACGGCGGTTTCAACCGTCAGGGGTTCGCCTCGCCCGGTTAGGGTCAGGTCATGGCTTTGAAAGCCCGCCATTTCGGTGAACACATGGTTTTGCGCTTGCCACTCCCGGAAATCGTCATAGGAGGTGCCGTTCGTCGGGATTCCCTCCTCGGGCTCCGCCATCGTCACGCCGACCAGCTGGTTCGGCTGCGGATAGGGAAGGGGTTTCAGCAGGACCGCATAGACGACGCTGAAAATCGCGGTATTCGCGCCGATGCCAAGGGCCAGCGTGAGAACGGCAACCCCCGTGAACCCGGGTGATTTACCGAGCATGCGCAAGCCATAGCGAACATCTTCGAGGAGATCGTAAAACCAATTCAGCCTGCGCACCTCGGCGCACTCCTCGCGAACCTGCTCAACTCCCCCAAAGTCGCGCAGCGCTGCATGACGCGCTTCTACACGCGACAGGCCCGCGGCAAGCTTCTCTTGAACGGCCTGCTCAAGATGGAATTCGAGCTCCTCGCTGAGCTCCCCTCCGATGCGTTCGCGCCGGAAGAGGGAGCGCAATCTCAGTCGTGCCTTCGCCAGCCATCTCACCTTTTGTCTCCCTGCCTCCCTGCCCGGCCTTGTGGGGCATTCGCTTGCTCGGTTCACGAACCCGGGCCAGGACGGCGCAGCACTCTGGTCACGCCGTATTCATGACGATCCCGATTGCCGCAGACAGGCGTTCCCAATTGGCGTGCTCCTGCTCGAGATAATTCCGGCCGGCTTTAGTCAGCGAGTAGTATTTCGCGCGGCGATTGTTCTCCGATTCGCCCCACTCCGCTTTGATCCAGCCCTGCTGCTCGAGCCGGTGCAGGGCAGGATAAAGTGCGCCCTGTCTGACTTGCAGAACGTCTTTCGAGACCTGGCGGATGCGCTGTGCGATGGCCCAGCCGTGCGCAGGCTCGAGCGCCAAGGTTTTCAGGATCAGCATGTCGAGAGTCCCTTGCACAAGATCGACGGGTTTGGTCATGGCACTCACTCCCCTTAGTAACTGACATGAATATATACCCCTGCTCTTGTCACTAATCAAGGGGAATTGAGGGGCAGGCCGCTGGGCGCCAGCCGCGCGGGAGAAAACGACACGGGTTCGCGTAAAATCTGAACCCATGGACAGGCGCGAAGAAGCGGCCGGGGTCGGCGGGCGATCTCTGCTCTCCCGGGCGGGAGCGCGCGGCATGGGCCGGTGGGCATGCAAGTTGTAACGGACGCCCCGCCGCGCGGAGCCCGTCGCGCCGGATTTATGGAAAGCGAGCGGATGACGGTGCTCGAGCTTCCCCCGAGTGCGCGGCTCGGGGCGATTGCCCGGTCGATCGAGCGGGCCATGCGGACGGGGCAGAGAGGGGAGGTCGAGGGCGCCGCTCGAGCGTTCTTGTCCGCGGCCGCGGAATTCTACCAGGTGCCGAAGTGCGAGATTCGGGTCCTGGCCGCCCGGCCTCTGCGCGTGCGCGAAAACTGGACGAGCGAACTCTTCGGCGACTATCAAAGGGAAACCAGGCTGGTCCGCGTGTGGATGAAGACGGCGGTGCGCAAGGAGATCACCTCATTCGGAACGTTTCTGAGCACGCTGTGCCACGAGTTTTGTCACCACCTCGATTGTGCGCGCTTCGGTTTTCACGATTCCTGGCACACGCGCGGCTTCTACGAACGGGCGGCAGCCCTCTACCACCACGCCAGAGGCACGCCGGCCAAGCGAATCTTCTGGGCGCCGGCTTCGCGCGGCCGCTGGCGAATCGACTGGCCACGAACGAATCGGGGCAGCTCAGGCGATAGCAAGGGTCGGCGAGGGGGTTAAATGGTCGTCTCTGTGTTTATCGGCACGAGCGTCGACGGATTCATTGCGCGGCCGAGCGGCGCGCTGGATTTTCTGCCGCCCGGCGGGGGCGAGCCGCACGGATACGACGAGTTCATCACAAGCGTCGACGCCCTAGTGATCGGCCGAAGAACCTTTGAGACCGTTCTGGGCTTTCCC
>Ga0187783_10001143_pt1 | contig 19620 bp, 11 predicted proteins | sample 1015_SJ02_MP02_2_FD_132471 | JGI IMG/M metagenome (GOLD analysis project Ga0187783, IMG submission 132471) | Tropical peat soil microbial communities from peatlands in Department of Meta, Colombia - 1015_SJ02_MP02_20_MG | ecosystem: Environmental > Terrestrial > Soil > Wetlands > Peat | place...
ACCAGGTCGGTGAGCGAGGCCAGGCGGAACTGCGGCGTTTGCGCGACGACCGGATACTGCGTGCCGGTCTTGGGGTCGATCCAGAAGGACAGCAGCGTCTGCGAGCTGCCGGACAGCGACGTCAGGAGGTCCGAAGCCACGTCGGTCTCGGTGAGTCCGAGCAGCGCCGCCTTGGTACGGTCGACGTCCACGTTGAGCGTCGGGTAGTCGAAAGCCTGCTGGATGCGCACGTCCACGAGTCCGGGAATCTGCTGCATTCGCCCGAGCAGCTCGCGGGCGTACTTGCGCCCGGCGTCCATGTCGAAGCCCGACACCTGAATGTCGATGGGCGAGGGCAGGCCGAAGTTCAGGATCTGGCTGACGATGTCGGCCGGCAGAAAGGCGAAGCTCGTCGAGGGGTAGAGCGGAACCAGCTTCGCGCGCAGCGCCCGCACGTAGCGCTCGGTCGGGTGATGATCCGCCTTCAGGTTGACGAAGATGTCGGCGTCACCGGGGCCGACGGGTGCGGAGGTGGAGTACGCCGTGTTGATACCGCTGTAGGGCACACCGATGTTGTCGACGATCGTGTCGATCTCCCGTGGCGGTATCACGCTGCGGATGCTCGCCTCGATGTGATCACAGAGCGCGGCCGTGTCCTCGATGCGCAGGCCGGTCGGCGCGCGGATGTGGAGCTTGATCTGGCCGGCGTCGACGCGCGGGAAGAAATCCTGGCCCAACCCGGGCAGGAAGCGGCCGAGCGGGAAGGCGAGCAGGGCGGTCGCCGCCATGGCGGCGAGGAACGGCAGGGTGAAGCGCGGACCGGCATGCAGCACGCGCTCGAGCAGCCGGCGATAGCCGTGGCGGACGCGGCCGAACCACTGCTCGAAGTGCCACTGCAGGCGCGGCAGCGGGCTCGCCGGGGCGGCGTGACGCTCCTCGTGCCGCTGCAGCCAGTACTTGGCGAGCGTCGGCACGAGCGTGCGCGACAGCAGGTAGGAGGCCAGCATCGCGAACACCACAGCCTCGGCGAGCGGCACGAACAGGTAGCGTGCGATTCCCGCCAGCATGAACATCGGAACGAAGACGATGCAGATGGCGAGCGTCGACACCAGGGCGGGCAGGGCGATCTCATGCGCACCGTTGAGGATCGCCTCCTCGGTATCCTGGCCCTGCTCGAGGTGCATGTTGATGTTCTCGATGGTCACCGTCGCATCGTCGACCAGAATGCCGACCGCCAGCGCGAGCCCCCCGAGTGTCATGATGTTGATGGTCTCGCCGAGGGCGGACAGGCAGATGAGCGAGGCGAGGATCGACAGCGGGATGGAGATGGCGATGATCAGCGTGCTGCGCCAGCTGCCGAGGAACAGCAGGATCATGAGCGCAGTGAGACAGGCGGCGATGACCGCCTCGCGTACCACGCCGCTGATCGCGGCACGCACGAAGATCGACTGATCGCCCACCAGGTCGATGTTGAAGCCGACCGGCAGCTGGTTGCGGATCGCCGGCAGGCGCTGCTTGATGCTGCTGATGATGTCGAGGGTCGAGGCGTTGCCGGTCTTCAGCACGCTCATGAGCACGCCGCGATGACCGTCGCGGCGCACCATGTTGGTCTGCGGCGGATAGCCGTCACGGATGTGCGCCACGTCGCGCACGTAGATGACGCTGCCGTTGCGCACCGCGACCGGCAGATCGTTGAGTCCGGCGATGGTCGCGGGATTGGAGTTGACGGTGACGAAGTACTCGCGATCGCCGATCTTCTGCGTGCCGGCCGGCAGGATCGAATTCTGCGCGGCGAGTGCATTGGTGACGTCGTTGCCGGAAAGCCCGGTGGCGCGCAGCGCGTCGGGATCGAGGTCCGCCTGCACCTGCCGTTGCAGCCCGCCGAAGGGGTAGGGCATCGAGGCGCCCTGCACGGTCGCGAGACCCGTGCGGATGACGTTGTTACCCTGATCGAACAGCTGTGCTTCGGAGAGTGTCTCGCTCGAGAGCGCGAGCTGCAGGATCGGCACCGTGGAAGCGTTGTAGGCCAGGATGAAGGGCGGCGTGGTGCCCGGTGGCGCGGAGCGCAGTTGCGACTGCGAGACGCCCGTGATCTGCGCGAACGACAGCGACTCATCGGCGTTCGGCTGAAAGAAGTACTTGATGATGGCGGTGCCGGTGAGCGACAGCGACTCGGTGTGCTCGACGTCGTTGACCGTGGTCTGCGCGGTGCGCTCGGACTGCAGCACCAGGCGGTTCGCCATCTGATCGGGCGAGAGTCCCGCGTAGCGCCATACGGTCGCGACCACCGGGATCTTGATGTTGGGAAAGATATCGGTCGGCGTGCGCAAGATCGCGAACACCCCGAAGAGCGTGATCACGATGGCGAGGACCACGAAGGTATACGGGCGCCGCAGCGCGAGCCGGACGATCCACATGGCCCCGGGAGGTTAACGCACTGACCGTCCGGGGACGGTTACAGGCCCATGCCCCTTTGTTACAGGTGAAATCTGCGCTGCAAGCAGCGCGCGACCGGCGGCGGGCACAGTGCAGAGTGCGGCTACCCGAGCCGCCATCGTGTGCGCTGCGCGCGCGGGGTTACCTTTGGCATGGCGGGGGAACGCTCAGTACACGGCTTCGACCGGCACCGCGACGCGGTAGCCCACTCCGCGCTCGGTCACGATGATGCGCGGTTCGGCCGGGTCGCGCTCGATCTTGCGGCGCAGCCGCAGGATCTGTACGTCGATCGCCCGATCGTACACCTCGTTGTCGTAGCGACGGCTCATCTCGATCAGCTGGTCGCGGGTCACGACGCGATTGGCGGTGGCGAAGAGCGCCGCGAGCAGGTTGAATTCGCCGTTACTGAGCGCGACGTCGGCGCCGTCCGCGCCGGTGAGCCTGCGGGTGCGCAGGTTGAGCTCCCAGCCCGGAATGCGATACGCGCGGCACACCGGTGCGCCATGCTCCTCCTGTCCGGCATGGGTGCGGCGCAGGACGGTGCGGATGCGCGCGAGGAGCTCGCGGGGACTGAAGGGCTTGGTGAGATAGTCGTCCGCCCCGAGCTCGAGTCCCATGACGCGATCGGCTTCCTCGGCGCGGCCGGTGAGGATGATCACCGGGATCTGCGACTCGGCACGCAAGCGGCGCAGCAACTGCATGCCGTCCTCGCCGCGCAGCCGCAGGTCGAGGAGCACCAGGTCGATCACCTCGGAGCGAAACAGGCTCATGAGCTCCGCGCCACCGCTGACCCCCGACACGCGAAAATCATTCTGCCCGAGGTACTCATCGACCAGCTGGCGGACGGCGGCATCGTCATCCACCACCAGTACGTGCGGCAGCGGCAGGTTGCTCACGGCGGATGCCTGCGGTGAAGCGCGTACTGGTCGTCGAGCGTGATAGGCTGCACTGCGATCTCATCCGCGAGTGGCTCGAAGCGGGTGGGGCGCAGGCCGTGTGGCCGCAGCCCTCCGCAGCCGCCGCGGCGGACATCGATGCGATACTTGTCGACGTGGCGTGTCAGCAGCAGGCTCATGACGTCCTTGCGCCCTGGCGGCGTGCTTACCCGCGCGCGGCCATCGTGCTCGCCTCCGGCCGGTTCTCCCCGGGCGACATGGCGAATGATGCCATGGCGATGAGACTCGGAGCGACGCGCATCCTCGCCAAGCCCTTTACCCGCGACGACCTATGGGCAGCACTCGACCTGCAGACGACTCCGGCGACACCGAAGCGCCTGCCTCGCCGCTAGCGCGGGCGGCACGGCGCGAAGGTGCACGCGGGCGCGCACTGCGGCTGCGCCTGGTGCTCATCGTGGCGGCCGTGTGCGCGGCCGTGTGGCTGTCGACGCTGTTCGATACGGTGCGCGATCGGGCGGCGACGCTCGCGATGGCCGAGCGCCAGCACGACAACGTCGCCGGGGCGCTCGCCGAGCAGGCGGCGCGCGCCCTGCAGGCCACCGACCTCATTCTCGAGCAGGCCGCGCTGCTCGATCCGGATACGCTCGCTACACCCGGTGCCCGCGAGGCCGTGCCGGACCTCCTCCGCCGTCACATGAGCGGCGTGCCGCAGGTACGGAACCTCTTCCTCTTCGACGCCGCGCGCGGGCTGCACTTGAGCACAGCGCCCACGGGCAGCGCCAGCGACCTGAGCGACCGCTCCTACTACATCGCGCAGCGCGACCGCTCCGATCTCGGTCTGTTCGTCAGCGAGCCCTTCATCAGCCGCGCGACCGGTGATCCGACCTTCGTCTTGAGTCGCCGCCTCCCGGGTAGCGGGTTCCGCGGCATCGTGGGTGCCGCAGTGGATATCGCCTACATGCGCCGCCTCTATGGCGCGCTCGACCTTGGCTCGGGCAGCACTATCGAGCTGCTGCGGGGCGACGGTACGACGCTGGTGAGCCGGGAGCATGCCGAGATTTCACCCGGCCCGTCCCCGTTTCTGCTCGCGTTACGCGCGCTCGGCACGCAGGAGGCGCTTCACACGCGCACAACGCACCCACAACTCGGTGCCACACTCGTGAGCCTGCGCCGCGTGCCGGGCTACCCGGCGGTCGTGGCGGTGGCCCGCAGCGAGCACGACATCCTTGAGGCCTGGCGCGCCAAGGCCTGGAGCAACGCCGCGCGCACCTTCGTCATCACCGCCCTTGCGGCGATGCTGCTGATCGCCTTTCTGCGCCAGCTCGAGCGCCACGAGCGTATCACCGCGCAGCTGCATCAATCGCAGAAGCTCGAAGCACTCGGGACCCTCGCGGGGGGCATCGCCCACGATTTCAACAACGTGCTCGGCGCGGTGCTCGGCTACGGGGAGCTTGCGGCGCAGAACAGCACACCGGGCAGCGCGCAGCGGCGCTACATTGACAGCATCGTGGTGGCCGCCAACCGCGCACGGGATCTCGTGGCGCGCATCCTGGCGTTCAGCCGTCCCGGCGTCGGTAGCCCCCGTCCGGTGTCGCTGCCGAAAATCATTGCCGAGGTGCAGAACCTCACCTGTGCCGCGCTGCCGCCAGAGGTGACGGTCGAGGTGAACGTAGCGCCCGTGCCGCTCGTCATTGCCGGTGATGCCGCACAGCTGCATCAAATGCTGGGCAACCTCGTCAACAACGCCGTGCAGGCCGTTGCCGGCGGTGGCCGGGTGGTGGTACGCGCCGCGCCGCTCGAAGTGAGCGAGGCGCGCGACTGCACCGTCGGGCGACTGCGGGCCGGGCGCTATGCGCGTGTCGACATCCTGGACACGGGGCCCGGCATGAGCGCTGCGCAGGTCGAACGCATCTTCGATCCGTTCTTTACGACCAAGCCGGTCGGCGCCGGTACCGGACTCGGCCTGTCATTGGTGCACGGCATCGTGCTCGATCACGGCGCGGCGCTCGAGGTCGACAGTCGCCCGGGCAGCGGTACGACCTTCAGCGTGTATCTGCCGCTCACTGAGGGGGAGCCGGCACAGGAGCCGGAGCCGGCGTTGCTTCCCGCGCCGCGGGGCAATGGCGAGACGATTCTCCTCGTCGACGACGAAGAGAGCCTGGTGCGGCTTGCGGAGGAGGTGCTGGCATCGCTCGGCTACGAGCCGGTCGGCTGCGTCGGCGCGCCGCAGGCGCTGCGGCTGTTCCGCCAGGCCCCCGAGCGCTTCGATGCGGTGCTGACGGATGCGATCATGCCGGAGATGTCGGGTACCGAGCTTCTTGCGGAGCTGAGGAAGCAGCGCCCCGAGCTGCCCGCGATCCTGATCAGTGGCTACGCCGGACCCGACCTAGCAGCCGCCGCGCAGGCGGCGGGCGCCCAGGCGGTGCTCGCCAAGCCGCTGACCGTGGCCGATCTCGCCCAATGCCTCGCCGACGTGCTGACACGCGCACGTGCGGGGCACGGTGAGCACGCGGGCGTTGCGGCCTGAAATATCGCGCCTGCCGCCTGCGGCAGGACGGTGCAACATCTCTTTTACAATCCTTTGCAGCCGGGGCCGTCGGCCTGCTGCCATGCTTGGCGGTAGTGTAACTCCTTGATCGGACGTGGATCAGACAACCGACTTTCGCCAGGTAGGCCAAGGGCGCCCCATCTCGCGCCGCACCCTCATTGTGTCGGCGGGGCTGTGTCTGGTCCTGGCTGCGCTCGGCTTCGTGCTCTGGTGGTGGTTCCTTCGCGTGCCGCCGCTGCATTACGTGACCGCGCGGGTGACGCGCGGGGACATCCAGCGGAGCGTGACCATGACCGGGGCACTCAATCCCGTAGTCACTGCGCAGGTGGGCTCGTACGTGTCCGGCAACATCAAGTCCTGGTCATGTGACTACAACACGCCCGTAAAGATCGGGCAGCGCTGCGCACTGATCGATCCCTTGCCCTTCCAGGTGGTGGTCGACCAGGACGAAGCGGACGTGCGCACCGCGATCGCGCAACTCGCCAAGGACCGGGCGGCAGTCAAGAACGCCGCCGTGATCTACGAGCACGACACGAAGCTCATCGGCCAGGGCATCGTGTCGCAGGAGACGCTTGACACCGACAAGGCGACGCTCGATCAGGACAAGGCCCAGGTCGACCTCGATATCGCCACGCTCGCCGACAAGAAGGCCGTGCTGCATGCGGCGCAGGTAAACCTCGCCTATACCAACATTGTCTCGCCGGTCGATGGCACGGTGATCACGCGCTACATCGACGTCGGCCAGACCGTGGTATCGAGCCTGCAGAGCTCGACGCTGTTCCTCATCGGCAAGGACATGCGCAGGATGCAGGTCGATACCAACGTGAGCGAGGCCGACGTCGGCGATGTGGAGCCCGGACAGAAGGCCACCTTCACGGTGCAGGCGTTCCCCAATCGCACCTTCGTCGGCAAGGTCAGGCAGATCCGCGAAGGCCCGATCACGGTGCAAAACGTGGTGACCTACGACGTGGTGGTCGACGTACCCAACGACGATCTCAAGCTTCTGCCGGGCATGACGGCCGACGCGCATATCATCACCGCCGAGCGGCTCAACGTGCTGCGCGTTCCGCTGCCGGCGATCCGCTTCAATCCCGAGGGTTATGCGGCTAAGGCGCGGGGGCAGGGCGGCGGGGCAGACGCTCATCACGGCAGCGGTGGCACCGCGGACGCGGGCGTTCAGGCTGGCGGCAGGGCGGGCCCGGCCGCGGCGCCGGTCGGGCCGAGCGCTGCGCCTTTCGCGCCTGTGCGTTCGTCTGTTGGCGCTGCAGCCGCCGCAGTCGGTGCCCCGGGCGGACCCGGTGCGGCAGGCGATGCCGACACACAGCGCGGCCATGTCCGCGCCGGCCGTGGCGCGGCACACGCACGGATCTGGCTCATGCGCGACGGCAAGGTGATTCCCATGCAGGTGCGCACAGGCCTCGACGACGGCAACCTCATCGAGGTCTCCGGCGACGATCTCAAAGAGGGCGATGTCGTGGTAGTGAACGCGGTACGCCCGAATCAGCCCAAGCCTGAACCCGGCGAGCATCCGCCCGGCACGAACCCGAACCAGCGTGCAGGTGCGGGAGGCGGGTTCCGACCGTGAGCGAGTCGGCACCGCAGACGGTCCGTGCTAGCGGCACGGCCGGCGATCCCGGAAGCCGCGACGGCGCCTGCGCGGGCGAGCCGATCATCGTTGTGCGCGCTGCGACCAGGGTGTATCAGCTCGGTGACACGCAGGTGCAGGCGCTGCGCGGCGTGAGCCTAACCATTCGCCGCGGCGAGTTCGTCGCCATCATGGGTGCCTCGGGCTCGGGCAAATCGACGCTGATGAACATCCTCGGCTGCCTCGACCGGCCGACCTCGGGTGAGTACCGGCTCGAGGGAATCGATGTCGCGCAGCTCGACGAGCCGGCGCTCGCCCGCATTCGCGGGCGCCGCATCGGCTTTGTATTCCAGACCTTCAACCTGCTGCCACGTACGAGTGCCACGGAGAACGTGGAGTTGCCGCTGTTCTACGCGGCGCAGATCAGTGGCAACACCGAGCGCGTGCGGGACATGCTCGCCATGCTCGGGCTCGCCGATCGTCAGAAGAACCAGCCCAACCAGCTCTCCGGCGGCCAGCAGCAGCGCGTCGCGATCGCCCGTGCACTGGTGAACGACCCGGCGATCGTGCTGGCGGACGAGCCTACCGGCAATCTCGACTCGCAGACCGCGCTCGACATCATGGCGACCATACACGCACTCAACCGCCAGCGCGGGGTCACCGTAGTGCTGGTGACGCACGAACGCGACCTTGCCGAGCTCGCCGACCGCATCATCACCATCCGCGACGGCCAGATTCTCTCCGACCAGTCGACGCACCCGGGGGCCGACACGTTGCCAGCGCGCGCCCTGCCGGCCGTACAACCGTTGCGCGAGCGCCGCTATGCAAGCCGCCTCGAGTCGGCCATGTACGAAGGAGGGGCGCTCGGGTGGATGGCGATACTGGCGGCGCTGCGGGCGATCGGGCGCAACAAGCTGCGCGCCTGTCTCACCATGCTCGGGGTATTCATCGGCGTCGCCGCGCTCATCGCCATGGTGGCGGTCGGCGAGGGGGCCCGCGCGGCGGTCGAGGCGCAGGTGCAGAGCCTCGGCACCGATTTGCTGGTGGTGCTCCCGGGCACCACGCGCATCAACGGCGTGCGCGCGGGCAACGGTAGCGCCGCCTCGCTGCGCGTGCGTGACGTCGGTGCCATCCTGGAGGAAGACCCTGCCGTGGCCGACGTCAGCTACGTCAGCCGCCAGAGCACCCAGCTGGTCAACGGTAACAAGAACTGGACCACCAGCGTCCAGGGCATCTCGCCGAGCTACTTGTCGATCCGCCGCTGGCCGATCCGTACCGGCCACAACTTCACCGACGACGATAACGCCAACGGCGCTGCGGTGTGTCTCCTCGGTGAGACCGTGGTGCTGAACCTGTTCGGGGAATTCTCCGACCCCATAGGGGCCATCGTGCTGGTGAAGAACGTACCGATGACCGTGATCGGCGTTCTCGCCCCGAAGGGTCACTCCGCCTCCGGGCAGGACCAGGACGATGTAGTACTCATTCCATTCTCGACCTCGCAGGAGCGCGTGCTGGGCGTCGCCACGCCCACCTCGACGCAGACGCTCGCCAACAATATCTTCGCCACCATCGGGCCCCCGCCCAATCCGTTCGGCGTCGTGCCGAAGCTCGAAGGCTTCGTCAATACGATCTACGTCCAGGCGCGCAGCCCCGCACTGGTGAAGGTGGCGCTCGATCAGGTGACGCGGACGCTCGAGAAGCAGCATCGCATCCGACCACCGCGGCCCGATGACTTCGTCGTACGTGATCTGACCGAAATCGCAGAGGTCGCCGAACAGAGCAGCAAAGCGATGGAGGTGCTGCTTGCCGCAATTGCGTCCATCTCACTCGTGGTCGGCGGCATCGGCATCATGAACATCCTGCTGGTTTCGGTCACCGAGCGCACCCGCGAGATCGGCATCCGCATGGCGACCGGCGCGCGGCGACTGCACGTGCTGCTGCAGTTCCTCATCGAGGCGATGCTGCTCGCGGTCATAGGCGGCAGCGCCGGGATCGTCGCCGGTGTGATCGCCTCGGAGCTCATCTCGCACTTTGCACACTGGCCGATCCTGCTGCGTGTGGATGTGATCATACTGGCGTTTGTGTTTTCGGCTGCCGTGGGTGTGTTCTTCGGCTTCTACCCCGCACGCCAGGCGGCGCGCCTGAACCCAATCGATGCCCTGCGCTACGAGTAGCGCACCGCCGCGTCGCCGTCGGCACAGCGCCCGACGTCGTTGGCTCGTCACGGTCACCGTGCTGGCGCTCGGCGGCTGCGCCGTGGGGCCAGACTTTCATCGGCCGCGCGCACCCGACACCGACCGCTACCTGCCGACGACGCCACCCCCGGAGGCGTCCGAAGGGACGGCGTCGGCAACACCGCCGGTAGCGCCCCAGCGGCTGTTGCCCGGGGACGAGCTAGCCGGGGAGTGGTGGCAACTGTTTCACGCGCCCGCGCTGCAGGACGCGGTGCACGCTGCGCTCACGGGCAGCCCGACGCTGGCGGCTGCGAACGCAACGCTCGCCGAGGCGCAGCAGCAGGTCATCGTAGCTCGCGGGGCTTTGTTTCCGAAGGTCGATGCCAGCGCTGGCGTAACGCACACGGCGAGCAGCACGCCGACGCCGCTCCTCGCGACCAACCAGTACACCCTCGGGGTGTCGGCGACCTATGCACTCGATATCTTTGGCGGCGCCCGGCGTGGCGTCGAGCAGCAGGTGGCGCTCGCGGACATGCAGCGCTATCAGCTGGCCGCGGCGTATCTGACGCTCACTGGCGGCGTCGTTACCGAGGCGCTCACCATCGCGTCCACGCGGCTGCAGATCGCTACCACGCTCGAGCTCATCGAAAGCGACAAGAAGAACCTCGAGCTCACGCAGCGCGAGTACGAGATCGGCCGGGCGGCGCGTGCCGACGTGTTGACCGCGGACAGCCAGCTGGCCGCGGATCTGACGACACTGCCGTCGTTGCGCACGCAGCTCGAGCAGGCGCGCGATGCGCTCGCCGTGCTCACCGGCCATGCGCCGGCCGCATGGACCGCCCACGACTTTGACGTCGGCGAATTCACCTTGCCGAAGGAGCTGCCGCTCGCGCTGCCCTCGCAGCTGGCGCGTCAGCGGCCGGACATCCTCGCCGCCGAGGCGCAGCTGCACGCGGCGAGCGCGGCGATTGGCGTGGCGTTTGCCCAGGAGTTTCCGAATCTCACGCTCTCGGGCTCACTCGCGCGCACGGCGCTGACGGCCGGAGCGCTGTTCCACCACTTCGAGACTCAAAGCGGCGGGGGCGCGCTGCTTACGGCGCCGATCTTTGCCGGTGGTGCGCTGCGCGCGCAGACTGAGGCGGCGCGTGATGCCTTAAAAGCCCAGGCGGCCACTTACCAGGGGGTAGTCGTCGCGGCGCTCGGCCAGGTGACGGATGACCTCTGGGCGCTCAAGAACGATGGCGAGCGGATGGCAGTCGATCAACACTCGGTCGACATCGCTCTCGAGGCGCTGAAGCTCCAGCAGGCGAGCTACACCGTCGGCAAGTCGAGTGTGCTGCAGCTGATCGACGCCGAGCGCACCTACGCGCAGGCGCGCCTCAGCCTGGCTACCGCGCAGATTCAGCAATATCAGGACACCGCCGGGCTGCTGGTGGCACTCGGGGGCGGGTGGTGGAAAGATCCGGCGGCCGCGCCGCGCTGAGAAGGGAGCAGCCGCGGCGCGCTCACGGGCGGGGCTTGCGCCCCTTGAAAAAGCGCGCCACGCGCTGCGCAGCATCCGGGGCAAGTCCCTCGTTCTTGAACATCCGCAGCGCATGTGCGGCTGATAACGTCAGCCCGTCACTTTCGAGCAGGGCGCGCTTGTTGACCTGGTTGGAGTACCAGGAATTGGCGAGGATATCCTTGGCGAGCTCGGCGAGACCGCTCTCGAACTGTTCATCGGGGAAGCAGAAGTTCGCGAGGTGCATCTCGTGCGCCTCGGCGCCGGAGTAGGTGCGGCACGTGTACATCATCTCGCTCGCCTTGGAGGTGCCGATGCGGTGCGGCAGCCGCAGGCTGAGGCCCCAGATTGGCGTGAGTCCCCAGCGTGCGTAGGCATCGGTAAAGCACGCTGACGCAGAGGCGACGATGAGATCGGCGGCGAGCGCGAGCTCGAGCGCCCCGGTCGAGCAATAGCCCTGAACAGCGGAGATGACGGGTTGCGGCAGATCCGCCACCTTGTCGATGACCTCGACATAGTGGTGCGGCTTGGCGTGCGCCTTGACCTCGGCGAGGACCTCCGTCATGTCGTGTCCCGTGGAGAAGTTGCCGCCGGCGCCGCGCAGAATCACGAGTCCGATCGTCTTGATCTCGCGCGCAATGGCGTCGACATGCGTCTCGAGCGCCTCGATCATGTCCTTGGAGAGGGCATTGAGCTTCGCGGGGCGATTCAACGTCAGAATCGCGGCACCGTTTCTGTTCTCGCGTAACACGAGTTCGTCGTTCATTGGAAAGTCGCCTCTGGGAGATTCCACCAGCCGCCGCCGAGCGCCTGGAAGAGGCCGGCAGTATCGGCGTAGCGGTTGGCCTGAGCCTGGACCAGGGCGATTTCGGCCTGCTGGTAGGTCTGCTCGGAATTCAGCAGCGCGACCAGGCTCAGGGTGCCGATCCGGTACTGCTGGCGAGCGAGGTCGAAGGATGCCTTGGCGGCCCGATCGGCCTCGGCGCTCGCCTTGAGCGCGTCGGCATCAGCCTGTAGGGCGCGCAGCGTGTCCGCCACGTTCTGGCAGGCGAGGATCACCGCGGCACGGTACTGGGCGCCCGCCTGGTCGAGCGCGTCCTCTGCGGCACGGTGCTTGTAGATCAGCGCACCCGCGTCAAACAGCGTCTGCGTGAGCGAGGCACCGAGGTCCCAGAAGCCCGTGTAAGGACCGAACAACTGGCCGATCTGAAGTGCAGTCGATCCAGTGTCGCCCGTGATGGTGAACTGGGGCAGCATGTTCGCGAGTGCAACGCCAACCTGCGCGGACGCGGCGTGCATGTTCGCTTCCGCCTGGCGCACATCCGGCCGCTGCTCCACCAGCTTCGACGGCAGGCTTACCGGCAGCTGGGTCGGCAGCGTCAGGTCCTCGAGCCTGAAGGTCTCGGCAGGCTCGCCGGGCGGCAGCCGGCCGAGCAGTGCCGTGAGTGCGTCACGGGTCTGTCCGAGCTGCTTGCGCAGTGGGGGCAGAGTCGCTGCGGTCTGCGCCTCGGCGGCCTGCTGCGCGAGCAGATCGACGTTGCTTGCCGTACCGATACCCTGCTGGCGCTGCACGGTTTCGGTGAGCTGGTGCTGCAGCTCGAGCAGCCGTTCGGTGGCGGTGATCTGTCCGCGGAGCGAGGCTTCCTGCACGGCCACCGCTACGACGTTGCTGCTCAAGGTCACATAGGTGGCGATCAGCTCGAAGCGCGTGAAGTCGACCTGCGCCCCGGCGGCTTCGAGCGTGCGGCGCAGCCCGCCGAAGACGTCCGGCATGTAGCTGAGGCTGAGCTCCGCGGTAAAGAGATTGTAGATACTCGAGGTGGCGACCGTCGGAGCGGTCAGAGTATTGATGGCGTATTTGGAGCGTGTCGCGTCGAACTCGCCCTGCACGGTCGGGAAGAAGGTGGTGCGCTGCGCCTTGTACAGATCATGCGCCTGCCGTAATGCCGCGCGTGCCGCGTCGATGTTCGGATTACCTTTGAGTGATTGCTCGACGAGCGCGGTGAGCTGCGCCGAGTGGAACAGTGTCCACCATTGCCCCGAGATATCCATGCCGCCAACGAACTGCTGCGCACCACCGCCGGTGCCGGCGGCCGCAGCGGTGGTGCCCTGGCTCGGCGCGTTGCCATAGTCCGTTGCCGCGGGGGCGGCCGGTCGGTGGAAATTCGGACCGACGGCGCACGCTCCGAGAGCGGCCAGCGAGGTGAGCGCGAGCAGGCGCGCCGCTAGGCTCAGTCCCATCGGGCCTCCCCATAGCGCCGTTCGGCCCAGTGCTCGATGACATGGTACATGGAGGGCAGCACGAACAAGGTGAGCACGGTCGCGATGGCGAGGCCGCCGACGACGACCGTGGCGATACCGCGCTGCACGTCGCTGCCGACCCCCGTGTGCAGCGCTGCCGGGAGCATCCCCAGCGTCGCCACAGTAGCCGTCATCAGCACCGGCCGCAGCCGTTCGGTCGCGCCCTTCATGATCGCCTCGTGCAACTCAAACCCCGCGCGGCGCATGCGATTGAGGTTCGCCACCATGATGATACCGTTCTGCACCGCAACCCCGAAGAGCGCTATGAAGCCGACGCCGCTGGCAACGTTGAGCGTCTCCCCGGTCAGATGCAGCGACACGAGGCCGCCGAGCGTCGCCAATGGCACCACGCCCAGGATCAGCAGCGCCTGACGCAGCGAGCGCAACCCCACGGTGAGGAATAGCAGCATGATCCCGAGCACCAGGCCGAGAATCACCGTCAGCCGCGCTTCCGCACGCCGCTGGTTCTCGAACTGACCACCCCATTCGAGGCGCACCTGGCTCGGATCGAAGTGCACCTGCGCGGCAATTTTCGCCTGCGCCTCCTCCAGGTAGCTGGTCAGATCACGGTCCCGATTATCGATGCGGATGGTGAGGTTACGCTCGCCATTCTCACGCGTGATGGTACTTTCGCCGGTTTGCACGCGGATGTCGGCGACCTGTGCGAGCGGCACCTGCATGCCGCTTGCGGTATGCACGGGGAGATTCCCGAGGATATCGGGCCGGTCGCGGCTCGCGGCGGTGAAGCGCACCGTAAGGTTGTAGACGCGCTCGCCCACATAAACGGTCGAAACGGGTGACTGGCCGATACCGGTCTGAATGACGTTCTGCACGTCGGCGATGTTGATGCCGTAACGCGCTGCCTTCTCGCGATCCACCGTGATGTTGACCTGCGGAATTGGCCCTTCCTGGAAAACGGAAGCGCTGGACGTGCCGCGCACGGTGTAGAGCACACCAACCATCTGCTCGCCCACCTTGCGCAGCATGTGCAGGTCAGTGCCGTACACCTTGATCACGAGCGGGCTGTGTGCACCACCGATCATGTCGTTGACGTTGTCGATGATTGGCTGGCTGATACCGATCGAGTAACCCGGCAGATCGCGCGCCAGCGTCGCGGCCATCTTGTCGAGAAACTGCTTCTTGTTTTCACCCCCTGGCCAGTTGTCGTAAGGCGTCAGCCCCACGGGCGCTTCGATGTGCGACATGGTCCAGGGATCGGTGCCGTCATCGTTGCGGCCGGTCTGAGTCACTGCGTAGGAGACCTCGGGGAACTTCAGGATCTCGCGCCGCAACGCGCTCGCCATGTCGCTCGCCTTGTTGAGCGCAAGCCCGGTCGGCATCTGCACCTGAAGCCACAGCGCGCCTTCGTCGAGATCGGGGAGGAAGTCCCGTCCCACGGTGGCCGCCAGGCCGACGGCTGCCAGCAGTGCGAACACTACGATGCCGTAAACGATGCGTGGCTGCTCGATGCACGCTCCGAGTAGCCGCTCGTAATGCCGCGTCAGCCATTCCAGCCAGCGGTTGTGATACACCGGCGCGGGCTTGCGGTAGGCGAAATAGGCGAGGCCAGGGACGAGCGCCAGCGTGGTCAGCAATGCGCCGAAGAGCGCATAGCCCATGGTATAGGCCATGGGAGTAAAAAGTTTCGCCTCGGCGCGCTCGAAGGAAAACAGCGGCAGGTACGCGCTGATGATGATGAGGCTCGCAAAGAATATCGGGCGCGTCACCTGTACCGCGGCGGCCTTCACTTCGCTTTCGCTCAGCTCCTCGGTCGGCATCGCCTCGCGCCGACGCAGGATGGCTTCGGTAACTACGATCGACCCGTCGACCAGAATCCCGAAGTCGATCGCCCCGAGCGACAGCAGGTTGGCGGACACGTGCGTCAGGTTCAGCAGCGAGAACACCGCCACCAGGGCCATTGGGATGGTCACGCCCGCGACCAGCGCGCTGCGCGGGCTGCCGAGGAAGAGAATGAGAACCAGGAAAACGAGGCTGATGCCTTCGAGGATCGTGCGGCCGACCTTGTGAACGGTGGCCCGGACCAGGTCGTCACGATCAATGTAGGGAACGATGCGCACATCCTGCCGGGCGAGCTGGCGGTTGAGCTGGGCGACTTTGGCGTGAATTCCCTTCAGCGTCTCCGAGGGGTTTTGATACTTCAGCATCAGTACGATGCCTTCGATCGTGTCCGGGTTGCGGTCCTTGCCGAGGATACCCTCGCGCTCCTGGTGGCTGAGCGTGAGGCGCCCCAGGTCGCGCACCAGCACTGGGGCCCCGTTCACCTGCGTGACCACGGTTGAGCCGATTTCGGCGAGGCTGCGGATCAACCCGACGCCGCGGATGACGTAGCTCTGGTCGCCGCGCGACAGGCGGCCCCCCGCCGCATTCGCATTGTTGTTATTGATGGCGTTGATGACGTCAGTGATGCCGATGCCGTAGTGATGCAGCTGATCGGGATCGAGATCGAGCTGATACTCAGTGGTAAAGCCGCCGAAGTTGGTATCGTCGATGACGCCCTGGACCGATTTGAGCGCGGGAATCACGATCCAGCGCTGTATCTCGGACAGTTCCTGCAGGTTGCGTGTACTGGACTCGAGGGTATAGCGGTAGATTTCCCCACCGGGGCCGGCAACCGGATCGAGAGACGGTGCCGCGCCCGTCGGTAGCGTCACCTGGTTGATGCGCTCGAGCAGTCGCTGGCGCACGAAGTAGTCTTCATACCCATCGCGGAACAGCACCGTGATCAGCGACAGGCCAAAGGTGCTCTCAGAGCGCATCAGCAGTAGCCCCTGCGTACCGTTGATCGCGCGCTCGAGCGGCACCGTGATCAGCTGCTCGACTTCCTCGGCAGCGAGGCCAGGTAGCTGCGTCGTGACCTGAGCAGAAACGTCGCCGAGCTCAGGGTAGGCCTCGACGCTCAGCGTCTCCCAGGCGTAGACGCCGAAGATGCTGAGCAGCACCGCGAGCACGATGACCGCGATGCGGCGTCGCAGGCAGAAGTCGACGAACGCGTCAATCATTGATCAGGATTCCGCCCTTGACCACGACCCGCTCGCCGCCCTTGAGACCGGAGAGGATCACCACGTTCGAGCTCGCCTCGAGCAGCGGCTCGACGCTGCGCCGCTCGAAGGTCCAGGGCGTGGACTCGACGAATACGGTCGTCCGATCGTTGTTCATGAGCAGCGCCGACGACGGCACGACCACGCGGCTTTGCGTGGGACCGCGCAGCGTCACGTCGGCGAACATGTTGGGCTTGAGGTCGTAGTCGGGATTCTCGAAGGCGATGCGGGTCTTGTTGCGCCGCGAGTCCGGCTCGATCACCTGCGAGACGAACAGCACCTTGCCGTGCAGCGTCTTGCCCGGGTAGGCATCGAGACTGACCTCGGCGTCGTCATTGCGGGCGACGTGGGCGACGTCCTTCTCGGCGACGAACGCCGTAACCCACACGACCGAGAGGTCGGCGACGGTCATGATCGGCTGGGTGTCGTCGTTGATCATCGCGCCCGTGGCAATTGACAGCGCGGTGACCGCGCCATCCACCGGCGCGCGCACGCTGAGCAGCCGTGCAGCGCCGCGGGCATTTTCCGCTGCCCCCATGGCTCGCAGATGCGCCCGGGTGCGCTCGTACTCCGCCACCGCCTGCTGGTTATCGCTGCGCGCCTGGTCAAGGTCGCGCTGTGCCGCGGCGCCGATCTTGAACTGCGCCTCCTGGTACTTGAGGTTCTTGGCGGCGAGCACCGCGACGCTCGCGGCCTTGTCGTTGTCGTCATAGGCCTGGGCGAGATCCGGGGAGTCGATCACGGCGAGCACCTGGCCGCGCCGCACGCGGTCGCCGAGCGCCACCTTGACGGCACTCACGCGCCCGCCGCCCGGGGGGAGCACCGTCACCGTCCGCACCGGGTCGGACTCCACCAGCCCGGGGGCGGTAAAGAGCGGGCTCTGCGGCTGCGATGCTGCCGCCGCGACGGTGAGCTGCTTGCGCAGCGGCGAGCTTTCCGGGATGAATATCTCATCGCCTTTGTGGACGAGTGCCGGGGTCTCCTCGCCGTTGCCGCCACGGCCGGAGAACAGGCCGAAGCCGTGCGTGAAGAGCAGCACGACGACCAGCACGCCGAGACCGAGGCCGCCCCAGAGGAAGGCCCGGCCACGTGGCGTCGCGGTGTGGTCGTATGGGGCGGAATGGGCTTCGCCCGGTTGAGCCGCGCCGGATAGAGGTTCGCCGGAATGATCGTGTTCGTTTGTTTCCATGGCGATCACTCGCAAAGGACCCTAAGTGTAGTTTCACATCTGTGACAAGTCTTCGAGACCTCGAGCGGCGACGCGCGCCGGCCCGGCTACCGTCCGGCCGCGGCCGAGACTACGCAGCCAGGCAGCCGGTAGAGGGCGCCTCAGCCGCGCGTGACCTTGCATCGGCGGATCCGGTCGCTGGATGGGCTAGCCCGTATGGTATGCATGGCGAACGTCTTTTTTTCGGGCGCGATTCTAGCTGCCGCCACTACAAAGTCAACAAATACCATACCCCCTACCCTATATGATGGCGACCAGCGTCGCATGGCCGACGACGCGCAGGGCCAGCACGGCGGCGGGTGGGCAGACCTCAGGCGTGATAGTCGGCGGGGACGGTGTGATCGACCACGCGTTGCGAGGTCAGGGCGTTGCAGAGCGGCGTGAGGACGATGGCGAGCACCAGGTTGAGAACCACGGTGTAGAAGGCCGAATATCCGGGCAAGGTGTAGCCGGCGAACTCCAGGGGGAAGGTGGGCTTGAGCCCCACATGGATCGCCATGGCCGTGCCGGCGAGCGTGCCGCAGGCCCAGCCGATGAGCAGTGCCCAGGGGTTGAACCAGCGGGTGTAGGCGCCCAGCATCACGGCGGGAAGCGTCTGGATGATCCAGATGCCACCGAGCAACTGCAGCTGGATGGCGAACTGCGTCGGCACGAACAGGATGAACGCGAGCGCACCGACTTTCACGATCAGCGACACCCATTTCGCCATCTGGGCTTCCTGCTTGTCGGTGGGGTTGGGGTTGATGAACTCGCGGTGGATGTTGCGCGTGTAGAGGTTGGCGGCCGCGATCGACATGATCGCGGCGGGTACCAGTGCCCCGATGCCGATTGCGGCGAAGGCGACCCCGACGAACCAGGCGGGGAAGCTGTGCAGCAGCAGTGCCGGGACCGCGAAGTTGTTACTGAACTGCTTGAAGCCCGCGGCGAACTCCGGAAGGCCCTTGACCCCCGCAGCGATGGCGAAGAAGCCGATGAGGGCGAGGAGACCCAGCATGAACGTGTAACCAGGCAGCATGGCGGCGTTGCGCCGGATGGCCTTGCCGGTGCTCGCGCTCAGGATGCCGGTCAGGGTGTGGGGGTAGAGGAAGAGGGCGAGCGCCGAGCCGAGCGCGAGGGTGGCGTAGTTGCTGTAGGCCCCCGTGGAGTGTGCTCCCGGCACCTCGAGCAGCAGCTTCGAGGCGGGCACGGCGGCGAAGATCTTACCGAAGCCTCCGAGCTGGATCGGAATCACGATGACAGCGGCAAAGGCGGTGACGTAGATGAGGATGTCCTTGACGATCGCGATCGATGCCGGGGCGCGCAGCCCGCTCGAGTAGGTGAACGCGGCCAGCACTCCGAAAGCGATAAGCAGCGGCAGGTCGGCGGCAAATCCCGTCCCGGAGATGCCCATGGCGGCGACCACGACCTGGATGCCGACCAGCTGCAGAGCGATGTAGGGCATCGTGGCGACGATCCCGGTGAGGGTGACCGCGAGGGCGAGCCAGCGGTTGTCGAAGCGGCCACGCACGAAATCGCCGGCCGTGATGTAGCCACGCTTGTGGCACACGTGCCAGAGACGCGGAAACACCAGAAACAGGATGGGGTAGATGATGATGGTGTACGGCACCGCGAAAAAGGCCACCGCGCCAGCGCCGAAGGCGAGCGCCGGGACCGCGATGAAGGTGTAGGCCGTGTACACATCGCCGCCGACTAGGAACCAGGTGATGAGGGTGCCGAAGCGCCGTCCGCCGAGCCCCCACTCGTGCAGCTGATCGAGGTCGCCCTTGCGCCAGTGTGCGGCGGCGAAGCCGAGCCAGGTGATGAAGCCGAAGAGCACCACGAAAACGCCGAGCGCAACCCAGTTCACGTCCTGCATCGCATCTCCCCGGGGGTTCGTGTGCGTATGAGGTGCTGCCGCCGTCACCCGCCGTGGG
>Ga0187783_10001144_pt1 | contig 19616 bp, 16 predicted proteins | sample 1015_SJ02_MP02_2_FD_132471 | JGI IMG/M metagenome (GOLD analysis project Ga0187783, IMG submission 132471) | Tropical peat soil microbial communities from peatlands in Department of Meta, Colombia - 1015_SJ02_MP02_20_MG | ecosystem: Environmental > Terrestrial > Soil > Wetlands > Peat | place...
GATCCGTTGGCTGCTGTCCTCGTCGGCGTCGTCCCTGAGCGACTGATCGCCATGACATTCGTCCTGGCCGGAACGCTTGCGGGTCTCGCCGGATGGGTCATCGCCGTCTATTATGGTCACGTCAGCTTTGCCATGGGTACTACGCTCGGCCTCAAGGCGCTGGTGGCGGCGGTGCTTGGGGGCATTGGTTCGGTTCCGGGCGCCTGCCTGGGCGGGGTATTGGTGGCGCTGTTTGAGGCTGCGTGGTCCGCCTATTTCGACATTTCCTTTCGCGACATCGTGGTCTTTGGCCTGCTGACCGTTGTCTTCGTGCTGCGGCCCGGTGGCCTGTTCGGCTTCTCCGGGCCAAGACCGCGAGAGGTCTGATCACCGCCATCCCGAAGGAGGCTCAGCATGAGCGTGACCCTTGCGGATATCGTCGAGGCCCGGCGGACCATTGCGGGCCGTGTGGTGCGAACACCGATGCTGCCAGCGCCACGGCTATCGCAACTCACCGGCGCCAAGGTGCACGTCAAGTATGAGAATCTGCAGGTTACCAACTCGTTCAAGGAGCGCGGGGCTCTCGTCAAACTGGCCTCCCTGACGAGCGCCGAGCGGGCTCGTGGCGTCGTCGCCATGTCGGCCGGCAACCACGCCCAGGCGGTTGCCTATCATGCCGCACGACTGAATATTCCGGCGACGATCGTGATGCCGGTGACGACGCCCTTCATCAAGGTGGCGGCGACGCAGGCGCACGGGGCCGAAGTCGTGCTGGAGGGCGAAACCATCGCCGATGCGCAGCTCCGTGCCGAAGCGATCGCCCGCGAACGAGAGCTGGTATGGGTTCATCCTTATGACGATCCCCATGTCATGGCCGGTCAGGGCACAATTGTCCTGGAAATGCTCGAGGAGGTCCCAGAGCTCGACGTGATCATCGTTCCGATCGGCGGGGGTGGGTTGATCGCCGGGTGTGCGGTCGCCGGGGTCGGCATGAAGCCCGGCATTGAAATGATCGGGGTTGAATGCGCGCTGTATCCATCGATGTGGAATGCCATCCAGGGGGGCGATCGGCCCATCGGGGGCCCGACACTTGCCGAAGGCATCGCGGTGCAGAATGTCGGCAAGCTGACACTGCCGATCGTGCGGGCGCTGGTCTCCGATATCCTGCTGGTCGACGAGGTCCAGATCGAGCGGGCCGTCAACGCCTATCTCACGCTGCAGAAGACCATGGCCGAGGGCGCCGGAGCGGCAGGGCTTGCCGCCATGCTGCTTGAACCGGCGCGCTTTCGCAGCAAGCATGTTGGTTTGATCCTGTGCGGCGGTAATATCGATCCACGCATCCTGGCCTCCATCATGGTGCGTGAACTCGAACGCGAGGAGCGGATTGTCTCGTTCCGCCTCAGCATTCCTGACCGGCCGGGCATTCTCGGTCAGATCGCTACCAAACTCGGCAATCTTGGCGCCAACATTCTCGAAGTGGAGCACAAGCGGCTGCTGCTGGATGTGCCGGCCAAGGGGGCGCGGCTCGACGTAACGCTGGAGACGCGCGACCGTGACCACGCCGATGCCGTGCAGAGGGTCCTGGCGGCCGATGGTTTTCAGCCGTACCGCATTAATACTGGGGCATCGTTGGATTAGTGGGTCGACGCGATGAGATCCTGTGCCGGTCTATGAGTTGCCCTGCCGCGGCCTCATCGACAGACTGACCGTCGAGCGCGACGCTCTCCAGTATCGCAATCGTTTTTTCGGCTATTTCGTTGCGCTTGGCAGTCAGCGCGCAGACTGATGAACCGGCATGGATTGTGGCGCCGCCTCAACCGAGCCCAATGATCGCGCATGCGGCGCATCGTAACAGATTCAGTTGCCGAACAGAGCCGCGATGTCTGGTTCGTCTAACAAACCGATGAGCGTGGTCGCGTAGAAGACGAGCCACAGCGACGGACACAGAAACGCGCCGAATGGTATCTTCATGGTAGCCTCGACTGTTTGACCGCGCCAGCGCGCCCACAACACGGTCACCAGCGCGGCCGCCGAGGCGAGGCCGAAGCAAAGCGGGATCGCTTGCAGCGGAAGCCAGGCACCGACGGCGGCCGCAAGCTTGACGTCCCCGAAACCGAGCCCTTCCCGTGCACGCAGCCGGCCATATCCGAAACGCAACAGCGCGAGGATCAGCGCGGTCCCGCCCGCCCGCGCCATCGCCACGGCGGCGCCCCCCCACGGATTGAATGCATCAAGCACCATCGCGAAGAGGACGCCGAGAACCGCGGCCGTCACGGTGACCGCGTTGGGTAGCAGACAGGTTCGGGCATCGACCTCGGCGCCTGCGATCATCAACCCCCCGAGCACGATCGAAGCGATCGCCGCGGCCCCCGGCAGCGACAGGATTGATATGGCGGCGATGGCAATCGAGCCGACGATCAGAACCGTCGGGTTGGGGCGCAGATCCACCCCCGATGCGGTCGCGGGCGGAATATCGGCGGCCACGGAGCTTCCTTCGGTCAGTGGACGACTGGCCCAACTCCCGGAGGCGGCGGGGCATCGGTTCCCCTGATGACAGTGGGGACCTTGCGCATCGAGTCCAGCCGGTCGCGAAACTCTTCGGTCACGTTCTCGGCGTCCATGCTGTTGCGGATCACCTGCGGTTTAATGAAGACGATGATCTCCGAACGCTGCTTGTTTCCGGTGGTGTTTGCAAGCAGGTCGCCCAGATATTTGATCTGCATGGCGCCCGGTATGCCGGACTTGTCTTTCTCGTCGCTCTCGCTGATCAAGCCCCCGAGCAGCACGGTCTGGCCGGAGGTGACCGCAACGGTCGAGTGGATGCGCCGCTCGGTGATGGTCGGGGTCAGGTTAGGGGTCGTGGCGGTGCCGGGGTTTGCCACGCTGGAGATCTCCTGATCGATCTCCAACTGGACCGACCCATTGGAATGCACGTGCGGCAGAACCTTGAGAATCACCCCGGTCGGCTGCATCTGGATCGTATTGACGACGGTGTTCTGGGTGGTGAGGACAGTTGCCGAGCCAGTCGAGATCGGAACTTGGTCGCCGACTTCGAGCATGGCGGGTTGATCGTCCAGGACAACGACCGAGGGGGAGGAGAGCACCTTGACGTTGGTAATGCTCTGGAGGGCGTTGAGAATGACGTGCGGTTGGCTCGCCGGTCCGAGCAGCAGATTGCCACCCGGAATGACTTGGGAAAGTAACGCGGTCTGAGCCGTCGAGGTGGCGGCGTTTAACAGGCCGACCGAACCCTTGTCGTTACCGAACTGCAGGTAATACTGCACCCCGTATTGAATCTGGTCCGTCAGCGTGACTTCGGCGACCGTCGCCTCGATCGAGACCTGTAGCTTGGCGCGGTCGAGTTCATGCAGCGCGCGCTCGATCGCCCGCCAGTCTTCCTGGTTCGAATAGACGACAACGGCATTGTTGCCGACATCGGCGGTGATCCGCAGATTTGGGAACACGCCGCGGGCGTTGGGGCCGCCAGCACCCGCCGCGCCCGGACCTTTGTTCTGGTCGGAATCCGGCTTGGCTCCGGCGAAACCCTGGAAGGCGGACGCAATTGAGCCACCGGCGAGGTTGGGGCTGCTCCCGGCCCCCAACGGGCCCGCGGGAGGGGTCGTGGCAACAGCCATCGCACCTGTGCCGCCGCCGCCTGCCGCGGCGCCGAAAGCCCCGCCTCCTCCTACCTGGTCCAGCCTCGACTGAGCGCCGGTGGTGCCGGGCGCCAGCTGCCCGGCCGGCGTTTCGTTGGTGTTGGCGCCGCCTTGGGGCGAGAGAAAAATATCGTTGAGGATCTTGGTGACTTGCACGGCTTGGGTGTTCTTGAGGCGATACGTTCGAAGCATGGTGCCGGTGACATCACCCCGGTCGAGCCGAGCCACCCATTGGGTGACGCGGTCGAGAAGCTTCGGATTCTTGGCGACCGCCATTACGGCGTTCATGCGCGAGATCGGCTGGAAGCGGACGACCCCCTGTCCTTGTCCGTTGTCTCCGGAGTCGAAAATCTTCTCAAGCTCCGGAATGAGGGTCTCCGGTGCAGTTGACCTGATGGGATAGACACCGACCGACTGATTGCGGAGCCATTCCACATCGAAGGTCGCCACGACGTCGAGCGCGGCCTGACGCTCGGCAGTCGTGCCCTGGACCAGCAGAATATTCCTGGCCTGGTCGACCCGGATCGCGCCCGGGCGAGACAGGAAATTTTCTGCCGTCTTAGCCACGGTCGCAGCCGAGGTGTAGCGCAACGGAATGACCGACACGCCGAAGCCGGGCTGGCCGGCGCCGAGGGTAATCGCGCCGGCCCCCCCAGTTTCAGATATCGGAACGATTTTCAGGAGAGCGCCGTCGCGGACGATCGCAGCATTCGACATGCGCAGCACGCTCTCGAAAATCGGCAGGATGTCCTTGCGAGCGATCGGACCCACCGAGGCGAGCGTCACGGTTCCCTGGACTCTCGGATCCACCACAAAATTGAGCTCGAGAATGTCGCCCAGCAGGCTGCGCGCGACCGTCTGGATATCGGCATTCTCAAAGTTGATTTCCACTCCGGTGCCGCGGACCGTCGCCCCGCTCTCCGCCGCCGCATAACGAGCGCCAGGCCCCGCCGGCGCGGAGGGGTCGTCGGCGCGCCGGCCAGCCGGCGCATCCGCGTCAGCGCCTGGAAACAGCATCGGTCGCGACCAAAACCCTTGGGAGGAATCCCCATCGCTCGCGTTCCGTGCCGGCCACCGCGCCTTGGTATCGGCCTTTCGGATTGGATCGACCGGGTCTGGCGTAATACCGGCCGTCTGAGTGGGCGGCTGTGTCTCCAGCAGACAACCGGGTAATATCATGAGCAGGAGGGCCGGAGCGCAGACCCCAAGGACGCGGAATAACCTCATGACGCGCGACGCTCGCTGCCACCGAACGCAACCCACAGGCGCCACTCCCCTCCCGCGCGGGCCGCACCCCACGGTGTCAACGTGAAGGCAACCATCAAAGACGCGCGACCGTCGCCCCACTCGCAGATATCATCGCAACTGACGTAACCCTACCACGGGCCAAACGAACTGAGGTTCATCAAAAAATATGGCCCCCGCCCCCCCGCGCGAGCTGGCCTCAAAACCACAACTGGCGTTAGGCCTTCTTGCCGACTTAGTCTACGGCTAACAACGCACTTTGGCTGTGACTGATCAGCAACAGCCGCGATGAATCGGTTCCGACGCAGACAGCCATCGATAGAAGTCATGGGTGGAAACTGGCAAAATTACGGCAATTTCATGCCGAAAAGATTGACCGTGCGGGCTTTTGTGTTTGTTTTTGTCCCTGTTCTTAATGAATGGAAAAAACAAATACGGACGCTTGTGGCGAGTGACCGGCCGGCGCCCGCAACTGTTGCAAGCAATCTTGTCGTATCTCTTGCGCGATCCCTTGCGAAGACTTTTGTGACACTTTGGTGTGCTGTGGGGCTGGGCCGTCGCCGGCCCCGCGATCGTCGTTTTGTTCGTCTGTGGCGCCTGGTCTAACCTGGCGCTTGCCGGAGATCGCTGGGCGACCGAGCCATGTTACAAACCGACTTCATCACCCATCTGGTTCAAAAGGGCGTGCTGCGCAACGCCGAAGCCCTTAATGGCGCTCAGAACCCGTCGCGCCGCGATGGGCTCGCCGATACCGACTGGCTCGGGCTGACGAAACTGACCCAATCAGGATTCGCGGACGAATTGGCCGAGTTTTATGATTGCCCTCGCGTGCAGCGACGAGATCTGGTCAACAACCAATTCGCTGGGGCGCAGCTCTCGCCGCGCTTCCTGAAAGAGGCGCGGCTGTTTCCGTACGAGGATGCGGCCGGAACGCTGGTGCTGGCGCTCGCCCGCCCGACCGACGAGGAGACCGTCCGTGCGGTAGAGATCGCCCTGCGGTGCGGGGTGGCGCTGGTGGTAGCAACCGCCGAGGATATCGATGCTGCCTTGGCGGCAACGCTGCAGGCCGAGCCGTCTGCCCCGCTCGCGCCGGCTGAGGGCGGGTCCGGCGATGACAATCTCGACGATCTTCGCGATCTCGCCGGCGGCGCGCCGGTCGTGCGTGCACTCGACGACCTTCTCAGACTGGCGGTGGACCAGCGCGCCACCGACCTGCACATCGAGCCGTTCGCCGGTGTGCTCCAAGTCCGGCTGCGCATCGACGGTCTGCTCAAGACCATTTCGGGGCCGCCGATGACGATGGCCAAGGGGCTGCTGTCCCGCCTGAAGATCATGGCCGGCCTCAATATCACCGAGCGGCGTCTGCCCCAGGATGGCCGGGCCCGTCTCGTCGTGAGCGGCGTCGAAATCGACCTGCGCGTCGCCACCATGCCGACCATGCACGGCGAAAGCGCCGTGGTCCGGCTGCTGCGCAAGGGCTCAGGTTTTGTCGCCTTCGACCAACTCGGTCTGCCGGAACACGGCGAAAAGGTGCTGGCGCGGGCACTGCAAGCTCCCTTCGGCATGATCATCGTCACCGGTCCGACTGGATCAGGCAAGACCACGACGCTTGCTGCGTCACTCTCTGTCATCAACGAGCCGACCCGAAAGATCCTCACCATCGAGGACCCGATCGAATATCAGATCCCCGGCATCAATCAGACCCAGGTGCATCCCACCATCGGTCTGACGTTCGCCACGGCGCTGCGCTCATTTCTGCGCCAGGACCCCGACGTGATCATGGTCGGAGAAATGCGCGATGCCGAGACGGCCCATATCGGCGTCCACGCGGCGCTGACCGGGCATCTGGTTCTGACCACGCTCCACACCAATACGGCGGCTGGCGCCATCACCCGCATGATCGATATGGAGGTCGAGAGCTTTCTGCTCGCCTCCAGCGTGCGCGCCATCGTCGGCCAGCGTCTCGTCCGTATTCTGTGCCAGCATTGTCGCACGCCGCATCGCCTCACCGGCGCCGATATCACCAAAGACCACCGTTACGGGGCGCTTGGATTCAAGGCCGGCGACGTCGTTCACAATGCGGCCGGCTGTGAGATGTGTGCAATGACCGGCTTTCGTGGCCGTATCGGCGTGTTTGAAATCATGGATGTCAGCCCGGCGCTGCGAACGGCGATCGGCCCGAAGACCAACGCCACAGAACTTGAGAGAGTGGCGAGGGGAGAGGGCATGACCACCATGATGGAGGACGGCGTTGCCAAATGCCGGTCTGGCCTCACCACCATCGACGAAGTGTTCCGCGTGACCTCGAGCCTGTAAGGCGCGCCAGATGCCGCAATTTCGCTATCGCGCATTGACGTCGACCGGTGAGATTGTCATCGGTGAGGTCGAGGCGCCTTCGCGCGAGGAGGTCGTCCGGCGCATCGAATATCTCGGTCATCTGCCGATCGAAGCGGAAGTCGCCGGCAAGGGTCTGCTCGAGCGCGGCGGCGTGCTGAGCACCAAGGTGCCGCATCAGCACGACGTCACGATCTTCCTGCGCCAGCTGGCTCTGCTGGTAGGAGCCGGCCTGACCTTGGAGGCAGCGCTGCAGACTTTGGGCGATGACAGCAACCGGGCGCTGTCGCGGTTTGCCAACGCGATGCGCTCGTCGATTGCCGCCGGCGAAAGCTTCGCCGAGGCGCTCGAGCGCCATCCCGCCATCGTCGAGCCAGCCTATGTGGCCATGGTTCGCGCCGGCGAAGCGTCAGGCAAGCTAGAAGGCGTCCTACAGGCCATCGTGGCCGATCGCGCGCGCAAGGAATTGCTGGCCGAACGCATCAATTCGGCCATTCGATATCCGCTGTTTCTGGTCGGATCTGCGGTTGTCATTCTGTTTTTCTTTCTGATCTACGTCGTGCCGCAATTCGAGCCGGTCTTTAAGGATCTCGGCGGGAAGCTCAATGCCGGCGCGGCTTTCGTGCTGGCAGCCTCCACTTGGCTGCACGGCAATCTAGATCTGTTCCTGGGATGCTGCCTGTTCGTCGTGCTGGGTATCTGGCTGGTGTTGATCAAGCCGGCTTGGCGATCTAGGATTGTCGCGACTATCGCAACGATCCCTGGGGTTGCCGGACCCATGCGTGATCGGCGTACTGCGCGTATCGTGGGAACGTTGGGGCTTCTCACCCAGAACGGCGTCGCATTGCCGACGGCGCTGAAGATTTTACGCGACGTTGTCGCAGAGCCGCGGGTCGTTGCCGCGGTGGATCGGTTGCACGATCAAGTCCGCAACGGTCGACGTTTTGCCGACGCGCTGTCGGACACCGATCTCCTTCCACCGCTGGCGGTGCGCATGCTGCGGGTCGGCGATGAGACCGGAGATCTGCCGTCGATCGCGAACCATGCGGCCCAGTTCTACGAGCATCGGCTCTCAATAGGCCTTGACCGTTTGATGGGGGCGGTCGGACCGATCACAATCATCCTCGTCAGCATCATCATCGGCGCATTGATCATATCGATCTTGAGCGCACTTCTCAGCATCACGGAATTGGCATTATGACACGACAGTCTGGTTGTTTGGTTCGGGCCCTCAGGCTTTCGCAATGGCGTCGTTTTTGGTCGGCAGGGTCTGGGGGTTACACGCTGATCGAGCTTTTGGTGGTCTTGACCATCATCAGCTTGATTGTTGGACTCGTCGGGCCACGGGTTCTGAGCTATCTCGGGGAATCACGGGTCAAGACGGCCAAGCTGCAGATCGAGAGCTTCGGCTCCGCCCTCGATCTGTTCTATCTCGATGCCGGCCGCTATCCGACCACGTCGGAGGGGCTCGACGCACTCGTGCAGCGGCCGACCGGCGTGGAAGTCTGGAGCGGCCCCTACCTCAAGGGTGGGCGCGTTCCACTCGATCCGTGGAGTCATCCATACCAGTATCGTTCACCGGTGGAGCACCAGCCGCCATATGAAATCGTTTCGTTTGGATCCGATGGCCGCGAAGGCGGCACCGGTACGGCAGCCGACATTTCATCAATAAACACTGACAGCGGCACCGGCACTGCCGACCTCACGAATGTCCGGCGCTGACCGCCAAGGCGGGTTCACGCTGATCGAACTCTTGGCGGTGATGCTGATCATCGCCTTGATGGCCTCGCTTGCAGTCTCGTGGTTGCCCAGAACCGGTCGGGCGCGCCTCGAGGCCGTCGCCCTCGAGGCAGCGGCGCTGCTTCGGCGCGAGCGCACCTACGCCATTCTCAGCGGGCGCGAACATGAGATCGTGCTCGACGGCGAACGCAGGGCCCTCGTCGCGGACAGCGGTGGGGTCGTCGCCATTCCGCGCGATGTTTCCCTCGATATCCTGGGCGCGGATGAGCGCCGCTTCGGCCGGCGTCTGGTCGCAAGCTTCCATTCCGACGGCGCGTCATCGGGGGCGGTGCTCAAGCTCTCGCAGGAAAAGGCCTCCTATGAAGTCAAGGTCAACTGGTACACCGGCGGCGTCACGGTGGTATCGCCCTAGCGCCGCCGCCGGGAGCGCCGGGTTCACGCTGCTCGAGGCGCTGGTGGCGCTGGCGCTCGTCCTCGCTTTCGCCTCGGTGCTCGGGCGCTTTCTGTTCCAGGCACGCCATATTGTGGCCAACGCCGACGGCCGGGTCGGCGCACAGGTATTGCTGCGCTCGCTCCTCGAGATACCGCTCGACCGCAAGCAAATCGGCAATTCCTCCCGCGAGGGTCGGACCGGCGACTTGCAGTGGGAGATCGCCGTCCAGCCGATGTTCATTGATGTGCTGGTGCCCCGTCCGCAGCAGCAACAGGCTGGCGATCCCACTCAGCCCCAGCAGCAGAAGCAAAAGCAACCCACCTGGACGGCCTACCGGCTCCTCGCCAGCGTATCGTGGGCACCCGGGCAAACCATCAGTGCCGAAACCGTTCGGCTCGGAGAAAGCGAATGAAGCCGACGCGGAAGGCGCAGATCCTGCGAGCGGCTCCGGGCTTTACCTTGATCGAGACGCTGGCCGCCCTGGTGATCGGGTCGGTCATCATCCTGGCAACCGCCAATCTGGTGCATGACGTGGCGCTGCGCTTCGACCAGGGGACCCGGCGCGTGCAGGACGCCGAGCGTCTGATGTTGGCGCTTGAGCGTCTGGCGCGTGACTTCGGCTCGACCCGCTTCGTCACGCGAAAAAGCGACAATGGCGCCACTGCACTTTTCAGCGGTCATTCGGCCAGCGCGCTGTTCGTCGCCGACGCCGAAATTTCGTCCGGACCCCAGGGCGAGGAAGTCGTATCCCTGACGGTCGAACAGGACGATGAGGTGGCGCGGCTGGTGCGTCGCCGCGGCGCCTGGCCGGGACTGCGGACCCGCCCCGAGGAAGTGGCGCTGGGGGATCCGGTCGTCCTCATCGAGGGCAGGGTCGACATCGCCCTGGCCTACGGCCGTCTCGCTACCGACGGCGCCACCACCGACGATGGGACGGGGCCGCGGGGGCTCATCTCCTGGAGCGACAACTGGAGCGGCGAATTTAGTCTGCCGCGCTTCGTGCGGCTGACGCTGCGTGATCGCTCCACCGGCGCCGACCTGTTTCCGGGCGCGGAATTCATCATCCGCTCCGACGCTCCGCCGTCATGCACCGGGGGCGGGGGCGGAGTTGGCGGCGGGTGTCTGTCACCGCAGGCTCCCGGTGGCGGACCGCAACCGGGCGCCGCACCCCTGGGGCGAGGCACAGGATGAAGGACCTGAGCTCACGCCGCGGCACCATTCTGGTGGCCGTGCTGTGGTCGGTCGCGCTGCTGTCCGCGCTGGCGATGGCGGCTTCAACCACGTTCCGCGGATTCACGGGGATCATCGCGGTCGAGAAGGACCGGGTGAAGGCCGAGGCCCTGGTGACGGCCGGCGTCGAGGTGGCCGGGGGCGCGATCGGTGCGTTGGGCGACGTGCCGCTCTACGACATCGAGACGAGCATCACGCTGTCGACCGGCTCGGTGCGGATCCACCTCAGCGATGAGGGCGGCCGCATCGATGTTGGCAAGGCGCCCGTTGAGGTGCTCGCTTCATTGTTTCGCACGGTCGGGGCATCCGACGTACAAGCCAATGACCTGGCCCAGCAGATTGAGAAACTGCGAAATCCCCAGGGCAAGTCCCAGACCAATCCAGTGGCCGCGGTGGCCGTCAGCCCCGCCGCACCGCCGCCGGGCGGTACCAACGCGCCGCCGGCGCCCGGCACCAAGCCAGCCGTCGACCAACCTTTTACCGACCTTCGGCAGTTGATGCAGCTGACCGGCATGAGACCCCAATGGGTGGCCGCGATGGCCCCCATAGCAACCGTGTTCGGCAGTGACACCGTCAATGCCTTCACCGCGCCCGCCGCCGTGATTGCCGCGCTGCCGGGCATCGATCAGAGTCACCTGCAGGCTTTTTTGGCCGCGCGTCAGAGCGTTCCCAATGACCTCGCAAGGCTGCAGGCCACACTGGGGGCGTCCCAACAATATGTGGGACAGAAAACGCAGCCGGTTGGCTTGGTTGAGGTTTCGGCGAGTCTGCTCGACGGTTACACGGTGGGAGTCGAGGCGGTGGTCGCAGTGCTTGGTCGGGACAATCAACCTTATCGGATTCTGGCGTGGAATCCGCTGTCGTCCCGTTAGAAATTCACCAGATAGAGTGAGCGAGTTGGCGGCCAGATCGGACTCTGATCCGATTACGTTGTCTGGTGCCGGCACCAGCCCGATGGCGTTGTCTTGAGCGACGAGCCACAGCAGACCAATGTGCGGCGATGACGCCGGTCTTTGGAACAATTTGACCGGCGTCGAGCAGCTTTGGTTCATTTGGTCGGACGCCCGCCCATTAAACCGCGAGCGTCGTCACTTCGGCAACGCCGTCGCTGGAGAAACTCGGATTGCCAGGGTGGCGGGCTCACCGTGCGAGTTGAAGGCACGATCATTTCTTCGCACATGCGAGATGCTTGCAGGGCCGGCCGCGATTAATCGGCCAAACATTGTTGGAACCGTTCCATTTATCGATATTGGCGATCTTGCCGAGAGGTTTTCGTTGTAGACCGCAAGCGCGATGCGTGCTCTGATGAGTCGATGGCGGTGGTGGCACCGGTCCGCACGAATTGCGCTGCGACGCCATAATCTGCTGGCAGACTATTTGTCTTTTTTATGTCTTAATGATCCGCGCTGTGTTCTGCGGACAGAAATTCCTGACGGCGCTGGTCTGCGATATTGATTTTGGCAATTAGGCAAGGTGTCAAGGGTTTACGTGCGATCGGTACATGCCCGGTCCGGGAGGTCAGATTGAGGCGCCGACCCGAACCATCAAAAACCATCAAACCAGTCAGACGCGGGGCCGGAAAACTCCGTCAGGCTCTTTGGATGCCGGGGTGGGCTTATGCCCGTGCCCAATGGTTTGACGTTGACCTTTGTCATACCTTCGTCAGGCCTATCGTGTTCCAGTCTGGGATGCGATAGGATGGCGCCACGAGGGTAGCTTTCATGCAGGTGCTTTCGTTTCTCAGGCGCTGGGTTGATACGCTGGCGATGGTGCTGCTGGCCTGGCGCGAGACGTGGCGTGCGCGCCGACCGCTGGTGGTTTCTCCCCAGGCCAAGGGCTTCACGGTCTCGCACCTCCACGGCGAGCGGCAGTCGGTGATTGGCACCGTTTCGCCAGGCACCCGGCCCCCTGGACGGGTCATGCGGGCAGCCCGCGAGAGTTCCGTCATCCTTGAATTGCCGGCCGAAACAGTCGTGGTGCGACGCATGAGCGTCCCGGCTCAGGCTCGCGAGTTTTTGTCTGGCATCGTCCGCAATCAGATCGAGCGGGTTTCGCCGTGGCAAGCGAGCCAGGCGATGTACGGTTTCGATGCCGTGCCAAGCCAAGACGACCCCAAGACGCTTGATCTACGAATTCTGGTCACCTCACGTGCGGTCGTCGATGCGGCGCGCTCCGAGCTTGCGGCTGCCGGTCTGACGGCGGATCGCATCGTCGCGCGGGAGCGCGACGCCGAGACCTCGACGCCGGTCACCCTATGGTCACGGTTTGCCGACGCGTCGTCAGAGGAACTGGCCGGCACCCGCCAGTTCATCGTCAGGCGGATCGCGATTGCGGTCGGAGCCAGCGTCTTCGTGAGCGTGTGGGCAATGGCGTCGGCCAGCTCAATCTATTCCGAAACCGATGACATCGACACGCGGGCGCGCGATCTGCAGCGGCAAATTCAAGCGGCGCGCTCGCCGCAAGCATTGAATGCCCACAACCCGATGGAACGAGCGTGGCTCTTGAAGGAAGCCTCGCCGTCGGCCGTGGTCGCACTCGAAGCATTATCGCGTGCGCTGCCTGACACCGCCTATCTGACAGAACTGCACCTCGAAAGCACCACCATGCGTATCATGGGGTTGTCGGCCGACGTTCCTTCGTTGCTGGCGCCGCTTGAGCGCTCCGGTTATCTGACTGAGGTCCACTTCTTTGCACCAACCATCCGGGGGCCTGATGGCAACCTTTTCAGGTTCAACATCGAGGCGCGCGTCAAGGCCGCGGCCGATTTCACGATGGAGTGAGCCGGCATGGTGAAACTCACTCGCGAACAGACGATCGCGGTCGGAGCCCTGGGGCTTCTGCTGCTGTCCTGCGTGCTGATGGTGGTGGTATCGTTCTATCTGCGTATTGATGCGTCACGCGAATTGGCCGACAAGCGCGAGATGTTGGCTCGCTTGGAGGCTCGTCCGCGATCGGCGATCGACGCGCGCCGTGCTGCCAATATGGCGGCCCCTGCGACGGCATTTCTTGATGCGCCGACTGAGGGTCTCGCGAGCGCTCAATTGCAGGCCTACGTCGCGCAATTGGCGACCCTCCATCACGCGGTTCTGATGACCTCAGGGATCGAGACAGGCAAACGTGAGGATATGCCGGATTCGATCCGGATGCAGGCGACGCTCGATATCACCCTCAAATCGCTGCAGGCGATGCTCCACAAGCTCGAAACCGGGACACCATACGTGTTCGTCGAGGAACTCTCAGTGCAGATCTCACCCGCCCAGCGGGGTGCACCAGATCCGCTGCTACGGGTGACCATGAACATTCGCGCACTTTGGCGGCGGGGGACCGCATGAACGACCTCGGGCTTCGTTCGCGAGTAGTTGTCTTTTTGTCGGCCTTGATCGGGGCGGGCGGCACGGCGTTGGCTCAAGAGCCGGCGTCTCGCGCGCTCGACAATCCGGTTGCCGGTTTTTCATTGGGCCATCTATCGGCTACCCTTGAACGGCCGCTGTTTGCGCCAACCCGACGCCCGCCGCCGCCGCCGGTCTTGGCCGTGGTGCGGCCGCCGGATCCGAAGCCACCATCTCCACCACCGAGCGTTGCGCTGTTCGGCATTATCACCGACGCCGAACAGGCGAGTGCAGTGCTCCGCGTCGGACCAGCGGACAAGATCATGCGCGTCCACATCGGCGATGAGGTTGAGGGCTGGAAGGTCACACAAATCGACTGGCGGAAATTGGTGCTCTCACAGAACAATCGTTCGGCGACCTTCACGCTGTTCAGTGACGAGAATGCTCACCTCGCCTATGGGAACACCCCCATATCCAAAGTGGCCGAAAAGGCGCCCACGCGTGGGGCTCGGAATTCACCCGGGCGTGCGCAACGCGATTAGTCTCAAAGCCCTGGCTCGCTTGGTTTTCAAGCTCAATCGCGATATGTTCGATGTCATAATTTGGATCTGATATCGCCAGATCCACGTGCTTTGCATCATCAACTCATTGATTTGTATGACGTTGGCCATTCGCAACGGCCTTATCTCATTGAGGCTTTGGTGATTGCGATTGCCGCTGGTTGTCGTCAAGGTTGTTTTCAGATCGGCCAGCGACGACGTTACACGTTCAGCGTGTTAAATTATTTGAACGTCGGGCCTATGATGTCTGGTATCTATAGTCTATCTGTCTATACAGATTATGGAATTCCATGCTGGTGGTAACATAGACTGTTTGAATACAACCACGGAAGCGTGTGACCACGTGGCAACTGAGTGTTATAATCTCCCTTAAGCCGAACCTTTATCTTGACTGACATCAGATAAAAGAGATTTACCTTCTGGTCGTCATCGGACGTGACAAGTCTGAGATAGGCGTGCCCCCACCTGTCTGGGCACGCAGCGCCAACGATGCGCTTTGCAGCTCTTTTGAAACAATAGATCGACCAGAGGAGAAATTAAGATGAGCGTTCAACGCTGGGTGGTTTCGGCGTCATTCGGTGCAAGCCTCTCTCTGCTGGCTTGTCCGGCCTTTGCGGATTGCTCAGCTCTGCCGAGTTGGTCGGCGCTTCGCGCCGCGCTCACGAGCGCGGTCACTGCGGGCAATGGTGGTCTTGGATTTAACATGTGGGGGACGCTGATTGCCAACGACGGCACTGTCTGTGCGGTCGCGCACTCAGGAGCGACGGTGGCGGACCAATGGCTGGGCAGCCGAGTGATCTCCGCACAAAAGGCCAACACCGCCAACGACTTCAGCCTGGGCAACGGCAACACCCCGAGTACCAGCCTGTTTCCCAGTGGGCTTTCTCTGTCGACCGCCAATCTGTATTCGGCCGTGCAGCCCGGCGGCAGTCTCTATGGACTACAGCACAGTAACCCGGTCGACACGGAAGTCGCCTATAGCAATGAAGCCAATCAGACCGGCGATGCCGCGTTCGGTACCTCCAATGATCCCATGGTTGGTCACCGCATCGGCGGCGTCAATGTGTTCGGCGGCGGCCTCGCGCTCTATCGCGGCGGTGTCAAGGTCGGCGGGGTCGGGGTAAGCGGCGATACCTCTTGCACGGATCACAGCGTTGCCTGGCGTGTCCGTAATAATTTGGGTTTGGATCAGTTGAGCGGTGTTGGCGGCGTATCGGGGGATCCGACACACCCAGATAATATCATCTACGACATCACCCCGAACCCGGATGGAGGGACTGGGATCAGCAAGGGCGGCTTCGGCCATCCAACCTGCATCAACACCCCCGATCAGACCAAACTGCCGCCCGTGCACTGAGTGGCCGGGAGACGCCGCGGTCCTGTAAGGAATACCGGGAAGCTGGATCGATGGGTGACGGCGGGCATGGTCCGCCTCAATCGATCCAGTGTCCCAACATGTCCTTGACCATTTGCTCGACGGGACTGCGGTGTTGATCGTCGCAGTGGGTTCAGACTGGACATTGGTCATGACGCTGAGAGGCTGGAAAGCAATGCGAACCGCTGCCAACGAATGGAACTCACGCTTGCTTTTTATGAGACCGTGCAGGTCGCCGCCGGTCCGGCCGGTTGATATCGCGGATGCGAACAAGGTAGCCGGTACTTGTCTGGATTGGACTTGAATTCTCTCAATCGCCGGATCGAGCTCAATTCGTGAGCATGAGCAAAAAACGGTCACGCCTCAAACATTTCACACATTGAACCAAGCGTTTATAAAAAGTTCATTGATATGAGGGATGTTGCTGATTTGTCACAGTTTCTGGAACCTAGCCATCGAAAGAGAACATGACAGCACCCGTCCAGATACAAGCGTGTTGATTTGCTCAGACCTCATTAGTCGGGAACTTGAAATGAAGAATTCATGCCAAATGCTTTGGGTGCCAAACTAACAGCCGCCGATCGCAATCTGAACAGCGCAGCAATTAATCGGTTCCGCCGGTGGTTGCAGGGCCTGTCGATGGTATTGCCGTAGGTGGCGATTTCGCCCTTGGCACCCCCGTTAGAAATGGTCGGTGCCGGTCCAACCGATAGCGCGTCAATGGTTCCTAACGGGCTGCAACCAATGGAGAAACCGAATCAAAGGGTTGGTGGGGGTGACCGTTTACAGATTTAGCTACCAAAAGTTTTTGAAAGTTCTTTGACGCGCAACCGTGCAATATATTGCAGTTCAAGTTTTTGTTTTGTTCCAGGTCAGAAATTTTTGAAGGCAGCTATAATTGTTGCTGATCGGCCACTGGCCAGCGAAAATTAGAAAAAAAATTTGACGGCTGCCTTGATCAGTACAAAGTCCCATTGCTCAATATGGCGGTGGTATACCAGCGCTAGGGGCGGTATACCCGAGATACCAACTGCAATAGCCGAAGCAACGGCAAATAGGGAGGCGACAGTATGAGTAAATTACGCCGGAAACCGCCGAAGACTATCTAGCGGTCGTCACAGGGCGCCACGGGGGTGAGCATCCGTCGCAAATTGGTGGCATCGCGGTCGTATCCGGCCGCGAGGTGTTTTGATGCCCGCGGCTGTCGACCGCTGGCAAATGTGGGGCATGCCAATTCGAAAAAGACGTCATCGGCGCCGCACGAACGGTCAATGGAGGATACGGAGGATACCATGAGCAATTCCATGAGACGCTTAAGCCTGGGGGGGCTGGTCTGCGCGGCTTTATTGATCTGGATGTGGAACGCGATTCCTGCCGCGGCCTGGGATCGCGGCGATGTTGATGTTCTGGCGGTGCTCCCGGATGTTACGCCGGGTGTGCCGAGCAGCGTCGAAGGCCTGACGGTTGGTCCCGACGGCAATATCTACGTGCCAAGCTTCGGCTTCAACACCCAGGGCGCGCTCACCGGTAATGCGGTGTTGTTCGTCATCAAGCCCAATGGTGACCTCGTCAGACAGGTCACGATCAAGAATTCAAGTCCGCACATGCTGGGGCTTGCCTTCAACCCGGTCACCGGCAATTTGCTGGTTTGTGATTTTGGGGCAGGCGTCATGTTGAACGTTGACCCGGTCACTGGCAACTCGTCGGTGTTCATGGTTCCGACCTTGCCGGGTCCCGGCCTGAACGCGCTCACCTTCGACCGCCAGGGCAACGTCTATGTATCTGACTCGTTCAACGGTGTGATCTGGAAGACCGGCCCCAATGGCGGCACGCCAACCGCTTGGAGCAGTGATCCGCTGCTGGGGCCCGGGACAGGCTTGACGCCGCCATTCGGCGCGAACGGGGTCGAATTCAACAGCGCAGGCAATATTCTGTTCGTAGCCAATACGGCATTCCACCAGATCATCCAGATCCCGGTCAATGCCGACGGGACCGCCGGACAGGCCTCGGTATTCATTACCGGGATCAATGGACCTGACGGCATCATGCTCGACAAGGATGACAACATCTGGATCTGCGCCAACCAGGAAGATGAGATCGTCATCGTCGATAAGACCGGCAAGGCGATCAGTAAGCTCGGCGACTTCAATGGGGTCACCGGGTCCGGCGTGGTGCGGGGGTTTCTGTTTCCGGCGAGTCTGGCGTTCAGCCTGGATCGCAAAACCCTCTACGTATCAAATCTAACGCTGTTCCTACCTTATGCCGGCGCCAGGGCCGCAGTGGATTCCGCTTGGACGCTGCTGGTACAGCGCTATACGGTGGCCAAGATCAAGGCGGAAATCCTGCCCGTGGACGCCAACCAGCAGTAACGCCCGTTATCATGCTCATCGAGTCCGAGGCTCTCGGCAGCGGACTCGATGGTGCTGCAGGTGGTGACGACGGTCCTGTGAGCGGCGGGTCTGGGATCACCCCCAACACCGTCGATCATAACGATCAGTCTGGAGCAGCGCTGCTTGGCGAGTGGCGGGCCGTGATTTGTCCGTGGATTAGGTTTGTGGCGATCGCGCCTCACACGTAACAGCTTTTCCTCAGACTCCAGCCGGACCTCCTGAGGTCGGTCTCGTCCAAAAAACCCATTTGAGATCCGGCGTAACGACGGCCCACGGTCATTTCGTGGCGGTAATTCACCACCTCCTAGCGCCGCCTGTCAAAGACAGTGTCAACCCCAACGCGACCCGACCGGCGCAACTCAACCACGGCGCAGCAAAATAGGTCCAAAAATTGTTCACTCAGTGGAATTAGCGATGGCCTGATAGTCGAAAAAAATGGGGCCGGCAGCGGTCCTCGGTTGTTGGAAGGAGGTAATTTGTCGTCTGTCTCAGCTTCAAAAAAAATACAACGAAGAATCGTCAGCGAGCGACGTAGCCGGGGAAGCCAGCCGAAACGTTGTTTGTTGACCTGGACTGTTACGCCTGCCGTCAAGCTCATAGTTGATTCCGGCGTGCTCAACGGCGGGTGGTCTGTTGCGTAGCTCGGTTCGCCAGAACCAGCTCGGTCCAGCAAAGGGAGGTAATTGTTATGTCAGTTGTTGGTAAGGGAACTAAACGAACAGCGAGATGGGTCACCGGTTTCGCGGTGGCGGCTCTATTGGGCGTAGCAAGCTTGGCAATCGCAGGAGAGCGAGAACCATCCTTCACGCTGAAAACCACGGTGGTCATAACGGGAAATCCGCTGGGCGCGTTCGACATCAGTTGGGTTGACCCGGAACTGCATGCGTACCTTCTTTCCGATCGGTCCAATAAGGCGGTTGACGTGATCGACACCGTCACCAAAGCCCAGAGCAAGTTGGGCGCGGGTGCATTTGCCGGCAACATCCCCACTTGCCCGTCCCCGAACTCATGCAACGGGCCGAATGGCGTGCTCAGTTTCTTCAATCATGAAAGTGGAAAACACGAAGTTTGGGCCGGAGACGGCCCGGTTCCGGGTCCAGGACAGACCCCTTCAACAACGTGCACGGCTCGTATTCCTTTGGGGATCCTGACGTCTGCAGATACTCAGTGCAGTACCGTCAAAGTCATTGATTTTGCCACGGGAGCGATCCTGCACAACATCCCCACCGGTGGATTGTATCGAGCAGACGAGCTCTGCTACGATCCGGTCGATCACCTGATTCAGATCGCCAACGACAGCGATCTGCCCTTCCCGTATATCAACTACATTCCGACCGAGGGGCCC
>Ga0187783_10001145_pt1 | contig 19611 bp, 16 predicted proteins | sample 1015_SJ02_MP02_2_FD_132471 | JGI IMG/M metagenome (GOLD analysis project Ga0187783, IMG submission 132471) | Tropical peat soil microbial communities from peatlands in Department of Meta, Colombia - 1015_SJ02_MP02_20_MG | ecosystem: Environmental > Terrestrial > Soil > Wetlands > Peat | place...
GGCAGCGGCGGTCAGGATCTGCCTGGTCGTGGCCAGGATCTGAGCTGCCTTTGCCTTGGCCCGGTCGAAGCTGAAGCCGTGCAATTCATCGGCCACCTGGATGACCCCGCCGGCGTTCACCAGGTAGTCCGGCGCGTACACAATCCCCTGGTCGGCCAGCATCTTCTCGACACCCGGATGCGCGAGCTGGTTGTTGGCGCCCCCGCAGATCACTCGCGCCCTCAGTACGTCGGCGGTTGCTTCATCGACGGCACCCCCGAGCGCACACGGCGAGTAGACGTCGAGCTGGCTGCTGATCAGCTCGGCCCGGCTGGCGGCGACCGTCACCGCCGGATGCTGAGCCTGGACGCGCTCGGTGGCAGCCCGGCTCGTATCGAAGATCACTACCTGGGCGCCCTCGGCTGCGAGATGGTCGACGAGCCGGTGCCCCACCTTGCCGACACCCTCGATGCCGACCGTCTTGCCATCCAGGCTGGTGCTCCCCCAGACGTGCTCCGCGCACGCGCGCATGCCCTGGAACACGCCGAACGCGGTGAGCACCGAGGAGTCACCGGCGCCGCCGTTGGGCACGGTCCGGCCGGTGACGAACCTGGACTCCCGCGCGACGACGTCCATGTCCTCGCTGTAGGTGCCGATATCACAGGCGGTGATGTAACGGCCGCCCAGCGATTCGACAAACCGGCCATAGGCGCGCAGCAGCGCCTCGGTCTTCATCGTCGCCGGGTCGCCGATGATGACCGCCTTGCCGCCACCGAGATCCAGGCCGGCCAGCGCGTTCTTGTAGGTCATGGCCCTGGACAGGTTGAGCACGTCCGCCAGCGCCGCGGTCTCGCTCGGATACGGGTAGAACCGCGTCCCGCCGAGGCCAGGGCCGAGCGCGGTGGAGTAGATCGCGATGATGGCGCGTAGCCCGGACTTCTGGTCCTGGCAGAACACGACTTGCTCATGCCCGCCTGGCCCGCCGACCGTGCTCGCGGTAGCCGCCTCGTCGCTGATATCGGGCCCAAATACGGTGGTCACGTCCGTGGGCTCCCAAGCTACTTCTCTGTCCGGTGTCTTCGCTGACCCCGGATCGGCCACCAGCCTATAGCGGCCCGCTGGGCCGGGCGGCAGTGCGCTGATGATACTTACTTGCCCGTAGCCCTTTGCCCAGACGGGTACGGCATGTCACGATTAGTCATGCTGGCAAAAGTCCGACAAGTAGCCGGTTTTCGGCCGCTTTTAGCGCTGCCGTCGGTCGGCCGGCTATGGCGTGCCGGACCCGCGATGGGCGCCGATCGTCCCATCAGTCGGGCAAATGATCGGGTAGCCGATTATCTGGCAGTAGTTGAGGGGATTAATGGAGCAGTTCGGCCGGTTGACTGCCAAACAGGGATAGCGTGTCAGGCCACAGGGCTACCGGGGTTATCCGGTCAGCTGGGTAACCAACCTATCCGACCGGCTAACGGGTCAGGCGTCGCGAGTGGCGCCAGGGAGGGAGGATTCGGTCAGCTGAGCTGTTGTGCCGTCGGCGATTCCGGCTGGGGACCGCGCACGTCATGGGCCGAACTGGAGGAGATCGGGCCATACGCGTCGCGTAGATGGTGGGGCGGACGCGGCGGGATGGACACAACGGCAACCGAGCTAAGTAGCTGATGAGAGGCGCGGATGACTTTTCGGATTCTGCCCGATGCGACGCTGCGTGTCGCTAGAATCACGCAGCGTGACAAGATGTTGGGGCACGCCGCGGCGACACTCGCATCGCTTTGCTCCCGGTTGTCGACTTGTCACCGCTGGTGATGGCAATATGGTCTCAGCGGACTATATGGGACATCCAGTGCAGGCTTCGCTAGGAGCCACGAACAGGAAAGAAAAAGAAGTAAGGATCAGAAGGCTGGTCCAGGAGGAGAGGCCGTCATTATGTCTGCACGTACACCAGAGGCCGAGCCGCTGCTCACTCCGGCAGAGGTCGCAACAATGTTCCGGGTTGACCCCAAGACAGTCACCAGGTGGGCGAAGGCAGGGAAGCTCACGTCTATTCGGACACTCGGCGGTCACCGCCGCTACCGGGAGACCGAGGTCCGTGCCCTCCTGGCGGGCATCCCGCAACAGCGCTCGGAGTGAGGCCGTGGCCGCGGCCTGGCTGTCGCCAGGACAGCGGTGCGCACCGTCGCGCCGTCCGCGCACGGCCACGTCAGTGAACAGTTGGGGGGGTCGACCCCGGCCGTCAGCACTCCGCATCGGGGGGCGCGCTTCGCGTTCGATGCGATGAGGGGCCTTAGGCCAGTGAAGTCGCCGGGGTCGATCCGGCCTCCCCGGTCAGATGACCGGGAGACCGAGGAAAGCAAGCTCTTGTAACTGCCGGGAACGGCATGGACCAGGCATCCGCGCGCAGTTTGCGCGCGACGCCTGGAGTGTCATGTCGCTTCATGATGGTAACTGTACGTAGTCTTTCAACAACTTTTCGTAATCGCACTTGTCGGCGACGGGTCACGACGATACTGAGGCTCAGGCCGTCGTGAGGCCGGCGCACAGCGCGGCGGCACGATCGACGTCGTGTCACGCGGTGACCAGACCGGTGCGCCAGGCGAGGGCCGGAAGCGCCGTGGGGGACACCCGCTCGCGGGCGGGCGAGTACGGCGCCGCGAGGGAGGAAAAGGACGATGCGTGATCCGGACTTGATGCAGCGCGCGGACCGCGCAGCGATCGCGCTGGAGCAGGCGTGGGAGCGCTGGCGAGCGATGCACGGACTCGGCGGAGAGCCGTTACCGCCGGTGTCGAGTTATGTCGGGTACTCGCTGGAAGAGCCCTGGGGTCAGCCTCGGGTCGTGTTCGGGCTACGAGCGGACGAAGCCGAGATGCTCGCGTCGCTGCTCGACGGTCACGACTGCGTGGGTTCGGTGTATGCCGAGGTTGGCGCCCGGCTTGACTGGCGGCTTCCGGCGAGCGGCCCGGCGCCGATGCCGGCTCGCGGCTACGGCAGCCCGCTTGGCGTGCCTGCGCAGGCGCCGCCGCCCGGGATTGACCTGCTGCCGCCGGGCCCGCCCGACGGTTTTGCGGTGGGTTCCCTCGGCGACGACGCGATGGCAGCGGATGAACCAGAGGACGACAGCGAGCCGCGCCGATCCGCCCGGCGAGCTGCCGGGACTGGCTCGGCGAGAAGCCGTACGGCCCGGCCCGGACGCCCGGAGCGGGCCGGTCGACCGCCAGCAGGGACGCGGGCGGACGGCGGCGAGGAGACGACCGAGGCGGTGGAGGCCGGCTGGTCAGTCTCCGACGGCGAGTTTGCGACCGCGGACCTGCCCGATGGCGGAGACACTGTCGTCTCGGAAGTTCGCGAGTCGCTGCTTGAGCCGCTGCCCGACGAGCCAGACCTGCGATCAACGTCGGACGAGGCGGCTGACGGGCTTGGCGCGCCCCGCGCCGCGGGTCCTGGCAAAGTCGCCAGGGGACCTGGCTACCGCGGGCCGCGTTATCAGGGCTTCCCGCCTAGATACGACCCCGGCTTGCTGCAGCCGCCGGACGCACTGGCAGACGATGAGGACGACGCCGATGTCGCCATCGAGGCATCGCCGGTCCGACGGTCGCACGCCAGCAAGCTGAGCCGGTCCGCTCGCCGACGCACGCAGGGCTGACCGGCCGGAGCGGGGGACATCGCGACGCAGCAGCGGTGCACACCGCTGCTGCGCTCCCGATGTCCGGCGAGAACAGCGCTGCGCGGAACAGCGCGTGTCGGTGCCGTGCCGCACACTCAGGATGTGCGGATAGCGGTGGTCGACGGCGGCGCTGGCATGAGCGCGCTGCTTCGCCCGCTTGACGACGATGGAGCGCCGACCGGGCCGACCGAGGTGGTGTCAGACCTGGCCGGCTTGGTCGCCGCACAGGAGGCTGGCGGCCAGGTTCGGTGGGTGTGGCGATCGGCCCGGCTGGGTTACCCGCGGTTGCTGCAGTCCGGCACCCGGGTCAGCCGTTGCCACGACGTGGAGCTCATCGGTTCGCTGCTGCAGGCACGGGACGGCCGGGCCGAGCCGTCGGTCACTGGCGAGCCTGCGCGACCCCCCCGCGGTGACGTGCAGTCGGTCGACACCGCGGCCGCGACGCTTCCGTTCGACGTGGGCACTGAGCCGGAGCTCGACGCGGAAGCCCAGCTGGCGGCGCTGATCACCGCACACGCGGGCCAGCTTGCCCGCATCAGGGCAGATCCCGACCCGGCCAAGTTCGGTCTGCTCGTCGCTGCCGAGTCGGCGGGCGCGCTGGCTGCGGTGGAGATGTCCGCGACGGGCCTGCCATGGCGAGCTGACGTGCACGATCAGCTGCTCACGGGCTTGCTCGGGTCGCGCCCGCCGCTGACCACCGGGCCTGCGTTGCGGCCGGCGAAGCTCGCCGAGCTAGCCGCGCAGATAACGGCAGCGCTCGGCGCGACCCGTCCGGTGAACCCAGAATCGCGACCGCAGCTGCTGCGCGCGCTGGCGGCCGCTGGTGTCCGGGTGCCGTCGACCAGATCCGCGGTGCTGCGGCAAATCGACCACCCGGTAATCCCGCTGTTGCTCGAGTACAAGGAGCTGGCGAGGTTGCACGCGGCGAACGGCTGGTCGTGGCTGGACGCGTGGGTATCCGGCAGCCGGTTCCGGCCTGAGTACGTCGTCGGCGGCGTGGTGTCCGGCCGGTGGGCATCGCGTGGTGGTGGCGCGCTGCAGATCCCGAGGCTGTTGCGGCAGGCCGTCATCGCCGACCCAGGCTGGACGCTGGTGGTGGCCGACGCGGCTCAGCTCGAGCCACGGGTCCTGGCGGCGCTAGCCGGCGACCGGCCTTTCGCTCAGGCCGGCGCTGCCGGTGATCTCTACGACGCGGTCGCCGCGGCGATCGGCGGCGACCGCAGCCAGGCGAAGGTCGCACTGCTCTCGGCGATGTACGGCGGTACCGGGGGCGACGGCGGCCGGTCCCTGGCCCTGCTCCGCAGAAGGTTCCCGCAGGCTGCGGCGTTCGTCGAAAGCGCGGCCAGGGCGGGCGAGGAAGGCCGCGTGGTCAGGTCCGTCCTCGGCCGCACCTGCCCGCCGCCCTCGGCGGCGTGGCTGTCACTGACCAGCGAGTCGGGGGATCCAGAAGAGGAGCGCGACCCCGGCGCGGCGGCTGCTGCTCGCGCTCGCGGCCGGTTTACCCGGAACTACGTCGTGCAGGCGAGCGCCGCAGACTGGGCCAGTGTCATGCTGGCGTTGTTGCGAGCCCGGCTCGCTGCCGCGCAGGCCGGTACTCCTGCTTCCCGTCCAGGTCAGCCGGAGCTGGTGTTCTTCCAGCACGATGAGGTCATCGTGCACTGTCCGATCGAGTGCGCGGCCGATGTTGTCGCGGCCGTAGACGCTGCCGCAGTCGGGGCGACGAGGCTGGTCTTCGGCGACACGGCCGTGAGCTTTCCGATGACGACCGCAGTCGTAGGCTGTTACGCCGACGCCAAGTGAGTCAACGCCGACCCTGACAATCCCCGGCGGGAGCCGGTCTCCGGTGCTGCCGCCGGGTCGCCAGGCCGTTACCCGCCGGCTGGTCTGATCACTAGCATGTCCTGCATCGTGACCTGCGGCGAAAGAGGTTCCCGATGGTCCGGCGTCGGCGTCTCGCTGCTGAGTTGCGGCGCCTGCGCGAGGCAGCCCAGCTACGGACTGACGAGGTCGCCGCGCGGCTCGACTGCTCTGCTTCAAAGATCAGACGGATCGAGACGGGACAGGTGTCGGTGTCCCCGCGTGACGTTCGCGACCTGCTCCAGATCTACGGCGTGCCCGACGATCAGCGCGACAGCCTGATCCAGCTGGCCCGCGAGTCCCGGCAAAAGGGCTGGTGGCAGACGTACGGCGACAGCGTGGAGCCACACCTGGCGACCTACCTCGCGATGGAGAGCACCGCCGCTGAGATCAGGGTGTACCGGGGCAGCAAACTTCCCGGTTTGCTGCAGACCGAGGACTACGCGCGCACAGTGGTCGGCGCAAACTCGCCGGGCATCCCGCGTCCTGGCGACGAGCGGTCCATCGCATACCGGATGGAGCGTCAGCAGCAGGCGAAGACGCGCAGGCCGCGGCTGTCGGTGGTGCTCGACGAGGCTGCGCTACGGCGGCACGTCGGCGGCCCGGACATCATGCGCGCCCAGCTAGAGCACCTGATCAGGCTGAGCGCCGAGGCCGAGATGTTTCTGCAGATCGTCCCGTTCGCGGCCGGAGCACAGGTCCTCGTGGAGCTGCCGTTCGCCATCCTGGCGTTCCCCGACCGAGCCGACCCCGATGTGGTCTGCATCAGGTACCCCACTGGCACGGTGTGGCTCGAGGACATGCCCGAGGTTGACACCTACAACGAGCTCTTCCGCAATCTGCAAGCCGTGGCGCTGTCGCGCGACGACTCGGCGGCGCTGATGACCTCGGCGATGAAGGCCCTCCGGCGCCTCTAAGACCGCCGGATTAGCTGATCGGCGTGTTGTAGATCGTGACCTGGTAGTTACCGGGATTCACTGTGACTATGTATTCGAGGCCGGCGGTCATGCTCGCTGTGACAGCGATGATCTGCTGCTGATCAGCGTCGAGCGTTCCGGTTAGTGGGCTTACGGTCCCATCGGTAGACGGCACTGACACTGAGTACGTCACGGGTCCACCTGCCGCTGTCAGGGTGAACGTACCGAAGCCCGGCGCCTGATCAGAGAGCCTGAGGAAGGTTGTCGACACTTGCAACGTGCCAGGCGAGACGCTGGGTGACGAACTGACGCTCGGACTCGACGTAACCACTATGGGGGCTACCGGGCTGGCGCTGGCGGGGCTCGGCGTCGGCGTGGACTGGCTGACCGTGCCGGTCGGCTTCGCCGGCAGCGTGATGGTCACCGTGGCAGCGGACGGGTGGGTGTCGGCGGTGGTGTGCTTGTGCTTCAGCGCATACGCCGCCGAACCGGCCGCGGCCAGCAGGACCACGACCACCGCGGCCGCGTAGAGCACCGGGTGCGCACGGATACGACGGCCGCGGCTCTCGCCGGCCGGGCTGAGCTGAACGGGGAAGCCCGACGGCCCGAACCGGCCAGCCCTGCTGACCACGTGCGTGCGGTACCTGACCACCTCGGCCGAGTTGTCTGAAACCAGGCGCAGTACCTGGTGCCGCAAGCCCGGCGGCAGCAGTACAACCGGCAGAACGCTGAAGAGGGCAGCCGGGCTGAGCTCACGCCTCTTGCGCTCACCGCAGATCGTGCAGTTTTCGATGTGCCTGCCGACGCGCTTGCGCAGCAAGATCGTGAGCGTGCCATCCCAGCCGGCCAGCATCGCGTCAAGCTCCGCGCACGCTTCGCGCCCGGTGCGCGCGACAAGCAGCGCGCCCAGTGAGCGCTCGAGCTGTCCGCGGGCCCGAGATGCCAGCGCGTGCGCCTGATTCAACGGGACACCGAGGGCATCGGCCAGGTCCTGACCCTCGACCTCATGCCGAAGGTTCAGCGTGATTACCTCACGGTCTCCCGGGTTCAGGCCGGCGAGCGCCGCGGCGACGAGTTCTCTCAGCTCGGTCTGGCTTGCTCCCGACGAAGCGTCAGTCAGCGTGTCGCTCACGTCGCCCGCCTCGTCGAGCGACGCCAGTTGCGTTCGGCCGCGGAGCCGCCGGTAGCACTCATTCCGCGCGACCGCGTAGAGCCACGGCCGCAGCCGGTCTGGATCCCGCAGGCTGCCGACCTTCGCTGCGGCGATGAGGAATGTGTCCTGGACCGCATCGGCCGCATCTGCGGGCTCGGCGAGCAGGGACCTGCAGTAGGCGTGCAGAGCCGCGGCGTAGCTGTCATAGGCCGCCGCAAGGCCAGCCGCGTCGCCCGCGACGATGGCCGCGACGATCTCACGATCGCGCATGGCCCAACGGTAGGGGCACCAGAGCCCAGCCGGACAGCGGCGACGTACGCCGATGGCCGGATTTCTCCGCCCGCGCAGCCCGAACGCCGGGTCTGGCAGCGGTCGGCCAGCGCCCGGCGCTCGGTAGCGCGCATCGCGGGTCAACTGCAGTAGCTGTTGATGGGGATCTGACTTGACCAGCGACCGGACTCGATGTCCAGGGCCGTCACGTAGTAGTCCGCCGGGTCTGTCGGCATGGTGACCGACGTGAGGGCGTAGAACGCACCGCCTGGCAGGCCGCCAATGGCGGTCGCCGTGACCTCCTGCGACCAGACCACGGTGCCGTCGCTCTGGCGCACCTCCACCAGGACAGGGCCGAAGTTGAACGCGTCGCCCGCGACCTCCACGGTCGTCCCGATCACGCAGAGGTTGAGCAGAGCGACGCGGCTGGCAGCCTGTGAGTTGTCATAGGCGGCCTGCGACCGCACGGCTGGTGTGACGCAGGTGTAGTCGTCCGGCACTACCTGCCGCCAGACGTAGCCCTGGACGCAGGTGTAGGGGCCGTAAGGGCCGCCGCCCGGCTGGATCCGGCTGTTAGCCGCCGCGTCGTCGGCCAGCGCCTGTGCGTGATTCGCCGGCGTCACGCAGACGTAGTCCCCGGAGTAGGCCTGCCGCCAGGCGTACCCGATCAGGCACGGCGCGTTCGGGTCGCCGATCGTTCCGGTGGGGGTGGGCACCGTGGTGCCTGCGCTCGTGCCGGATCCAGACCCTGAGCCGGATCCTGAGCCTGAGCCGGATCCTGAGCCTGAGCCGGATCCTGAGCCGGAGCCTGAGCCGGATCCTGAGCCTGACCCGGATCCCGAGCCTGACCCGGATCCTGAACCTGACCCGGATCCTGAGCCTGACCCGGTCCCTGCCGACCCGGTCGAGCCAGCCGTACCGCTAGTGCCGGTGCCGGACGACGGCTGAGCACCGGGGGTGCTGCTCGCGTGTGCGGCGGCAGCCCCGGTGCTCAGCGTAGATGTGGCCGCGCTGACAGGCGTGGTGTGATGCACCGGCAGGAGCAACGCCGCCGTTACTGCGGCGGCAGACGCGAGCCCACCGGCAACAAGCGCTGTTGCACGGGCAATTGTGTTCATCGGTTCTCCTCCCGGTGCGCCCCTGGCCACCACGGTGGGCGCGGGCATCTGTTCGGTCACCGGTAGGAGTCGCGAGCCGCTCGCTCGCCAACAACTTTTCTCGAAATGGTGCGCAGCAACTGCCAGGTGCGATCGGTCAGCCGCTGCTCCAGGTCAATCCGTTGCTATCAAGCCGTGCCGGGCTCGCCGGGAAGTGGGCTTCTCTGTCACAGGGGGCGGCGGCACCGGCGGCACCTCACTGGTGCAGTACATGCAGCGCTTGGCGGCGACCGGAATCATGCTCGTGCACTCCGGGCACGCCCGCTGCGTCGCGATCTTGTTCCGGGTGGCGAGCGCTGTCAGCTTGGCGGTCGGAGCGACGACGAGCCAGTAGATGACAGCCGCAATCACCAGGAACGCCAAGGCTGCGTTGATGACCTCGCCGTAGCTGAACTGGGAGTGGTGCACCGTGAAGTACAGGCCGCTGAATGGCTGTTTGCTCCCGGTGATGGCCGTGATGAGCGGGGTGATCATGTATTTGACCAGCGCCTGGACGATCGCGTTGAACGCCACGCCGATGACGACCGCTATCGCGAGGTCGATGATGTTGCCCTGCATCAGGAACTTCCGGAATCCACGCATAGCTGACCCTCCACCCGCCATCGGCACCGCACTGCGAACGTTCGGCAGGCCGCGACTTTACCAGCGGCAAGCCGCGGCTTGACCTGATCGTAGAGGGATCTCGGCTCAGCGCAATGAGGTCAGCCAGGCGCACAGCTAACAAAGCTCGGTGTGGTAGGCAGGCAAGATGCTGCCGGAGAAGCTGCCGTGAGCCTGGAGGTCTCGGTAAGAGGCATCACAATTCCGCCCGACGAACTGACGTGGCGGTTCTCCCGGTCGCAGGGACCCGGCGGCCAGTCCGTCAACACCACCGACAGCCAGGCAGAGCTCTCCTTCGACCTGGCGGGATCCGCCGCCCTGCCGCCTGTGCTCAAGCAGCGCGCGCTCGCGGCGCTATCGGACCGGCTATCCGACGGTGTCATCACCGTGGCTGCCAGCGAGTACAGGTCACAACTGCGGAACAGGGAAGCGGCAGCCGCGCGGCTCAGCGCGCTGCTCACCGCGGCGACCGCCGCACCGCGGCCGGCCCGGCGCCCGACCCGTCCGACGCGGGCGTCGGTCGAGCGTCGGCTCGCGGCTAAGCAGCGTCGGTCCGCGGTCAAACGGCTTCGCCGACCAACGCAGGAGTGAGCGCCGTGCGGTGCGCTGACACCAGGCGCGGCCGCTGGCTCGCTACCCTTGATCGGTGAATACCGCGTCGGGCCACGATGAGGGCGGCCGGCCCAGTTGGTCAGCGCGCTCCGGCGAGCCGGGCACCGGGCGCAGGAGCACCGCCGGACCGCAGCGCCGCGGCGGACGCGCGGGCCGGCCGGGCAGCGCGGGCCGTTCTGCGGGTTCCCATCGTGCCGTCGCCGGGCGCACCGAGACCGACCGGCGCCGCCGCGAGCTTTCCCAGAATTACCTGCGCGGCCCGCAGGCGGCGCGCCAGTTCCTTACCGCCGTGCGGCCCGATCCAGGCGGCCTGTGCGTGGAGGTGGGTGCGGGTGAGGGCATCCTGACCACGCGGCTGGGTGCGTTGTTCGACGAGGTCATCGCCTATGAGATTGACGAGAGCCTCGCCGGCCGGCTCGCGGCGAGGGTGGCCGACCAGCCGAACGTCCGCGTGGTGCTCAGCGACTTCCTCGCTGCCCAGCCGCCGTCCCGGCCGTTCCAGCTTGTGGGTAACGCGCCGTTCTCGCTGACTGCGCCGATCGTCGAGTGGTGCCTGCGCGCTTCCCGGATGACCGCCGCCACGCTCATCACGCAGCTGGAGTACGCACGCAAGCGGACTGGCGGCTACGGACGGTGGACGCAGCTCACGGTCAGTACGTGGCCGCAGTTCAGCTGGCAGCTGGCGGGCACGATCGCGCGGACCGAATTCCGCCCGGTGCCCAGGGTGGACGCGGGCATACTGCGGCTGGCGCGCCGATCCGAGCCGCTGGTCAGCCGGTCACGGCTCGCGGCATACCGGCGGCTAGTGCAGGCAGGATTCAGCGGGGTTGGCGGCTCGGTGCAGGCCTCACTCCGCCGGTCCTATCCCACGGAGCAGGTGGCGGCTGCATGCGGCGAGGCGGGCGTGGACCGGCGAACGGTCGTCGCGTACGTGAGCCCGGACCAGTGGGTGCAGATTTTCCTGCTGCTTGACGGCTGGGCCACCAAGGCAGCGGGTCCTCGGTCGGTGCGTCCCCGTGCTGCTCCCAGCCGGACCGCCCCGCCACGCTCATAAGCCGTCAGGGCGCTGTGGAGCCGCTCCGCCCGTACTTGTCCTCCAGGCGGACCACGTCCTCGCGCCAGCCCGGCTCAGCGGTCGATGCCTCCGCGACGACGAGATCCGTGATGGCCGTGATTCGGTGGACGGTGCCCGCCGGCAGGTGAAGGGTGTCTCCCGGCCCGAAGTGCTGGCTGACGAGCGCGTCAGCGGACGGACCGTACTCGACCAGGGCGGCGCCGGAGAGCACGAACTGGGTTTCGTCCTTCTCCCGGTGGTACTGCAGGCTCAGCGCGTGCCCGGCCGTGACGTGCAGGAACTTTCCGACGTATTTGCCGTCCACCCCGGCGAAGATCACCTCATGGCCCCAGGGCTTGTCTTGCCGCGGGGCCTGGTAGACCTCGGCGACGGATCCTGATGCGGACGGATTGACAGTTGACTCAGATGTCACGGACGGCTACTCCTGTCCCGAGCGTCGCAAGTCCCGGTTGCTGGACGACCATCTTAATAACCCATGCACGGGTGCCGGTCCTACCGGGCTGCGGGGTCGCGCAGCCTGGCCAGCCGGGCGGAGGCGTCGGCCAGCACCTGGTCCTTCTTGCAGAAGGCGAATCGCACTTGAGTCCGCCCGGCGGCCCGGTCATCGTAAAAGACGACATTCGGCACGGCGACCACCCCGCAGCGGTGCGGGAGCGCGCGGCAGAACTCGAGGCCATCGGATTCGCCGAGGGCGGCGATGTCGGTGGTGATGAAGTAGGTGCCCTGCGGGACGAACACCTCCAAGCCCGCGGAGCTCAGCCCGGCGGCGAGCAGGTCGCGCTTGCGCCGCAGGTCTGCGGCCAGCCCGGCATAGAAGGCGTCCGGAAGTGCGAGCCCGGCCGCGATGGCGTACTGGAACGGGCCGCCGTTAACGAAGGTGATGAACTGCTTGGCAGTCCTCACCGCCGTGACAAGCTCCGGCGTTCCGGTAATCCAGCCGATCTTCCAGCCGGTAAAGGAGAACGTCTTGCCGCCTGAGCTGATCGTGACGGTCCGCTCTCGCATGCCCGGCAGCGTGCAGATCGGGATGTGCTCGCCGTCGAAGACCAGATGCTCATACACCTCATCGGCGACCACGAGCAGGTCGTGCCGGACCGCCAGCTCGGCTATTGCGGTGAGTTCCGCTTTGGTGGCGACCATGCCCGTGGGGTTGTGCGGCGAGTTGAGCAGGATGAGGCGGGTTCGGCTGGAGACCGCAGCCCGCATCGCGTCGAGGTCGGGCCGGAACAACGGCGCCCGCAGCGTGACCGGCACTCGCCGCGCACCGGCCATGGCGATGCACGCGGCGTACGAGTCGTAGTACGGCTCCAGCGCGATCACCTCGTCACCGGGTTCCAGCAGCGCAAGCATGGCCGCGGCGATGGCCTCGGTCGCTCCGGCGGTGACCAGCACCTCGGTGTCGGGATCGATGTCGAGTTCGTAGAACCGCTTCTGGTGATCGGCGATCGCGGTGCGCAGTTCCGGGACACCAGGCCCCGGCGGGTACTGGTTTCCCCGGCCGGTGAGCACCGCGTCGGCCGCGGCTTGGGCCAGGTCGGCCGGTCCGTCGGTGTCCGGGAAGCCCTGGCCCAGGTTGACCGATCCGGTCTGGACCGCCAGCGCCGACATCTCGGCGAAGATCGTCGTACCCATCCCGGCCAGTGCGCTGTTGAGCAGTGCTCGAGTCATGGCCCGCCTTCCGTCACCGGGCGGGCCCGCCGTCCGGGTCGCCTGCGGTGACCGCCACCGCCGGACGCAGCGGCGATACCGGTACGCCAGCGACGATACCGGTAATCGCGGGCCGACCCGAGCGGCAGCGGCCCAGACGCACAAAGGCGGCCCCGGGAATCCCGGAGCCGCCTTTCCCCTAGTGCGACGCTTTCGCGTCGCCTTTTGATTGTGCGTGTCCTATCCGGCTGGAAGCCGGCATCCCGCTAGAGCGGACGGACCTGCTCCGCTTGCGGGCCCTTTGAGCCCTGTCCGGCGGTGAATTCGACGCGCTGATTCTCTTGCAGGCTGCGGAAGCCGTCGACCTGAATCGCGGAGTGGTGCACGAAGACGTCGGCGCTGCCGTCATCTGGGGCAATGAATCCATAGCCCTTGTCTGCGTTGAACCACTTCACGGTGCCCTGAGGCATGTGCCTTCTCCTACTGTGAAACTACGGGACCCACGGACGAGGGCCCTGAGCTGCCGGCGTACTGAGGACGCGAATGCAGCCATCTCTATCAAACACCATGACGATGCGAGTCGGTGCAGGGTCTGCCCAGTTATTGAATTCAGCCAGGGACGGAAACGGCACCCAGGCGAATGTAGATCGACTGAATATAATTTCAGCCTTTGGCAACATATGCCCAGGCAACTCGCAGCCGGGCGCGACCGGCCGCTGTGCAGGACCTCTGCCGTCCACTCATGGCGAACAGACCGAGCGTCCTGAGCGGCTACCCAGGAACGTGCGATGTGCTGAAGACGTCGGTCCGGCACGGCGTCCGCCAGGCGGGCGGTGCCGCGCGGCAAGCGCCGCGGCTAAGGGACAGGAGCGCGATGGCTGGCATTTCCACCCTCTCATCGGCCCGGCGCGCACGCCACGCGGCTGGTGGCGCTGGCGGTGCCGCAGCCCGCAGCTCTGGCTTCCTGGCGCGGCGACGAGGCGAGCTCGAGGACCGCTGGCGGACCACTCTCGATCAGGTGACTGCGCTGTCGGTTGCCTACCACGAGGCGGCTGCCGCCGACCCGCGGGGGCGAGCCGCGCCGTCGGTGGGCCAGGTAGCCGAGGCTCCGCCGGCTAGTCCCGGCAATCGGGACGTATCGCGGCTGGCTCGGCGGGTAGTGGCCGAACGGCGGGTGCTGGCCGAGATCGAGGCTGCCCTGGACCGCATCGCGGGCGGCCGGTATGGCCGGTGCGAGCAGTGCCACCGGCCGATCTCGGTGGGACTGCTCACGGCGCAGCCCGAGGCAAGGTTCTGCTCGGCCTGCAGTCGCCACTCCGCCCGCCTGGTGCCGGGTGGCGGGCCGGCCACCGCCTGAAGTTGCGCGCGAGCGGGTATCGGGTGAGCCTAGGTCAGGGCATTCGCACCCGGTGAGCCGACCGAGAGGGAACAGCGTGGCGTACCAGATCCCGGACAGCGACATCGTCTCGATCATCGACGCTCCGCCTACCCCGGCTGCCTCGCTCGCGCCCGGCCGCAGGTTCGTTGCCCTGGTTCACTACGAGTCCCACCCCCCGATTGCCCAGCTGGCGAGGCCCTACCTCGCGCTGGCTGGCCTGCGCGTCGATCCCGCGCTCGGCGGTCGGCAGCGGACCAGGCGGATGACCGGGCTGTCGGTGGTCGCACTGCCGGGCGGCCAGCCTCGTCGGGTCGAGCTCCCTGAGGGCCGGTCGGTCAGCATGCCGGTCTGGGCACCCGACGGCCGGCGATTCGCCTTCACCATGGACGAGCCAGACGGCATCGCGGTGTGGATCGCCGACGCGCAGGCAGCCACCGCGGCCGAGGTTCCTGGGCTGCGGGTCAGGGACGTGCTGGGCGGCGACCCGACGTCGATCGGCTCGACGGTGCGCTGGGCACGTGACGGGGCCACGCTGCTGGTGCTTGGTTCGCCGGCTCCGCCGGAGCCGCTCGGTCCCGAGCCGATCGAGCCGCGCACGGAAGAGACGTCGGGCAAGCGGACCCAGATGGCCACCTTCACCGATCTGCTGCGCACCGACGCAGACGCAGCGATCTTCGAGTCGCTCGCGACGACCGTGCCACTGCGCGTAGACCCGGACTCGGGCGCCGCCGTGGTCTTGGGCGGGACCGGCCTGTACTACTACCTCAGCGAGTCGCCCGACGGCGCACACCTGCTCGTCTACCAGCTGCAACGGCCGTTTTCATTCCGGGTGCCGTTCCCGTACTTCGCTCGCCGGGTGGAGGTGTGGACGGCCGGCGGCGACCTCCAGCGTGTCATCGCCGACCTGCCCGTGAGTGACGAGGTACCGAGACACGGCGTGCCGACCGGCCCGCGCATGGTGTCCTGGGAGGAGTCGGTGCCAGCCAGCCTGGTCTGGACGGAGGCCCTCGATGGCGGCGACCCGATGGCGAAGGTGGAGCACCGCGACGAGATCTTCCGGCTGCCCGCTCCGTTTGATGAATCACCCCAGTCCGCCGTCCTGGTCGAGCAGCGCTGCGTCGGCTGGTACGACATGGCGGCGGCCGGCCAACTGCTCGTCACCGAGCATGACCGCGACCGGCGCTGGATCACCAGTCGGCTCTCCGACCTAGCCGCGCCCGGCGACAGCCGGGTGGTCTTCGACCACTCGGCCGACGAGGCCTATCAGGACCCCGGCGTACCGATGATGACCGTGCATCCGGATGGCACCCGAACCGTGCTGCAGGACGGTAATCAGATCTACCTGCGTGGCCAGGGCGCCAGCCCAGAGGGCGACCGGCCGTTCCTCGACCGGCTGGACCTGGCTGACCTGACCACCAAGCGGCTCTGGCGCAGCCCGGTCGGTGCGCTCGAGCAGGTGCTCGGCTTCTCCGGCGACGACCGAGGCTCGATACTCCTCTGGCATGAGAGCAGGACCGAGCCGCCGAACCTCGTGGTGGCCAGTCTGGACGGCAGCCAGCAGACGCAGCTCACCTGGTTCCCCGACCCGCACCCGCAGCTGACCGGCATGGACAAGCGCCTGCTCAGCTACGATCGGGGCGACGGCGTGGGACTGACCGGCTGGCTGCACCTCCCGCCGGGATATGACCAGGGCCGTGACGGTCCGCTGCCGCTCGTGATCTGGGCTTACCCGCTGGATTATGGAGACGCCGCGACGGCGGGTCAGGTCCGCGGCACGGCGGAGCGGTTCACCAGGCTGACGGCCTCCGATCCAATCTGGTTCGTGCTGCGCGGCTACGCGGTGCTGCAGGGCGCGACCATGCCAGTCATCGGCGACCCGGAGACGATGAACGACAGTTACATCGAGCAGATCACCGCCGCCGCGGCGGCGCACATCCGGGCCGTGGCTGACCTCGGCGTCGGCGACCCGCAGCGGGTGGCGGTGGGCGGGCACAGCTACGGGGCGTTCATGACCGCGAACCTGCTCGCCCACACGGACATGTTCGCTGCTGGGATTGCCCGCAGCGGCGCCTACAACCGCAGTCTGACCCCGTTCGGGTTCCAGACCGAGCGACGCAGCTTCTGGGAGGCGAGACACATCTACGACCGCGTGTCGCCGTTCCGCCACGCGGACAAGATCACCGCACCGCTATTGCTCATCCACGGGGAGCGCGACGCCAACTCCGGCACCTTCCCGATCCAGTCCGAGCGGCTCTTCCAGGCGATCCAGGGCACCGGCGGCACCGCTCGGCTCGTGATCCTGCCCTACGAGAGCCACGGTTACGTGGCCCGTGAGTCGGTGCTGGACATGCTGGCCGAGCAGATCAACTGGCTGGAGCGCTGGCTCGCGGCCGCCCCCGTATCCGAAGAAACGCCCGTCGCCGAGTCTGACGAGGACTGGGAATAGGCAGCAGCAGCCCGCAGGGCTGCGGCGCCGTTACCGTTCGAAGCGCTCCGCCGCTGCCGGGTACTCGATGATCTCGGCCGCGGTGAACCACACGCTGATCTCGTGCTGGGCCTCGTCGGTGTTGCCGGAGGCGTGCACCAGGTTGGCCACTGCGATGCCGCGCTTATTGGCGTACTCCCTGCTCATATGCGCGAAGTCACCGCGGATGGTGCCCGGCGGAGCCTGGTCCGGGTATGTCGGACCGACCAGCTTGCGGGTGCACGCGACCGCGTCGACACCCTCGAGCACCATGGCCAGTACCGGTCCGCTCTGCATGAACTGCGCCATCGCCGCGTAGACCGCGGGGCCGAATCGGTCCTCAAGGTCGAAGTAATGCCGACGCATCAGGTCGGCATCCATCCAGACCATCTTGCTGGCGACGATCTTCAGCATGGCGTCTTCGAAGCGCATCACTACGCGCCCGACCAGTCCGCGAGCCACGGCGTCGGGCTTGAGCAGCACCAGCGTCTGCTCAACACCGGTGTCGGTACTCATGATCTTCCCCTCGAGTTTTGTCAGGCCGCGTCGTTGCGGGCGCGCACAGCTTAGCGACGTGGTCGGCGGGCCAGAGTACACCGCACCGTCAGGCGGCAGACAATCGTCGGCCGTGGCGCGCGCCCTGATCCGGACGATGAAGACCAGATCGGCGCCTGCGGTCCATATTCTCGCTAGTCTCGTTGGTGCCGGATACTTCGGCCCTGGCGTCGGCTGCCAGGGCGAACCCGACGACGGAGGGGCCCGGCCGATCCAGCCGACGTCGCCGGACACGGTCCCAGTTAGGCAGTGGCAAGTGCATGACACCTGGGCGGCCAGGGACCTGCCCGTGCTGGACGCGACGATCGACCTGCTCGAACAGAGCTTCATGGTCACTGTGACCGACATCGCAGCGCGAACTAACCTCACGCCGTCGGTCGTGGCCGCAGCGCTCGAGGCCCTAGACCCCGTTTACGTCGACTTCCGAAAGACGACCACCGGCGGCGACCCCCGGTACTGGTATGTGTTCAAGGTGACACCGGAGGCCCGGCGCGCGGTGGGGCAGTGGCCGACTGCCGAAGCGCTGGCCAGCAGGCTCGCCGAGGAACTTGCCGCCGGAGCGCGAGACGAGCCCGACGCCCAGCGTCAGGGGCTGCTGGTCTACGCAGCACGGCTGGTCGGCGAGACGCTGCGGGATGCGACGGTCCGGGCAGCCGGCCGGGTGCTCGCGCCGGCTTTTGGCGGCTTGCCGGTACCCGAGCGGGGCATGCCCGTGCCGGAACCGGAGCCGCTAGCCGAAGACGAGTTCCCGAGCCTGGTGGACCTGCCTGAGCTACCGGAGCTGCTGCGAACGCGCGGAGCTAGGGTGAGCCCGGCTATCGAGCCGGACGAGCCGAGCGGGGAGCAGCCGGCGGTGACCGAGGCTCAGCAGCTGGAGCCGCTGCCCGAGCCGGATGAGCTTGTTGAGCCTGGCGAGTCGAGCGAGGACCTGCTGTCGGCGGTGACTGAGGCTCAGCAGCTGGAGCCGCTACCCGAGCTGGACGACTTCCTCGAAGCGGATGAGTTTCTTGAGCCGGAAGAGTTTGTTGAGCCCGCCGAGCTGAGCGCGGACGAGCTGTCGATGCGTGCGCCTCAGCAGCTGGAGCCGCTGGCCGAGCCAGGCAGTTCCGATGCGGCCGACGGCATCGATGCGCCGCCCGAGGCCAGCACTCGGCGCGCTGAGCCCGACGAGGTCACGGCGCAGTAGCCGCCGTGCCTCCGGCAGGGCCAGCGGCTGGCTTGTCGGGGCCGTGCTCATCTCCACCGTCACCAGGTGGCCTGCCGTAAGGCGGGCGGATCGGCCGGATATGCGGCACATTCTTGTGCCGTCGCGGACCCGACCACAGGGCCGGCACCGCATCGACGGCATAGGCGACGGCGAACGCAGCCTGCTCGTAGTTGACCCGCCAGCCGACAAAGTCCGGCCACGCATCCTCGGGCGAGCGCTCGAGCGGGAAGTCGACGACCCGGAGCACCGCGATCCCGTCCAGGAAGTCCTGGTAGCTGAGCGTGATTCCCGCGCTCGGGTCGGGCTCGAGCGGGATGTCGAAACCCATGGCCCTGGCGACGTCGCCAAAGCAGATGAAACCGGCGCGCAGGCACAGCCGCGCAGACACTACCGGCGCCGTGGACGGGTTGAGCGCAAGCATCAGCGCCGCGGAGTCGAGCACCGCCAGTAGCGAGGTGACCCAGGAAGAGAGCGGCTTCGGGGAGCGGAACCTGACCAGCGGGAGGTAGGTGGTGTGACTCTCGCCCACCTCCGCTGCCCAGGTCTCCCACTCTTCGTACAACTCCGGCAGCGTGTCCACGGTGGAGACGCCAGTGCCGAGCGCGTAGTGCGTGCGGGCGAGTAGTTCCGGCCCCCAGCTCGGCACGCCACCTCGCGAGTTCAGCAGCGTCACCGCGTTTTCCCGCCGGTTGAACTCGGTGTACAGCGTGGGCAGGTAGGCGATCTGCAGCGTGATCGTGAGAATTCCGATCACGGATGCGATGTCGAGCAAGGCCCGTTGCAAGCCGCCGCGCGCCTCGTCGTTGCCGATCTCCCACAGGCCGGGACCGGCCAGCCGGAAGGCGTCGGTGATGCCGCCGTGTACCAGCGGCCAGAAGATAAGCGAGAAGCCGACGAAGAACATGCCCAGCCACGCCGCAATCTGCGCGATAAGGATGGTGGCCGCGTGCGTCGCCAGAATCCGGTCGCGCCTTTTGGGGTCGCGTGCCACGGTCGTGAGAAGCACATAGAAGGCGCTCACGATCTGGTCGACTTTCCTGGTGAGCCAGCTGCTCACCGACCGCGGCACGATCAGCGTGCCGAC
>Ga0187783_10001146_pt1 | contig 19597 bp, 13 predicted proteins | sample 1015_SJ02_MP02_2_FD_132471 | JGI IMG/M metagenome (GOLD analysis project Ga0187783, IMG submission 132471) | Tropical peat soil microbial communities from peatlands in Department of Meta, Colombia - 1015_SJ02_MP02_20_MG | ecosystem: Environmental > Terrestrial > Soil > Wetlands > Peat | place...
ACCGGCGCGGAAACCGAATTGGCCTGCTGCCACAATCGCGCGCTGCCGCGGAAAGTCGCTTCGCCCGTCGACTGGTTCATGTGCGCTTCGTTGGCAATCACGTGGGCCGGGGCGTTTCCGCCGAAGGTCGTCGCGCTCTGTCCCGAGCCGGCGCTGGCTGCGGCCGGGCTGGGGGGTGCGCCCGGCGTTCCTCCTCTCCAGGTGGATTTGACGTTACCGTGGGCGAAGGCGTCTCCCGACTGCCGCGTGACATCGATCTTGTTCGCAGTCAGTTCAAGCCCGCCGTCGGTCACACGCGGACTCTGGGTCAGGTGAACCCATTCGCCAGTACCCTCATAAACTGCTTTCCCGGCTGTGGCGCGCAGCGGCGGCTGCACCTCGCCGCCGGGTTTGGTTGCCGGCTGCTCGAAGAGCACAACATGCCCGTCCAGCTCTGCCGATTCCAACTGGTCCGCAGTGCCTTGTCCCGTTGGTCTCTCGGCGCTCCCTTGCTGCCTCGCACCCTTGTTTTCTTGTTCCCGCGTTCCCTTGTTCCCCTTTTCCTTGCTTTTCTGAGCCCCTGACCCTGCCCCCTGCCCCAGGTTTTGGGCCGCCTGTGGCGCCGCAAAGCTCGCCTCAAGGCGGTCGCCGCTTGCAGTCTGCAGCGTGCCCGTGGCCGTGGTTTGTTCCATGCCAGCGTGGCCTGTGCCGGCAAATGAACGCAGAGCCGAGTTGGGCCCGAAGAACCCCGTGACGTCGTCGGCGCTCATTTTCGACGGCAGAAGGGCTGCGTCGCCGCGCTGGCTCTCGCCGGTGATCACCACGCCGCCCGTTCCATGAAGGCGCGCCGGTTCCACCTTTCCTTTGCCGGCATCGCGAAAGTCAAGGTCGGCCATCGGCGACCGCCAGGTGTGGCTTACGCGCAGCTCGCCGGCGGGCGCGCCGTCGTCGACTCCACTGCCGCCCGCTCGCGTTTGCCGGCTCGTGAATTCCACTCCGCGCTCGAAGTGAGCGTGGCGCAGGTTGCCTTGATTCGTAAACTCCAAATCTGCGGTGGGCGAGGTCCCATGTACGATTCGCCCCTCCCTCACCGAATCCATGGCGACGCCGCCCTCGAGCCTCCCATGGTGCGGTTCGCTGTGCTCGTCAAAGTCCATCGTCGCCGTGGGCGCAGCAATGCGACCGCCGTCTGCGGTCGAGAGCGTAAAGCCGCCGGTCGCGTTCAACCGCTGCGTTGTGCCGTCCTCGCGAAAGAAGATTTCCGCCTCGGTTGCGTCCGCCTGCGCGTTCCTGTAGTCCGCAGTAGCCGTGCGCAGCCAGCAGGTTTGCGCGCCGCGATCAAACTCTGCGTGCTGCGCCCGGATCTTCGCGGCCTGGCTGCCTCGTTGCGACGTCAGCTCCACTGCGTGGTCGAGGGTCAGATAGCCTTTTTGCGAATCGTATGTCGCTCCCATCGAGCTGCCGCTGCCCTGGGTCAGGGTGAAATCGACGCGCTGCGTTGTGGTTACCATCCCCGTGTCCTGATCGAAGGTCACGCCGCTGGTTTTCACGTGGATTTGCTTTGGCGTCGCTGGCGCGGCCGGGGGCGGATTCCCGGCCTGTTGTCCGGCTCGTCCGGCATTGGGAGGCTGCGTAAGCAACATCTCCACGGGGCCGACTGCGATGGCCAGGCCGCTTCTTGAGTCGTATTCGAAGGTGTCTCCGGCAATCTGGTCGACGCGGCTGCCGTCCTGGCCGTAAAGCTCAATCTGTACGCCGTGCAGCAGCACGCGATTATCGCGGAGCTGCACCTCCTGCAAGGCGTGAATCTTGTATTGCGAGTGCGTGCCGTATGCGTGGACGAAGTTGAACCCGTTGGCCTGCTGCTGGATCTCCTTTGCCAGATGCTGGGGCAGGTCGCGCCGGCCGAGCCGGCTCTTCCATTTTGCCGAGGCGAGAAGGATCGCCAGCGCCGCCAGCAACACGACCGCTGCCGCCGCCACCAGCATCCGGATTCGTTCGATTGTGAACCGCATGGGAGGACGTCGGGCCGTTTGAAAAGATACCTCAGGGGCTAAAGCCCCGTCGCTTTTGCGACCTTTTCGGCACGAGTCAACTCGTGCCCTGATACTTCGTGCCTTTCCGGGAGGCTTATCCGCAATCCAGTACCTCAGGGGCTAAAGCCCCGTCGCTTTTGCGACCTTTTCGGCACGAGTCAACTCGTGCCCTGATACTTCGTGCCTTTCCGGGAGGCTCACCTGCAATCCAGCGGGCCGGGCCCTTTCACGGAACCATCTCTGCAACTACTCGTTCCCCAAGGCGAACGGGTGCGCGCTCCGCTGCGCCGTTCTACAGACATCAATTTCCGACCCCAAGCCGCGCGGCCAGGCGCTGAGCCAGGCTCTCACCTAACTCGCTCCAAAGCAGCCGCGCTGTCGCCCCTGAGTCTTTCTCGACGGCCGCGGTCAGATCGACCAACTGCCGCACATTCTCCTCGACGTGCTTCGCGCCCACGCGACCCAGGTCCACGCCCTCTTCAAGAAACGGCGCGTCGGAGCCGAAGTCGACTTTGATGTGCCCCTCTTGTTCGTACGCACCTTCGTCGAAGAGCGGCCCGAAGCCCGTGACGCGCACCAATCGCGGCCCTCGCGCCCAGCGGGGATCCAGGTTTGCCGTGGCTTCGAGCTCCCACAAATTCCACGCGATCTGAAATTCGTATGCGTAGTCGTCATGCAGCAACTCGGTTGTCTCTTCGACGGCCTGACGGGGCGGCACGCCTCGCTCCGGACCGCCCACGCGCCCCCATACCCTCTGAAACACCGGCGACTCGCTCCAGCTCACCGGCCAAGCCGTAGCTGCATACACGTTGGCTTCACCACCGTGCGGGGCGAAGGCGCCGAGCACCGCCGTCAACTTGCCAGGCAGCGCCTCGAGGCGCAGGTTGGGATACCACAGGCTCAGAAACAGCGTGTCGGACATGCGTCTCTAGTTTAGACGGCGCGGGGATGTCCGTGTTCAGCGGCCGGACGCCCTCCCCGCTTCGGTTTTACGCGATCACGATCTCGCTGAAATCGGCGATGGTTGAGAAATTCCGCAGGACTGCTGCAATGAGCCCGAGGTTCGCATCGCGGACTGTCTCGTCGGCATCGAGCACCATGACCTTATCGAAGAACGTGTCGACCGTAGGCCGCAGCGTGGCGATCACGGCGAGCGCCTCGCGGTAATTCCCCTGCTCGCGCAGCGCGGCAATCTGAGGCGCAAGCTCCTTCGACCGGTCCCAAAGGTCGATCGCTTCGAGCGCCACATGCGCGAGCTTGGGGTCAGATGGCTGATACCCTTTCTCGGCCGCCTGGCGCAGGATATTCTTGATTCGCTTGCAGGCTGCTGAGACTGCGAGGAAATCGACGGAACCGCGCGCTGCGGTCAGCGCATCGGCCCGCGCGATGGCGTCGCGCACATCGTCGGCGCCGGCGGCCAGCACAGCATTCACCACGTCGTAGGCGAAGCCACGCACGTCCTTGAGATAGAAGTGCAGCCGCTCACGCAGAAACTCCTCGACCTGCGCTTTGTTCGAACTCTCCGCTCCCGATGCTTGGAGCAGATCACCGACGGTCAGAGGCAACGCCGACTCGGCGAGGATTTTGACGATGGCGTTGGCGGCGCGGCGCAGCGCAAACGGATCTTTCGAGCCTGTGGGAGCGTTGCCGATGCCGAACATGGCGACGATGGTCTGAATGCGGTCAGCGAGGCCAAGCAATTGGCCTTCGACGGTCGACGGAATCGGATCTTCAATCGACGCCGGATTGTACTGCTCGTAGATCGCCTTCGCCACCGTCTCGCCCAGGCCCTGCGCGCGCGCGTAAAGCCCGCCGATCGCACCTTGCAGCTCTGTGAATTCCTTCACCAGTTCGGTCGTCAGGTCGGTTTTGGCGAGCTCCAAGGCTTTGAAGAGCGACTCTTCGCTGAATGGAAAATCCGCGTTCTTCAATGCTGCTGAGAGCGCGCCGACGACGGCCAGGTTCTGCTCGGTCTTCCAGTAATAGCTGCCCAGCTCGTTCTGGAAGGTCACGCTCTTCAGGCTCTCCATGCGCTCAGCGAGTGGCGTTTTCTGATCCACATCCCAGAAAAACCGCGCATCCTTGAAGCGAGCCCGAAGGACACGCTCGTTGCCGTGACGAATGATGGCGGCGCCTTCGGAATCGGTCTGCGTGTTGAGCACGGCCAGAAAATGCGGAGCGAGCTTGCCCTGCGCGTCTTCGACCGCAAAGTATTTCTGGTGATCACGCATCACGGTCACGAGAACTTCTTCGGGCAGTTCGAGATACTCGCGCTCAAAGTCGCCGAGGATTACAGAGGGCCACTCGGTGAGGTTCGTGACGGTTTCGATCAATGGCTCGTCTTCGCGCCAGCGCGCGCCGGGAACCGTGCGCGTGGCCGCGTCGAGCGCCTTGCGAATGATCTGGCGCCGCTCGGCTGCATCGACAATGACGCTGGCTTCGCGCAGGGATTCCTGATAAGTGCTTGCAGTGCCGATCACGACCGGCTTGCCGCCCCAAAGGACGCGATGGCCGCGGCTCGCGTTGCCCGCCGCGATGCCGGCGATCTCGAGCGGCACGATTTCAGAATCCATGTGCGCGACCACCCAGCGAATCGGCCTGACGAAGCGCTCTGGTTTGCCGGCCCGCCAGTACATGGTCTTTGCCCAGTAGATCGAGAGCACTTCTTTCGGCAGTGCGGCAGCGAGAATCTCGCTGGCAGTGCGGCCGGGGCGCAACACCCGCGCGCCCGCATATTCGCCCTTGGGCGTTTCAACTTTCTTGAGCTCGGCAACGGCCACGCCGGCCTTCCTGGCAAAGGCCTCGGCTGCAGCCGTCGGCACGCCGTCTTTGAAAGCGACTTTCCACGACGGCCCGGTCAGCTGTTCCTCAGTATCAGCCTGCTTGGCCAGTACGTTTTCGGCTAGTACGGCAAGGCGCCGCGGCGTGGAGTAGGTGGTGATGACGGCGTCGACCGTTGCCTCGGGCGCAAGCAATCGCTCGCGTTGCAGCAGCTCACCGACCCGATTGCCCAGTTCGGCCTCCGCCCCGGCAATCATGCGGGCGGGAATTTCTTCGAGACCGAGTTCCAGTAGAAAATCCGACATAGTTCTTTGGTCTTCCTGTTTTTGCTCAACCTGATGTTTGCATCAGACGAAATGAGAAAGGCAACCCCAGGTCCTTCGACTCGTCGCCGCGGCGACTCCCTCAGGATGACAAAGCGTTAGGAGTCGTTCCCACGGCTTGCTGTTCCGCCCACGCCTTGGCCACGCCGACGGCCAAATTGCGAATTCGTCCGATCACGCCCACGCGCTCAGTCACGCTGATGGCGCCTCGCGCATCGAGAATGTTGAACAGGTCGGAGCACTTGAGCGCCAGCTCATACGTCGGCAGCAGCGGAAATCGTTTCTTTGCTTTTGGACCGGCATTCTCATCAGTCAGAAGGGCGTTGGCCTTATCGAGCAGCGCCTGCGCTTCTGCCTCATACGAATTGAAGTGCTCCCAGAGCCTGGGTACGTCGGCCATTTCGAAGTTATAGACCGAGAACTGCAGCTCCTCGGCCAGGCGCACGTCGCCGTAGGTTACTGCCTCGCCCGTTGCGGGATCACGCGCCCACGCAATGTCGTAGATCGAATCCACGTCCTGCAAAAAGGCGGCGATACGCTCCATGCCATAGGTGAGCTCAGCGCAGATGGGGTCGAGATCGAGCCCGCCGCATTGCTGGAAGTAAGTGAACTGCGTGATCTCGAGGCCGTCGAGCATGACCTGCCAGCCAACGCCCCATGCGCCGCCTGCTGGCCACTCCCAGTTGTCCTCTTCGAACTTCAGGTCATGGCGCTTCAGGTCGATGCCCAAGGCTTCGAGCGATTCGAGATAGAGCTCCTGCACGTTCACTGGCGGCGGCTTCAGGACCAGTTGGAACTGCGTGTGCTTGTAGAGCCGGTTGGGATTCTCGCCGTAGCGCCCGTCGGCCGGCCGCCGCGAGGGCTGCGCGTAACCTACCCGATAGGGCTTCGGTCCCAGAACACGCAAGAATGTCTCCGGGCACATCGTGCCCGCGCCCACTTCGACGTCATTAGGCTGCTGGATGACGCAACCGCGCTCTGCCCAGAACCGCTGCAGGCGGAACAGCAAATCCTGAAAGGTGAGGGAAGTTGGGTTCAGGCGCGCTTCGGGCTGGGCGGCGGACACAGGCAGTTCTCTCGAATCGGGACTAAGCCTTGATTCTAACAGCCGCAATTCAAGTCACCCGCCTAGCCTCGCAATTGCCTCCGCGCTTTTGAGCTTCCGTTCCAGATGCCGTTCCAGCGTCTGGAGCGTGAAGCGCCGCAAATCCTGCCCGCGCTTGCGCGGCCAAGGTTCCGCGGCAAAAGCAGCGGCCGGCGCCTTCAACATGCGCTGCGCCAGTTGCCACGAGTCGGAGGAGAGCGCGCGCGCCGATGCATTGCCATGCAGCAGACAAAATAGACCGTCGGTGTAACTCGAAAACGAAACCTCCGCTCCACGCAATGGCTCGCCGCAGACAATGCAACGGCCGATGTCCGGGAGCAGGCCCATCAATCGCGTCATCCAGAGCGAAAAATAAGTGAGAGCCATCCACGACTGCGCTGTTTCTGAATCGACGGCTGAGGTTTGTTCGAGGACGGAAACGAGCAGCCGGAAGACGGCGTCCTGCGGGTCGCGCTCGGGCAGCGCCTCGTCAATGAGCTCCGCGTAGAAACTGAGCACGGCCATGCGCGTGTGATCCACAGGCGACGAGAGCGGCGAGCGAATGATCTCAAGCTGGTCGAGCCTCGCCAGTTCCTGGCGCGGTCGCTCGGCAAACCAGGCTCGCGCCAGGGTCATCGGCTCCAGCGCCCCGCCAAAGCGCTTGCGGCTCTTGAGCGCGGCCTTGGCAACGCCGCGCATCCGGCCATAGTCGCGCGTAAAGAAGCTGACAATCAGGTCCGACTCATGTACCGGCCAGGTGCGCAAAATGATCGCTTCTGATGTCAGCACGGCCATGCATTTTCATCATCGCACCAGGGGAGCCGGGCTTCAGCGGTCGCGGAAACCGTGGCGGTGACCGGACGAGCCGGGGCTAAAGCCCTCATGCAATCTTTTGCGGACGATTCAGAGGCCTGGAGGCCTCTGCTCCCTCCGAATTGTCGCTTAAGGCCTCAAAACGCCGACGCGCGTCCCGCACTGGGCAGAACACGCGTTGGTCAGGCTCAAATTGAGGATGAGGATCGCCGCGAAGGCTCAGCGTCCGAAGTGCTTGGCGTTCTTTTCGGCAAAGTGGGCCCACTTCTCCGGCAGGTCATCTTGCGCGAAGATAGCCGACACGGGGCAGACAGGCACGCACGCGCCGCAGTCGATGCACTCGACCGGGTCGATGAAGAGCTGATCGGTATCGGCGTAGCCGGCCTCGTCTTTCTTGGGGTGAATGCAATCGACGGGACAGGCGTCTACGCAGGCGCTGTCCTTGGTGCCGATACAGGGTTCAGCAATGACATATGCCATCTTGACTCTCTCCGCAGATCTTCAACGGCCGCTCACGCGCAAACCGCTCAAAACTTTACGACGCTGATGGTAGCACACGGCCCTGCAGGACCGCTTCTCTCCGTCGATCGGTCGTTTTGCCATGCGGGAGGGAGAAAGACAGGGGACAAGGGAACAAGGGAACGAGGGAGCAATGAAACAACTACAGGGCGCCTGAAAATGATCGGAAACCACGGAACGAAGGCACTGACATGCGGAGCCCGCCGGAACTTTCGCCGAGCAGCAAGCCTGGTGCAATTCCTCAGCTACTGCCTTCTCGTTCCGCTGGTCCCCTGGTCCCACGTTTCCTGCTTCTCGCGAACTCTGCCGGCGTGGGAATCGGCGCCAAATTGCGGCCGGCGAAGAGATCGCCGAAGATTCCCAGAAGCTCTTCGTGGATGAGACCATTCGACGCGAGAACCTCCTCGCTTGCCAGCCGGACCGGCCCGCCTGAAAAGTCGGTGACGCGGCCGCCGGATTCGAGGATGAGGAGAATGCCAGCGGCCGTGTCCCATGGGTTCAGATTGAACTCCCAGAAGGCATCCATCCGCCCACAGGCGACATAAGCCAGGTCGAGTGCGGCCGATCCGGCCCTCCGCACGCCGTGCGAGCGCAGCGTCAGCTCCTGGTAAAAGTGAATGTTCGGGCTGGCGTGCCGCTTGCGGCTGGGAAAGCCCGTGGCCAGCAGCGCTTCGGCCAGCTCGGCCACATGCGACACGTGCATCGGCCTGCCGTTGAGCACCGCGCCTCGTCCTCGCTCCGCAGCGAACAGCTCATCCCGCATGGGGTCGTAAACCACCGCCGCGGTCAGCGTTCCGTCTTCGTCGGCATTCGTGCCCGCCGGCCGGTGCTCCAGCCCCATCGAGACAGAAAACTGCGGAAACCCGTGAGCGAAGTTGGTTGTGCCGTCGAGCGGGTCCACATACCAGCGAAATTCGGCATCGAGATGCTCGCGCGTGCCCTCTTCACCGTAAATGCCATGATCGGGAAAAACTTCGGCCAGTCTCGTTCGAATCAGCTTTTCGCTCGCGCGGTCGGCGACGGTCACTATGTCCACATCGCCCTTATATTCGGTTTCAACCCCGCGAACAAAATGCTCGCGCAGCAGCGCGCCTGCTTCGCGGGCGATCTGGGCAGCTTTGGGAACGTAAATGTATTCGGGCGCGATCGCCGCTTGATCCGATCCCGTCACAGGCCTGCCTCGCCCGGGCCAGGAGTGTCGGCCGGTCGGTATCGCGGCGTGCGGCGCCTGCCGGCTTCGGTGATCGAGCGGATTTGATTCTTATAAATAAACAGATTGGGCTGGCCTTCGCGCGTCAGGCGCAGCATGGAATCGTCGAAATACTCAATCCAGCCGCGAACGGTCTCGCCGTCGCGCAGCTTGATGGAAACAATAATTTGGCGATCGCTGAGGGAGCGAAGATAAAGCGCTTCTTGCCCGGTTTCGCCGGGGGGAGGACTCTTGGAGCGGCGGCGCGAAGAGAGCGGCGGAGTCATGATTTCATTTTAGATGCAGTGCCGCGGGACCGGGGCCGGCGCGGCTGGCTTCAATTCTTCCGGAGCGGCGAATCAGCGTAGTAGCCGGTCTTATTGCGAATGTTGAACTCGTCGGCAGCGGCGCGCGGAATGGTAACGACAATGCGATGGAAGGCCTTTCCGGGCTCTTGATTCTTTGGATAGTACCCCAGCACATACTGCGTCCGCAGATCGTCGCTCACCCTGCTCAGAGCTTTGTCGAGGCCTCCGTCGTTCACATAGAAATGCTTGCCGCCGGTCTGTTCGGCGAGCGTAATCAGCGCATGCTCGCCGCCGATGTCGCGTCCGGCGCTGGCCTCGATGGGGACATCGATGAGCGAGTAGATCATCACTTCGTTGCGAAGGGCCGCTTCAAGAGCGTCGGCATAAGTCGAGGTCTTGGCCGTGTCGTCTCCATCCGAGATGACCACCAGCACCTTGCGGCCGTCCTTGCTGCCCAGAGCTGCGGAACCCGCGCAGATGGCGTCGTAGAGCGCCGTCGCCCAGTCGCCGCGAAGCTGGCTGAGGCCGTGGTCGATGACGGAGATCTTGTTGGTGAAAGGAGTGAGTTCGTGCACGTTGGTGGCAAACTCGAGAACGCTCATTTGATCCTGCGGCCGCAAGATGGCTTGGGCAAAGCGGCGCGCCCCGGCCGCTTCAAGGCCCAAATCCTTGCGCACACTGCCGCTGGTATCAATGGCCAGGGTCAGATTCAGGGGCATGGCCGACTCGCGATCAAAAACAGCAATTTGCTGCGGACGGCCATCCTCGAAGATGGCAAAGTCATCGCGCGTGAGCCCGCCAACAATCGCCCCGTTGTGGTCCGTTACGTTAACGAAGATGTTGACGAGATTGACGTCGACGTGGAACGTGGTTTGCTGCGCAGCCGCGGCGAGAGGAGCAAACAGAAGGACGACCCCGGCAACTGCCAAGGCCGGCAGAGCCAGGAACCTGGGATGAGGGGGTATGGCCCGTCGCCGCCTGACCCTTGGCCGCTTCATCTGAAAATGACCCGCTGCGCGTCCACGATGACCAACCCTCGAAGCCCCCAAATAGATCACGTGCGCTCGCATCACCCGAAAGGATACCTCTTCCTTAGACGCAGCGGCGAACGAATCCTCGCCCGATTTGAAGTAACCCAATCGGGGCATTTCCAGCGCAATGAAGTCTCCGAAGCAACGCGCCAGAGAACGAAAAGGCCGGCGTAGAAACGCCGGCCGGAATTGTTCGAGCTCAAGGGAACGGAGCCGGCAGCCAGGCAACCAGCTAGAGGCTGCGTCGAGAGGTGATTACGCCGCGGCGATCACCGCAACATCTGGCGCCGGCTGGTGCATCCTGGGACGCGCGGACAGCAGCGGCAGCGCCACGGCCAACACGTCGTCAATCTGCCGCGCGTAGTGCACTGTGACGCCCTCCATCATTTCCGGCGTCAGGTCTTCTTCTACGTTCTGGCGGTTTTCGGCAGGCAAAATGACGTTTTGCACCCCGGCCCGGCGGGCAGCCAGGAACTTCTCCTTGATTCCGCCTACCGGCAGCACGTTCCCGCTCAGCGTGATCTCGCCGGTCATTGCCGTCAGCGGGCGCACCAGCGTGTCGGTTAGCAGCGACGCCAACACCGTCGCCATGGTGACGCCGGCCGAGGGTCCATCCTTGGGAATGGCTCCCGCCGGCACGTGGATGTGGATGTCAAGCTCCTTCATGAAGTCCTCAGCCAGCCCAAGTCGCGCTGCATTCGAGCGAACCCAAGTCAGCGCGGCCTGCATCGACTCCTGCATCACCTCGCCGATCTGGCCGGTCATGGTAAAGCCGCCTTTGCCCTTCATCTTGTTGGCCTCGATGAAGAGAATGTCGCCGCCGGCCGGCGTCCAGGCCAGCCCAACGGCCACCCCGGGCCGCTTCACGCGTTCTTCCAATTCGGTGTCGACCCGCACCTGGATTCCGCCGAGGAATTCCTTAATGGTGTCGCGCGTGACGACGAGCTTTTCTTTGTGGCCCTCGACCACGCGCCGCGCCAGCTTGCGGCAAACGGTGCCGATGGTCTGCTCGAGCTTCCTCACCCCGGCTTCGCGCGTGTAATGGCGAATCATGTAGCGCACCGAGTCCTCAGGGAACTCGATTTGTTCCGCCGTGATGCCGTTCTCCTTGATCTGCCGCGGGATCAGGTAGCGGTTGGCGATGTGCACCTTCTCCTCTTCGCTATAGCCCTGCAGCGGAATAATTTCCATGCGGTCCTGCAGCGGCGGCGGCACCGTATCGAGCATGTTCGCGGTGCAAATGAACAGAACCTTCGACAAGTCGAAGGGCACGTCGAGGTAGTTGTCGCGGAATGTGTTGTTCTGCTCGGGATCGAGTGTCTCAAGCAGCGCCGAGGCCGGATCGCCGCGGAAGTCCCGTCCCAGCTTGTCTACCTCGTCGAGCATCATCACCGGGTCGTTGGTTCCGGCGCGGCGAATGCTCTGGATGATCTGCCCGGGCAAGGCTCCGATGTAAGTGCGGCGGTGACCGCGAATCTCGGCTTCATCGTGCATGCCGCCCAAGGAAATGCGCTGGAACTTGCGCCCGAGCGCGCGTGCAATCGACCGTCCCAAGCTGGTTTTTCCCACTCCCGGCGGTCCGACGAAGCACAGGATCGGTCCCTTCATGTCGGGCTTCAACTCGAGCACGCTCAGGTAGTCGAGGATGCGGTCTTTCACCTTGCGGAGCTCGTAGTGGTCTTCGTCGAGAATCTCCCGAGCCTTCGTGAGGTCGATCTTCGAACCCGAGCTGACGTTCCAAGGCAAGACAGCCAGCCATTCAATGTAGTTGCGCGTGAGAGAGTAGTCAGCGGCCATAGGCGACATGCGTGACAGCCGGGCGAGCTCCTTGAGAGCCTCTTTCTTGACCTCTTCAGGCATGCCTGCGGCCTCAATCTTCTGGCGCAGTTCCTCGGTGTCGCGCTGGCTTTCGTCCTGTTCGCCCAACTCTTTCTGGATGGCTTTGAGCTGCTCGCGCAGGTAGTAATCCCGCTGCGACTGTTGCACCTGGTCCTGCACCGAGGTTTGGATCTTGGCGCGGAGCTGCTGCACTTCGATCTCTTTGGCGAGGAGCTTGTTCAGCATCTCCAGGCGATCAGAGACATCCCTGGACTCAAGGAGCTGCTGTTTTTCGTCTGTGGTCAGAAACGGAAGCGATGAAGCCACAAAATCGACCAGACGGGCCGGTTCATCGATATTGGCCGCGATGGTGCGCAGCTCGTCTGAAAGCGTGGGCGACTCGGTGACAATCTGCTGGAACTGCTCGATGACATTGCGTACCAAAGCCTGGAAGTTTGGCGACGAAGCCGGCGTCACTTCTTCGAGCGGCTCGATCTCAGCGATCATGAACGGTTCCGATTGAACATAGCGGGCCAGGCGAACCCGGCTCACGCCTTCCGTGAAGACGAAGCGGCTCTGGTTGGGCATGCGAACGATCTTGTGGACCGTGGCCAGCGTTCCCACTGCGTGCAGATCTGCCGGCTTGGGCGAGTCCAACCGGGGATCGAGCTGGGCCGCAACAACAATTGCGCGGTCTTCTCCAAGTGATTCGATCAACTGGATCGAGCTTTCCCGTCCCACCGTGAGCGGCAGGACGGCATGGGGGAACAGCACCGTATCCCGGACCGGCAGAATAGGGATGCGGCGCACGCCCGGCGGTGTTTTCTGGGCTGTATCGGGGGTCGAAGGGTTCGGTTGATTCGACATTGAGTGTCCTTATATCAAGATTCCTTCTTTAGACTACTAAAACATTCGAAAAGTTGCACGAATCACCAGACAGGATCTCTGCCCGAAACGCTCGATTTGGCTTGCTTTATTCGCCAAGCCTGCAATTTCCGCGAAATCGTTTGCCAACGTGGCGAACCGTTTTCGATTGAGCAACATATGGCAGGCTACCCTGACGCTTCAATCCTGGAACTTGGTGCCGGGCAGACCATTTTGGCGGCTTAATGCCTTCGCAAACCTTATCGGCCAGCGAGGTGGAAATTTGAGGAATCTGGGATTTTGCACAACCCTGGTTGGACCCGCACGAGGCTCGCCCACCCATCTTTGAGAGTTTGACTCCGCCTGCCGGACCTTAGCTTGGCCCGGGGGACGGTTCTGGCTGATTGCCGCCCTTTTCCTCGTCCTTCTTAAGCGCCGACTCGATGTGTTCCCAAACTTCGTCGGGCGGTTCGACGCCTGGAAACAGCTGGCGGGCCGCGTCGGCTATGGTTTCAAGCTCGGCCAGCAAAGCCTGGCAAAGCTCGCACTCTTTGAGATGGGGATGGTTCTTGGCATCTTCGCCCGAGCCGATCAGTTCGGGCAACTGGGCCTGAAACTCGGCGCAACTCATCTTTTCCGAATTGCTGGTCATAACCGCGCCCCCTGACGGCTTTCCGCGCGCAGAGCATCGCGCAGTCTCAAGCGGGCCTTATGTAATTGCGACTTGCTGTTGCCGATCGAGCAGTCGAGCATTTCAGCAATCTCGTTATGCTCGAAACCTTCCACGTCGTGGAGGATAAAGATGAGCCGGTAGCCGGCCGGCAGCTCGGCGATGGCGCGCCCCAGGGTGAGGCGGTCGATCGTACCTGCGAGCATCAGGTCTGGCGCGCCGAAGCTCCGGCTGGGACCGTCGTCTGCGCTCGGCTCCATGGCTTCGTCGAGGGAGATGAGCGAGAGGCCCTTCTTGCGCAACTGCATCAACACCACGTTAATCGCGAGCCGGTGCAGCCAGGTGGAAAAGGCCGAATCGCCCCGGAATGTGGCGATCTTTCGATGCAATTGCAGAAATGCTTCCTGGGTCAGATCTTCAGCTTCGGCGACGTTGCCAACCATCCTCAGGCAAAGCGAATAAATCCGCCTTTTGTGCAGCGAATAAAGCTGAGCAAATGCCTGATGGTCGCCGGCCTGGGCGCGGGCCAGCAAATCCGCGTCGGCTGCAGTGGGCGGATTTCTGGCGGTGCGAATCGCGTGCTGGTTCGGCGACGCCAAAGAAGGTGAGCCGGCCTTCCCGGTTTCCTGGGTTCGGTTCGTCGTGGATGAAGGGGATGAGGAATCTGGCATGCGCTTCCTTCGGGATTGCTCTCGAAGTTCTGATTCTTGCGCGAGTACAACCCCAGAGTGCCTGGCTTCCGGTCATTCTTTCATCGAACCGTCGTAATCAAGGGGGAACATTGAGATTGAACGGAAGACAGTGTGCGGTTTCTCGGGTTTCGCCCGAGCTTTCCTACTGGTTAGTATAAGGGGAAGCCTTTCAGGTTGTCTGAGCAGGCAAAACGTTGGAGATCGCACCCATTCGAAGCCGCGCATTGCGCAAGATCCGCGTCCAACGATCGACCTATGCCGGCGTGGATTTCCTTAGATATGAATCTGCCGACAAAGCGGGCTGAAACATGCGGCGCTCTGCCGCAAAGCCGGCATTATGCTTTGACGCCCGGCATCCTGGCAGTAGATTCTCCGCGCCGGCACCAAAATAAATGGGTTCAAGTATCTTGCATGGCCTGTGAGTTCGCTCGCGATTTCTACGGGACCAGGGTTCTCAAGGGGATCGCTCACAAAAAGCGGTTCTCTGACTTGTGGTCCGGGCGCCGGATGGCCCGGCCATGTCATCGTCTGGACGCGGCGTTATTGGCATGCGTTTTTGCCTTCCCAATCGCTCATGCCTGGAGCCAGGCATCGACAACGGCCCCTGAATCCGCATCGAGCCCGGGAACCGAATTGGCTCAGAGCGCCGTACCTGCATCAGATTCCGGCCTGCGATGGGAGGGCCTGCTGGTGCGGCAGATTCACTTCGAAGGAGTTCCCGCCGGGCGGCTTTCTCCGCTGGCCGGGCATCTGGCTCAAGCCGAGGGTGCGCCCCTGACAGCCGAAAACCTGAAGGCCAGTCTGCGCCAACTGTATTCGACCGGCCTCTACGAGACGATTGAGGTTGCCGGCGAAGAGGTTGCCGGCGGCGTGGAACTGACTTTCCGCGGTACGCCAGCAACGTTCATTGGCATGGTGGGGGTTGACGGCGCTACCGGCGCCACCATGAACACGCAATTGACCCGCGCCTGCCAGTTGGAGCCGGGGACGCGCCTTACGCAGGCCAAGATGATTCGCGCGGTCCAGCAAATGCGCGCGACGCTTGAAGAAAACGGGTATTACGAATCGGCGATTGCGCAAACCGTGACCGCGCGCAGCGCGCAGCAACTGGCCGATGTTGCGTTTCGCGTGGTAAGCGGGCCGCGGGCGAGGGTAGGCAAGATTGCCGTTTCGGGCGATTCCGGAATGAGCCTTGAAGAATTCCGCGGCGAAGCCCATCTGCGTGCTGGCGCTGCCGTGGACCACGACACCGTCAGTCGCGCGCTGGATGGCGTGCTTCAGCGGTACCAGAAACAGAATCGACTCGAGGCCGAGGTGAGGCTCGAATCGGAGAAATACAATCCCTCAGGCAGGATGGTGGATATGAGCTTCATCGCCAACCGCGGCCCGATCGTCAAAGTGAATGTGGAAGGCGCCGGTCTGGACTCGGAACACGTGAAGCGCCTGATTCCGATCTATCAAGAAGGAAGCGTTGACGAAGACCTTCTCAATGAGGGAAATCGCCGCCTGCGCGACTACTTCCAGCGCCAGGGCTACTTCGACGTCAAAGTCGATCACACGGCGCAGGGCAATGAACTCGTGATCATTCGATATACAGTGCAACTCGGGACACCGCGCCAACTGGAGAAGGTCTCGATCGAAGGAAACCACTACTTCGACACGGCGACGCTCAAAGATCTATTGAGCGTGCATGCCGCCGACGTCCTCGACCGCCATGGACTTTACAGCCAGGCCCTGGTCTCGGCCGACGTGGACGCGCTGGAGACGGTGTACAAAAACAATGGGTTTTCACAGGTGAAAGTGACCCCGGAGTCGAGTTCTTCCGAGACAGTGGAAGCGGACAATCCATCCGCGCCAGACAGCGCGGGGCGAGGGACGGCAGCGATCTCCCGCACCGCGCCGCTTACGATTACTTACCATATTTCCGAAGGCCCGCAGTTGCATGTGGGGGTGCTTGAGATCGCGGGCAATGACCACATTGCGACCGCGGCATTGACCAAGCTGCTGAACACTGCGCCGGGCCAGATGTTTTCGCCGCGAAATCTCGCCGGCGACCACGACACCCTGGTGACGGAGTATTTGAGCCGTGGGTTTGAGCATGTGAACGTGACCGTCGCCCAACAACCCGATCCTCGGGATCCGAACCAGGTCGACGTTGTCTTTCACATTGATGAGGGCAAGCAGGTTTTTGTTCACGACGTATTTTTGACAGGTCTCGGATTCACGCATCCACAAACGGTGGCGCAGGCCATCACCGTGCATACGGGCGATCCGTTGAACCAGTCGGCGCTGGCTGATACGCAGCGCAATCTCTACGCCTTTTCGCTCTTCAATCAGGTCAATACGGCCGTCGAGAATCCATCCGGCAGCGAAACCGATAAGAATGTTTTGCTGCAGGTGGCAGAAGCTCGCCGCTGGACATTGAACTACGGCTTCGGCTTCGAAGCTCAGACCGGCCAGCCGCAAAACAACTGCGCCGGCGAAACGGTCCGTGGCGTGGCGTGCAGTCCCAATGGCAAGACCGGCGTGAGCCCGCGGGTGCTGGGGGCCATTACCCGCGACGACCTTTTTGGGCGCGAGCAGTCGGCCTCGCTCAAAGGCACTTATGGTTTGCTCGAACAGAGTCTCGGACTGCTTTACCAGGTTCCTCATTTCGAGGGCAACCGGAATTTCAGCTTCACCTTCTCAGCCGGCTATGCGAACAGCAAGGATGTCTCGACATACGTGGCGTCTCGCCTCGAAGGCGCATTCCGGATCAGCCAAAGCTTCAATCATCCTGACTCGTGGCTTTCCCGAGCGAATACGTTTATCTATGAAATTGACTTCCGCCGCGTAAAGGTGCTGGCCAGTTCGCTTCAGGTGTATCCGGGAGAGATCTCCGAGCTTTCGACAGCGACGCGCGTTGGCGGTCCCGCGTTCACATGGATTCGCGATACGCGCGACGTGGCCATGGACGCACGCAGGGGCACTTATACGAGTTTTCAGGAGTTCTTCTCGAACCGGACCTTCGGCGCGCAGGCGGAGTTCAATCGCATCGATACGTCGAATTCCAGTTACTATGCCTTTGACAAGGGCAAATTCATCATTGCCCGCGACACGCGCTATGGGCAGGTGCGCGCCTTCGGCAATGGGTCCAGCGAGCTGATTCCGCTGCCCGAGCGGCTGTACGCCGGAGGCGCCATTTCGCTGCGTGGATTTTCGCAGAACGCCGCCGGTCCCCGCGATCCTGAAACCGGTTATCAGATTGGCGGCGCCGGCGCTTTAACCAACAGCACAGAGCTGCGCCTGCCGCCGCCCACGCTGCCCTGGTTTGGCAACACGGTCAGCTTTGTCATCTTTCACGACATGGGGAATGTGTTTACCAATGCCGGAGACGCGTGGGCCAGCGCGCTTCGCGTTCGCCAGCCTGACAGCGATGCGTGCAGGATGCTTACGCCCCCCGATACTTCGACGAATCCGCCCACTGCACCCAGCCCCAGCGGTCCAATGACCTCAACGGGAAGGCAGGGGCAATGCAGCTTTAACGACTTCTCGCACTCGTTGGGCGCAGGTCTGCGCTACCACACGCCGGTTGGGCCGATTCGTTTCGATGTGAGCTATAACCTGAATCCGCCGATCTACCCGGTCAACATCAACTACTCAATCGGATTTTCGCCGTCAACGCCGCTCGGCCCCTATACGGGGCAATATGTCGGCCAGGCTCCGCACATTAATTTCTTTTTCAGTCTGGGGCAAACATTCTGATGCATCGGCGCGCTCCAATACGCTTCGAAACGGTTCCGGCCTGGCGAGCCGCTGCGGTGTTTTGCCTGGTTGCGATTGCCGCAACGCCGCTCGCGCGTTCAGCGGGCCAGACACCGTCGAGCCAAGAAACGCCGGCGGCAGCTCCGGTGGTGCTTGATCGCGCCGTGGCAGTCGTCAACAAGCATGTGATTCTGGCCAGCGACCTTGATGACGAAATCCGGCTGTCGGTCCTCGAGCCGAACCAGGGCGGCAGCGAGCTCAGCCCTCAGCAAGCGTTGGAGCAGCTGATCAGTCAGGCCCTGATCGAGCAACAAATCCGTCAGGAAGACCTCAAGACCGTCGAGCCGACGCCAGAGGATGTGAATGCGCGTCTCGAAGAGATGCGCAAGGAACTCCCCGCATGCGTCCATCAGAATTGCGCGTCTGAACAAGGCTGGAAAACGTTTCTCGCGGCACACGGGCTCACGCCGGAGCGGGTGGAGGCCTTTCTCCGCTACCAGCTGGAGATCCTGAACTTCATCGAGCAGCGATTTCGCCAGGGAATTCAGATCTCCCAGCAGCAGATCGAGAACTACTACCGCGATACGTTATTGCCTCAATACAAGCCCGGAGAGACTGAGCCGCCGCTTGAGCAAGCTGCTCCGCGCATCCAGGAAATTCTGCTCGAGCAGCAGGTCAACCAACTCTTCGACAACTGGCTGACGAATCTGCGTGAGCAGGGCGACGTGGAAGTGCTCGACCCGGCGTTGGAAGCCGCAGGCGCGAAAACCAGCTCAGGGGGGATGGATCCATGAGCGAAAAGCCAACGGTTCCGGTTCCTGGCTCCCAGGTTCAGCCGTTGCCTGGCGGGAGACGCAGCCGCGTGCGCCGCTTTTTCCTGCGGCACCTTCCTCTGGCTGCGGCGGGAGCCGCCTGCCTGCTGGTGCTCCTGGCCGTTGGGCTCTATTGCGTCGCCAGCTCTTCCGCATTCGAGAACCTGGTTCGCAAGCGCCTGATCGCCGAGATCGAGACGTTTACCGGCGGGCGCGCCGATATTGCGTCGTTTCACTGGCGCCTGCTGCACCTTGAAGCCGAAGCCGATGGGGTGGTCATTCACGGTCTCGAGGATCAAGTTGACGCCCCTTACGCGCGGATCGATCGCTTGCGCGCGCAGGTTTCCATTTTCGGCTTCTTCAGCCCGAGAATTCTGCTGCGGGATCTGGAAATTTCGCAGCCGCGCTTCCACTTCATCGTGTATCCCGACGGATCGACGAACCAGCCCCAGCCGCGCAGGCCGCGAAGAGCGGGAAACCATTCGCTGGATACGCTCTTCAACCTCCAGGCCCGGCACGTCGGGGTTGAACAGGGAGAATTGCATTTTGACAGTCGCGCAACCGCATTCGATTATCAGAATCGTTATGCACCGCTGGACTTCGAAGCCGACGATGTATCTCTCGTCATGCGTTATTTTCCCGCCGTGCCGGGCGCGCCCGATTTCTATCGCATCGAGGCCGGAGTTGCCGGTCTGAACCTGGAGCGCGATTTGCCGCGAAACAACACGCTTCCCGTTCATGGAAGCGTTGTCGCCACGGTCGATCTGGAGCGTTCGCGGATTCTATTGCGCGATTTGAAAATTACGGCGCGTCACGAGCCAGCTGAGAACCACACGCTCGAAGTCACCGGAGTCGTGAGTGATTTGACGCATCCGCGCTGGCAGGCCAGGGCATCGGGGGATCTGGACATGCGCCTTCTCGAACCGGTGACAGG
>Ga0187783_10001147_pt1 | contig 19592 bp, 16 predicted proteins | sample 1015_SJ02_MP02_2_FD_132471 | JGI IMG/M metagenome (GOLD analysis project Ga0187783, IMG submission 132471) | Tropical peat soil microbial communities from peatlands in Department of Meta, Colombia - 1015_SJ02_MP02_20_MG | ecosystem: Environmental > Terrestrial > Soil > Wetlands > Peat | place...
CACGCCGTTGACCTGAATCAAACCGCTTGGACTGAGCGACTGCATAAATTCTCCGCGCTCGCTAAGCCGACAGCACCGTACGGCCGACGATGCGCCCGGAGCGCAGATCGTCGAGCGCGGTTTGCGCCTCGCGCAGCGGCCGCTCATGGGTCGGGATAGTTGCCAGCTTTCCGGAACGGGCAATGTCGACGAGTTCGCGGGCCTCGGCGAGCGTACCGGTCAGCGTGCCCTCGATGGTCATCGCCTTGATGGCGATCATGGCGACCGCAATTGAAAAATTGCCGCCGAGAAGCCCGGTCACGACCACCTTGCCGCCGCGGCCGAGAACCCCGGTCGAAAATTGCAGCGATTTTTCCGAGCCGACGAAGTCACAGGCCGCGATTACGCCGCCGGTCGCCGCCATCACCGCCTTGCGCGCGTGCGGGTCGGCCGGATCGAAGGCTTGCGCGGCGCCAGCAGCGAGCGCCGCCGCCCGCTTCTGGGCGTCGATGTCGGCGACCAGCGGCGGCTCGCGAAACAGCGCCCGGGCTATTGCCAGTCCCATCATGCCGACGCCGCCGAGGCCGACCAGCAGCACCGGGGCGCGCTCTGCCCGGCTACCAAGGTGTTTCAGCGCCGAGTAGGCGGTCAGTCCGGAGCACATCAGCGGACCGGCAAAATCCGGCGACAGCGGCGCATAGTCGATCAGATAGCGCGGATGCGGGACCAGAACGTGACTGGCAAAGCCGCCATCGACGCCGATGCCGAGATGGCGATGTTGGGAACACAAATTCTCGTCGCCGGCGCGGCATGCGGCACAACGGCCGCAGCCAATCCAGGGATAGACGGCGACCCGGCGGCCGATCGCCGCGCCCTCGGCCACCTCGCCTGCGGCCTCGACAACGCCGGAGATTTCATGCCCGAGCGTGAAGGGAAGGGCGCGATCCTTGGTGATGTCGAGCCGTTTGTCGCCGCCGAGGGCAAAGTAGCCGTCCTGCAAATGCAGGTCGGAATGGCAAACGCCGCAGCACCGCACGCGCACCAGCACCTCAGTGCCCTGCGGGATCGGACATTCCGCGACCGTCTCGCACAGCGGTTCGCCGTAGGCGACGAGCGACTGGCGGTGAAGCTTGTCCATTGCGAGCCTCGCATCGCTGACCGGCAGGCATCATGCCCTATAAGGCGGGGTCGCGGCGAGGGCCTGCGCCAGCGCGCCAAAGCCGGCGATGGAAATGTCCTCGGCCCGCGCCGTCTGGTCGAGATCGGCAGCTGCGATCAGGGCCGCCGTGTCGACGCCGAGCGTCCGCAGGCTTTGGCGCAGCATTTTTCGCCGCTGCCCGAATGCGGCTCGGGTCACGGTCTCGACAAGCCTGCGATCGCATTGCAGTGGCGCCGGCCGCGGCACGATCCGCAACAGCGAGGATGTGACTTTTGGCGGCGGTACGAAGGCCGCGGCTTTGACGTCGAGCAAAATCCGGGCCTCGCAGCGCCATTGCACGAGCACTGACAGCCGGCCGTAGCTCTTCGAGCCGGGCGCCGCGACGATGCGCTCGGCGACCTCGCGCTGGAACATCAGCACCGCGGAGTCGTACCACGGCGGCCAAGGCTCGATGGACGCCCAGGCGATCAGCAGCGCCGTCGCGATGTTATAGGGCAGGTTGGCGACAATGCGCACCGGCCCGCCGCCAAGATACGGCTTCGGATCGAAGCTAAGAGCATCCGCCGCGATAATGTCCAGGCGGCCCGGATAGCGCGCGGCGATTTCCCGCAAGGCGGCGATAGCCCGTTCGTCGCGCTCGACCGCGATCACGCGGGCGGCGCCGAGCGCCAGCAGCGCGCGGGTCAGCCCGCCCGGTCCTGGTCCGACTTCCAGCACGGCGACGCCGGCAAGCGGCCCCGCGGCGCGCGCGATGCGCGAGGCGAGATTGAGATCGAACAGGAAATTTTGGCCAAGCGACTTTTTGGCGACGAGCCCGTGCCGGCGGATGACTTCGCGCAGCGGCGGCAGGCTATCGAAGGTGCGGCTCACGATGCGGCAAGCGGCACCGGTGCAGCGGCCTTGGCGAGCCGCGCGGCCAATCGCAACGCGGCGATCAGGCTGGTCGGATCGGCACGGCCGGTTCCGGCAATGTCGAAGGCGGTTCCATGGTCCGGCGAGGTGCGCACGAAGGGCAAGCCGAGCGTGACATTGACGGCGTGATCGAAGGCGAGCGTCTTGATCGGGATCAGCGCCTGGTCGTGATACATGCACAGCGCCGCGTCATAGCTCGCGCGCGCCCGTTCGTGGAACAGCGAATCCGCGGGCAGCGGGCCTCTGGCGTCGATGCCCTCGGCGACCAGCTGCGCAACCGCCGGCGCGACGATCGCGCGGTCCTCCTCGCCAAGCGTTCCCGCTTCGCCGGCATGCGGATTGAGTCCGGCAATCGCCAGGCGCGGGTGCGCCAGCGCAAAGCGCGCAGCAAGGTCGCGCGCGACGATGCGGGCGGTTTCGACGATCAGCTCGCTGGAAAGGTGGTCGAAGATTTCGCGAAGCGGCAGATGAATCGTGACCGGCACGACTGCGAGCTCCGGCGACCACAGCATCATCACCGGCCGCAGCGACTTGCCGGTTACCTCCTGGACCAGCCTGGCAAGAAATTCGGTATGGCCGGGTTCGGCAAAACCCCAATCGTAGAGCACGTTCTTGGCGACCGGATTGGTCACCACCGCCGCCGCCGCGCCGGCCAGGACGTCGGCAACCGCGCGCCGGATCGAAGCGATGGCGGCGGGTGCGCTCGAACGATCCGGCCTGCCCGGCTCGGCGCTGACTTCGACGTCGAGCGGCACGACCGGCAGCGCGGAGCGGAACCTCACCGCCGCCGTCGCCGGCGCCGCGACGGCTATCGCGACGTCGAGGTCAAGCCGGTCGGCGCGGTGCCGGAGAAAGCCCGGGTCGGCGACTATATAGAACGGCGGAATGCCGAGTTCGGCGCGCCGCCGCCAGATGTCCAAGGCGAGGTCGGGCCCGATCCCGGCGGGCTCGCCAAGTGTCAATGCCAAAGGTTGCACGGCGCGGCTTTTATAGCATGATCCGGGATAGCGGACTTCGCGTTCCTTCCGACCTCACGCGTTATCAGAACGTTGCCAGCGCTTCATTTCGTTTTTGCAGCGCTTTTCTTGTTGTTGGCGGCCTTTGCGGCGGCGGTGGGCTCCTCGATCGTCGGCGCCTTGTATTCGATCATCGCTTGGCGCCGCAAATCGGCGAGATAGCGCTTGGCCTTGGCGCCGAACCTCTTCTCGAACATTTCATCGCGCAATTTACGCGCCTCCGGCGTATCGGTTTTCGATTCCTTTTTGGAGCAAACGGCGAACATTTGGATGCCTTCGGAGGTCTGCTCCGGCGGCGTCAAATGGCCGACTTCAGTGTTGTCGAGAATCTCCCGCAGTTGCTGCGGCAGATCGGCCGAGGATTTATTGACCGGATCGCGAACCGCGACTTCCGACAGCTGTTGGGCGAACGGAATGCCGTCGGCGCAGCTTGAAAAGCGCGTCCGCAACGCGTCGGCGTCCCGCTTGCGGATCTCGTAGGCGGCATCCGCGGAGCCATGCGGCACCACCAGAATGATCGGCCGCATGATGTATTCGTATCCCACTTGTCCCTTGTTGCCGGAATTGTGCAGATGGAGCGCCACCTCGATATCGCTGTCGGCGATTTCGAGGCTCGCTTTGTAGCGGCCGCGCACCAGGCCGGTCCACGCCAGTTGCGCCCTGAGCCGGTGCTTGAGGGTTTCCGCGCTGGCGCCGCCGTTGGTCAAGATTTGCGTTAGTCTTTGGGTGTCCACTCCCATATTGCTGGCGACATTGGCATAGGCTTGGTTCACTTCGGAATCGGGGGGCACGATCTCGTAGCGTTTGGCCTCCCGCAATTCGAGGATCTCGTCGATCAGGCTGTCGAGCGCTTCCTGGCGCGCCGGCGGCTTGTGGGTGCTCATTTCGATGAATTTTGAGCGCTGCTGCAGATCGAGCGTCGTAATCGGCTCGCCGTCGACAAGTACGATGACTTCTTGCTGCGCGCGCGCGATCGCGCCGACGGCCAGCATCGCCGCCACCGTGCAGACGGCCGTCAGCACGGCTCTGGACCGGGCAAGGACTTTCATCCGCGGCGTCACCTTTCCCCTCTCTCGGCGGCGGGCCCCGCCTCGCCCCGTTCGCTGGCAATACCAATCCACAGACTCGCGGCAGAATTTAGAACGAAGCGCCGACCGGCGCCAACGTATCGGGACCGAGCGTGCGGAGGCTGAATTGCAGCATGAACGTATTGTCTCTGATCGGCGTTGCATTGGCCGTCGTGGTATAGGTGTAGCCGGTAAGCCAGTTCAACGACAACATGAAGCAGTCGTCGACATAGCCCAGGCCGAGCCGGGTCTGGTCGAATTGATCGTTAAAAATATCGTACCGGGCCGAGCCGAGCACGATCCAGTTCTCCGTCAGCTTGACGGAGGCGCCGGCGAGGATGCCCTCGCGGCGCGTCAGCAGACCGAGCAAAGGCTGCGCGGCGTAATCGCCGTACAAGAGCTGAAGTGTCCAGCGGTCGAAATTGGCGCGACTTTCGAACTCGACGCGCTGGGGCGTAAAGGTCGCCTCGTCGAAACGGGCCCGCGCGGTGAACGAGTAGACCTGGTTGGGCTGATAGGTTACCCGGCCGACATAGTCGGAGAGCCGCTTGTCGAGACCGCTTTCCAGTCCGGTATTCGTGATATCGGGGACTTCGAACGAGTTCTGTCCGAATAACTCATAGGACTGGCCGAACAGGACATTGAGCGAGCCGGCACGGTTGACCTGGGCGGTATATTGCAGCCCGGCGTTGACGCGGCCGCCGCCCTCCACCCGGTCCCAGCCTGAAAACTTGTCGATCGAGAAGAGATTGCTGTCGTCGAACACCAGGCTCTGCGCGTCCTCGTTGGGGAATTTGCCGATACCTGTTTCATTCGGACGCAAGATGAGCTGGGCGATCGGCTCGATCGTCTGCGTGCCCCACGGCTCGACGTCGACGAAAGGATAGCGATATACAGCGCCGACCGCCGGCATAGCGCGGGCGAGTTCGCTTTGGCCGTTGGCGATAAAATTCGACACGCCCGCCTGGTTGTCGACGTTGAGCGAGGCCAAGTCGCCGCGCAGTTCAAGGAATGGCGTAATCATCTGGCCGTTATCCGTAACCAGGGTACGGCGCCAATCCACTTGCGCTGAAGCGCGCGAATACTGACCGGGTATGGCGCGCAACAGACAGTTCGCCGGGATCGCGGTATCGGCGGTCGGCGACGAGCACACGCCGCTGGCCTGAGCGGCTTGCGTGACCGCGTCGAATTCGGCCTGCTGCCGGTTTAGACTCGTCAAATTGAACTTGTAGCTGAATTCGCCGCCGAGCACTTGCTGCGGCAGCACATTGGAATAATCCAGCACCGGATGGATGATGGGTATCTGGGCCTGGGAGTCCTGCTCGGAGAAGCCGTAGTAGTAAATCGAACGGATATCGAAATAACTGCGCTGGCCGGCGCCGCTCAGATAGAGCTGCGAAGTTCCCTGGGTTATGACGCCGGTTTGGAACGGGTCGAAGGCGCTGCTGAACTGTCGCAGCTGATAGTCGTACATGAACTGGGTATCGGTCACCAACAGACCGGTCCATCCCCACACCCATTTGTCGCTCAGCGCAAATTGCCCCACGGTCTGAATAGCGCCGCGAAAGCGGTCCGCAGTCGGGCTGTCCGGCCCGTCGCGGCTGGCAAAATAACCTGGATCCAGCTGGTAAATGCCGGCGGCTTTGATCGAGTAAGAGCCGTTTAGCAGACGATGCCGCCATTCGGCCTCGAGCAGCGCGCCCTGCTTTGTCGTCAAAAGGGTCGAGAACTTGAGATCGTAATTGGGCGCCAGCGCCCAATAGTACGTCGGCTCGAAGCCGAAGCCGTATTGGTTAGTGTCCGACATGCTCGGAAACAAAAATCCGCTTTTTCGTTTGACGGTGGGGTCGGGCGCCGACATGAACGGCACGTAAGCGAGGGGCACGCCGAAAAACTCGATGCGCGCGTCCTCGAAGTATAGCATTTTCTCGCCTTCGTCGTGGATGATCCTGGCGGCCTGAACCTGCCACAGCGGCGGTTTCCTGGGATCGTCCCGGCACGGTTCGCAGGCGGTATAGACCCCGCTCTGCAGGACCGTGTAATTTCCTTTCGCGCGGTCGGCCCGCGCCGCCGCAAAGCGCGTGTCGTCGGGGGTCTCCAGCCGCAGCGAATCGACGAACCCGTCCCGGTAGTCGTCGCTGAGATCGATGGCGTGGCCGTAGGTGATCTTGCCGTCGGGTTCGGTCAGCCTGACGTTGCCCTGCGCGCGCAGACGCTTGGTCTTCTGGTCGTAGATGACTTCGTCGGCCTCGATGGTCGCGCCGCCGTAATAGATCTGAACATTGCCGACCGCGGCGACCGTGTTGTTGGTGTAGTCGTATCTGATCTCGGTCGCCTGCACGAGCATCGGCGCGTTCGATTGCGGCGTCGGCTTTTTCGGCGGCTGCGGCGGCTGCGGCGGAAAATGCAAAAGGTTGCCGGCTTGTTGCGCCGCGACCGGACCGGGCGCGACAGCGCACCCGACGGCAAACGCAATGAGCAAAGCGAGAGCCGTTGCACCCACTCGAATACTGCTATTGAAGCCGGGACAGAGCGGGCTTCGCGAACTCGCCACTACCCATCCTCCTGGTACAGCAGCGCGACGAATCCGGTCAGCCCTCCCACTAGCACCGGAATCCAAGCCGCCGCGATCGGCGACATGAGTTCGGATTTGCTCATGTCCTCGGTGATTTTCGACAGGACGAACAAAAGGAATCCGGCGGAGATGCCGCTCAACACCATCTTCTGCACGCCGCCGAAGCGGAAGAAGCGCAGACTGACGGAGGCCGCGAGCAAGACCATGGCGGCGAGCAGGAACGGCCGCGCCAACAGCTGTTGAAATTGCAGGCGGTAACCCGCCGCGCCGAGCCCAGCCCGCTCGGCCAGCTCGATGTAACTGGGCAATTGCCAGAACGGCACGGTCTCGGGCGTGGCGAAGCTTTCGCGCACCTGTTCGAGCGTCAAATTGGTGGCAAGCCGGTAATTGTCCTCAAAGTCGGGCGCCTTGCCGCTGGCGTAGATGCGGGCATCGTCGAGCCGCCAATAGCCGTGCCCCAGCGTGGCGCTTTTGGCCTCGATGCGCTTTTGGAAATGGCCGTCGGCGTCGAAAGTATAGATGCTGACGCCGCCGAGCCGGGTGCCTTGCTCGCGGCTTGATCCGGCGTTGACGATGGCGGCGCCGTCCGCGCTTTTCTGGCGGACCCAAAAGCCGCTCGTCCTCTCCTGCAGCGCCGACGGGTTCTCGCCGAGCATGTCGGCTTCGAGGCGCTTCGAGCGCTCATGCAGCGTCGCGGCGATCGGGTTGTAAACGGCCGTGGCGACCGCGCCGAAGATGAGAGCCGCGACCATGGCCGGTGCCACAAACTGCCACGCCGAGACCCCGACTGCCCGCGCCACGACCAGCTCCAGCCGGCGTGACAGCGTCAGATAGCACGACATGGCGCCGACCAGCACCGAGAACGGCATGATGCGTTCGGTGAGCTGCGGCACGCGGTACATGGAAATCTTGGCGAGCAGCCACGGCGTGGCATTCGGCCAATCGGTGCCGCGGCGCAACAGTTCGACGTAATCGATCATCGCGGCCAGCGCGACCACGCCGATAAAAGAGCCGAGGACGGCGGTGAGAAACCGCATTCCGAAGTAGCGTGAGAGCGTCCCGGCGACCATGGCGCGCTCCTTTAGGTTTCCGCCGCGCGCGCCAGGCGCTCGCCGATCGCGGTTGCGATCCTCGAAATCGCGGCGGACGGTTCGACAGTTTGGCCGCGGGAGGTCTGCCACAAGCCGGCGGCCATCGCGCCGAACAGCGCGACATATTGCAGGGCGAGAACGCTCGGCACGCGCACCCCGACGATCACACTGACGAAACCGATCAGGCGCAGCAGCGCTACCGCGCCGATCATGCCGAGCAGCGCCAACGTGCGGCTCTGCCGGGTGGTCTGCGGCGGACCGAGGAAGGCGTAGGCGAGGATGGCGAAGGCCAGCGGGTAAAGCGGGGTCGCCAGCCGGTCATGCAGCTCCGACCGGTATTGATCGGGCCGCGCCGCGTAGAGCGCGTCGTCCGGCCGCGGCCACAATAGTTCCCAGAGATATTTCTCCCGCACCGTGTAGACGACGCTTAGCGGGCTATTGGTGAATTGCGAGAGATCGAAAGGGTAGCGTTCGAACGTGATGATCCGCGGATCGCGCTGACCGGCCTCCAGCCGTTGGATGCTGCCGCCTTCAAGCACGAGGAACGAAGCTTTGTCGGTCTTCACGATCTCGCCCTGCTCGGCGAGATAGGTGGCATGCTCGTTGGGATCGCGGCGGTCGTCGACGAAGATGCCGACCAGGAACCCATTCGGGCGCCGGTCGGCGATATGGAACGTCAGGTTGCCGCCGACTGTGGTGAAGCGGCCCGGCTGCACGATATTGGTGAGAATGTCGGCACGCACCTGCGCGCCCCAATCGCGCAATTCGCGCAGCGAGTGCGGCGAAACGTAAGCGGCGATGACGGCGACCAAGAGCGAAACCAGCACCGCCGCGGCGAGGAACGGCCGCAACAGCCGCCACGGCGACACTCCGGCCGCGTTCATCACGATGATTTCGGAATCCGAAGACAGCTTGTTGAGAACGTGCGCCGTCGCCATGACCAGCGCGATCGGCGCGATCATCATGACCAAGAGCGGGACGATCATTCCGGTAATGCCGACGAAAACCAACAGCGTTTGCCGCTGGCTCGTGATTAGGTCGAAATCGCGCATCGCCTGCGTGAACCAGATCACGACAGTCAAACTGACAAGGGTGATCAGGAACGCGCCCATGGTGGCGCGAAACATGTAGCGGCCGATCGACCCCATCGGACTAAACATCCCCGCTGGCGGCCCACGCGGTAGCCGCACCGGCCGCGCGAGGCCGCATCGCCTCGCGCGCCGATCTCCCCAAAGGCGGGTAATTTCATGCTTTCACAAAGTGGCTTCGCCAAGGCAAAGCTATTGAACATGCACACTAAAGCGTTAATACGGCCGTTTGAGAAAGCCGCGGCCCGGCCTTGACGAACCAAACGCACAAAGGGCGCTTTGCACCCTCGGCCGACCCGGTTCATAACTCAGGCGATCGCGATCCCCGCGATCCAGTAAGGACCCGCGCCATGCCCGCCGTCTACAAATTCGGCTTCACGCCTTTTGCCCACCCGCGCGGTGTTCTCGTTGTGTTCTGCACCGAAGGTTTGAAATTCGGTCCGGCAAGCCAACGGACTTTGTCCCCGCTCGGCGACCTCGTGCGGCGCGCAGCGGTCGCCGATCGCTTTACGGGCAAGAGCGGCTCGAGCCTCGATATCATTGCGCCGCCCGGCCTCAACCTGCCGCGCCTGGTCGTCATCGGTGTCGGCAAGGAGAGCGGGCTGAAGCCTGCCGACATCGTCAAGTTCGGCGGCGTGGCCATGGGAAAGGTGCCGAACGCGGCCACGAGCGCCACGATCTTTGCCGAATTCGGCTCCGCCGCGCTCAAGGGCAATCGGGTTGCGGACTTGGCGCTTGGCGCGCGGCTGCGCGCGTATACGTTCGATCTCTACAAGACTAAACGCAAAGAGGAGGAGGAGCGGCCGAGCAAGGTCGAGGTGAATATCGGTTGCGCCAATCCGAGATCGGCGGAAAAAGCCTGGGCGCGCAGCGTTGCGATCGGCGATGGCGTCGTGCTCGCCCGCGATCTCGTCAATGAACCGGCCAACGTGCTTTACCCCGGCGAATTTGCCCGGCGGGCATCGAGCTTGTCGAAGCTGGGCGTTAACGTCGAAGTGCTCGATGTCGCCGCGATGAAGAAGCTTGGCATGGGCGCGCTTCTTGGCGTCGGGCAGGGTTCGGCTCATGAATCGAAGCTCGTCGTCATGCGCTGGAACGGCGGCAAGCGCGGCGCCGATCCGATTGCGTTCATCGGTAAAGGGGTGTGCTTCGATACCGGCGGTATTTCGATCAAGCCGGCGCAGAATATGGAAGATATGAAAGGCGACATGGCCGGGGCGGCTTGCGTCGTCGGGCTGATGCAGGCGCTTGCCGCGCGCAAGGCCAAGGTCAATGCGCTCGGCGCCATCGGCCTGGTCGAAAACATGCCCGACGGCAAGGCGCAGCGTCCAGGCGACATCGTCAAGACGATGGCGGGACAGACGATCGAGATCATCAATACCGACGCCGAAGGCCGTCTGGTGCTCGCCGACGTGCTGCATTACGTCAACAGCCGCTTCAAGCCGAAATTCATGATCGACTTGGCGACGCTGACCGGCGCCATCATGGTCGCTTTGGGGCAGGAATATGCCGGCATGTTCTCCAACGACGACAAGCTCGCCGAACGGTTGGGCAAAGCCGGCGAAGCGACCGGCGAGCGGGTGTGGCGGATGCCACTCGGCGCCGAATACGACAAGATGATCGATTCGAAGTTTGCCGATATGAAAAATACCGGCGGCCGCTGGGCCGGATCGATTACCGCGGCGCAATTGCTGCAGCGCTTTGTCGATCAGACGCCGTGGGCGCATCTCGACATTGCCGGCACCGGCATGGGCTCGCCGCAGACCGACATTAACAAGAGCTGGGGATCGGGCTGGGGGGTGCGGCTTCTGGAACGGCTGGTCGAGGATTATTACGAGCGCTGAGCCGGCACAAATGACGGAAATCCTTTTCTACCACCTCAAAGGCCAGACGCCGGAACAGGTCCTGCCGGGGCTCTTGCAAAAATCGTTGGAACGGGGTTGGCGCGTCGTCGTTCAGGCGTCTTCGGACGAGCGCGTCGAAGCGCTCGACGCCCATTTGTGGACGTGGCGCGAGGACAGCTTCTTGCCACATGGTATCTGGCGCGATGCAGAGGCGGCTGAACAGCCCATCGTGCTGACCACCAACGAAGAAAATCCCAACGGAGCAAGCGTCCGCTTCCTCGTCGATGGCGCGAGCCTGTCGAGCGATGCTGCCGGCTACGAGCGCATTGTGCTGTTGTTCGACGGTGATGACCCAGAGGCGGTTGAGGCGGCGCGAGCACGGTGGAACGCGGCCAAAGCCGCCGGCATGGAAGCGACTTATTGGCAAGCCGACGAGGAGGGGCGTTGGCGCCGGCAGGGGTGAGGCCGCCGAGCTCTAAGACTGCCGTAGGGAGCCCATGCATCTATTTGATGGTACATAAAGATTTGCGTCTTAAGCATAGGTCTGTTGGGTTGGTTTAAACTGGTTTTTTCAGCACTATATTTTTTGCTCGGTCATTTGATTGGATGCTATAGTCCGGTTCCATGAACAAACATTCAGTGAAAAAGAAGCGGTCCGCCAAGGCGAACGCCAAAGCCGGCCACCGTTTGGCGATTCGTAAGCAGCCGGCTCGCGCCGCCGCGGCACGCAAGGCTGTCGCGACGCGGCAATCGCCGAGAAAGCCCGCGACGAGGCCGGAGCCGATCAGCGCCGTGAACATTGCCGCCGCCGAAATTGCCACGGTGACCGTTGCCCAAGTGACGGCAGTGGCTCCGGGACTGCGCACGCACAAATATCGAGTCGGCCAGGCGGTATTCTACACCTCGAGCCCGATCAGCCGGCCCGGCGCGAGCGGCAGCTACAAGGTCGTCAGATTGTTGCCGTCCGACGGCGAAGACTATCAATATCGTATCAAGAATCCCGGCGAGGCCTTCGAGCGCGTCGCCAAGGAAAGCCAGCTCGAACTCGAGCATTGAGCGATCCAGCCGCGCGGCTGGCGCCCGCGGTGCCGCTGCGTCATACTCCCGCCTCGGCAAATGCAATAGTTGGCCCCGACAGGGGGTGGGTGATGTTCGGCGTCGATCCCGACATCGGAAGCTCGGCACTGCGTTTGTGGGTGGCAGCCGGCACGGCGGCGTTGCTCGTTTTCGCCTGCGCGCTGGCGTTCGATTGGACCCGGACGAGGACGGTGGCGCGCGCCAGTGTCGTCGTTCTTGGCGCCGTCCTCGGCGCGACGTTGGCGTGGGCTTTCGTCGATGCCGCCTCGGTCCATGATCGCAGCGCCGAACGTCGGGCCCTGGAGGCGCGGACGGCACAGCTCAATGCGGAAAGTCTCGCTCCGGGATCTCCGCTCGCCTGCTTGAACGGCTTGGTGGGCGACGACGTCGAGGCCGCCTGCGAGAAGGCGCTGTTTGCCGGGCCTGCGACGGTGGCAAGCGCGACATCCTATGTCGCCGCACGCTTCTCGCTGCTTGCTGACATAGTCGCCTTTACCCGGCGCGGCGGCGGGAGCATCGACAGCTTGCTCTTGCCGCTGCGCCGCTCGCTCGAAGCCGATCGGTTCGGCTTCGTGGCGCGTATGCTCGCCGTCGCCGACCGCTGCAGCAGCGATCATTGCCAGGCGCTTTCGCTGTTGGACAATTCAAGCCAGATCCGCGCCAATTTGAGCGGACACACGCTCGAGCGCTATCTCGATCACTATCTGACGGTCTGGGTGCAGCCGAGCGAAGCCCCGCTTGCCGAGGCGATGGCGCCGTCATCGGCGGGCGGCCAGCCCGGCGCGCCCGGCCAGCGCAAAGTGATGGTCGATATCGACTTTCCCAGCGCCGCGTCGATCCCGCCGATTAGCATCATGAATCCGGAGCCAAAAGGCCCGCCGGCAGCCGCTGCCGCCGCAGAGTCGGGCGCGCGTGAATCCGCCGCGTCGCGGCAGTCGCGCAAACCGGCCGGCAGTTCGCCGCCGCCCGCAGCCGCGGCAACGCCGGTCAATCCGGTCTGGCTCCCCGGAACCGTGCCGACCGCGCAGCCCGGACCGTCATTGCCGGGCGCGGCGAGCGCGCCGCCTGTTGCCGCCGGTCCCGTTCAACTCAATCCATTCCCGGTACCGCAGGCCAGCACCACAGCACCGCGCACGCAATGAGTTGAACGCGTCCGCATTAGCCGGTCTGATACGCCGCGTATGTTCCGGTCCGTCCTCATTGCCAACCGCGGCGAGATCGCCTGCCGCATCGCACGCAGCGCCAGGCGGCTCGGCATGCGCACCATCGCCGTTTATTCGGCCGCCGACGCGCACGCGCTGCATCTGCGCGTATGCGATGAGGCGCATTGCATCGGCTGCGCGCCACCGCGCGAAAGCTATCTCTCGATTGATCGGCTGATCGGGACCGCCAAAGCGGCGAAAGCCGAATGCATCCATCCGGGCTACGGCTTTCTGTCCGAGAATGCCGATTTCGCCGAGGCCTGCGCGCAAGTCGGGATCGCCTTCGTCGGACCGCCGGCAGCGGCCATTCGGGCGATGGGGCTCAAGGATCGCGCCAAGGCGCTGATGGAGGACGCCGGGGTTCCGACCGTGCCCGGCTATCACGGCGAGCGGCAGGACGCCAAATTCCTCAAGCAGAAGGCCTGCGAAATCGGTTATCCGGTGCTGATCAAACCGGCGGCCGGCGGCGGCGGCCGCGGCATGCGCCGGGTCGACAAGCACACCGATTTCGAAACTGCGCTTGAGAGCGCGACTCGCGAGAGCCAATCGGCGTTCGCTTCGGGCCGCGTCTTGATCGAAAAACTGATCGCCTCGCCGCGCCACATCGAGGTGCAAATCCTCGCCGACCGGTATGGCGCAACCATCCACCTCGGCGAGCGCGACTGCTCGCTGCAACGCCGCCACCAGAAGGTGATCGAAGAGGCGCCTGCGCCGGGCATGACCGCCGATCTGCGCGCACGGATCGGTGCTGCGGGCGTCGAGGCGGCCAAGGCGGTCGGTTACTGCGGCGCCGGCACCATCGAATTCGTTGCCGACGGCACCAGCGGACTGCGGGCCGATGCCATTTGGTTCATCGAAATGAACACCCGGCTCCAGGTCGAGCATCCGGTCACCGAGGCAATCACCGGCCTTGATCTCGTCGAATGGCAATTGCGCATCGCGGCGGGCGAAAAATTGCCGCTGGCGCAGAGCGAGGTCCGGCTCGATGGCCACGCGGTCGAGGCTCGCGTCTATGCCGAGGATCCCGAGCATGGTTTTTTGCCGTCGACCGGCCGGATCGTGGCGCTGGAACTGCCCGGCGACATTCGCGTCGATGCCGGTGTCGAAGCGGGTGGCGAAGTGACGCCGTTTTACGACGCGATGATCGCCAAGCTGATCGCGCATGCGTCGACGCGCGGGGCAGCGCTTGATCGTCTTGCTAGCGCGCTCGAGCACACCGCGATCGCGGGCGTGCGCAGCAACGTCGCGTTCCTTGCGAATTTGTGCCGGGCCGGCGAGTTCCGCCGCGGCAAAGTCGACACCGGTTTTATCGACCGCAATCTCGCTCGGCTGGGCGCCGTGCCGCGGCCGCGCGACAGCGCGGCGGCGGCGCTTGGCGTCGCTCACCTGCTTGCGGCGGCGATAACGGGGCAAGCGCGGCTCGACGAGGAGCCTTCGGAACCCTATTCGCCGTGGGCTGTGCGCGATGCCTTCCAGCTCGGAGGCACGCGCGCGGTCGCCGTTCCGATCGTTATCTATGCCGAGAGCGCTGAGGCCATCGTCACCTACGGGGGCGACGGCGCACGCGTCGCGGTCGATGGCCAAGCACCCGCGCGCGACGGCAGGGTGTTCCAGGCGGCAGACGAGGCCTATGTATTGCGCGGCGCCCGCCAGACCCGCGTCCGCCTCAAGGATTTTGCCGCGACGGCGGCGGCGGCGGAAGCCGCGGGCGACGGCGTCATCAAGGCGCCGATGCACGGCCGGGTGCTGGAACTTCTCGTGCGTGCCGGCGAAAGCGTGGCATTCGGTCAGCGGCTCGCGGTGATCGAGGCAATGAAGATGGAGCACACGCTGCGGGCGCCGTTCGCCGGCATTGTCAGCGAGGTTTCTGTGAGTACCGGCGCTCAGGTTGTGGAAGGCGCACCCGTCATGGTGCTAAAGCCGGTCGAAGGCGAGCCAAAGTAAAGATCATGCCGCTTCACCTCATCAAACTGTGCGTCGGCTGCGATTCGGTCCGCGATCTCGAGGACTGGATCAAGGAAAAGCTCAAGCAGAAGCGCAAGGCCGGCGAAAAGCCCGAGCACATCCACCGCACGCGCATGGTACCCAAGCGCACGCCCGAGCTCATTGACGGCGGTTCGCTCTATTGGGTGATCCGCGGCGAAATCATGTGCCGCCAACGCGTCCGTGACGTGCGGCCGTTCCGCGACAAGGACGGCATCGGCCGCTGCGGGCTGGTGCTCGATCCCAAGATCGTCCTGGTCGAACCGCGGCCCTATCGCGCCTTTCAGGGCTGGCGTTATCTCGCCGCCAAGGACGCCCCGCGCGACCTCGACAAAGTGGCCAAAGGCGCCGCCGCCATGCCGGAGACGCTGCGGCGCGAGCTGCGCGAACTCGGCCTGATGTGAGCGGCTGCCGCATGGCGCCGCCGATCGCGATCACGTAAAATCTGCTGCGAGGTAAAGTGCCAGTTTGGAGCGGCAAGAATGATCATTGGCAGCGAGAAAGACGTCACCGAGGCGGTGCTCAAGGAGTATTCGCGGATCAAAAATCCGCGGCTGCGCGAGATCGTCGCGGCGCTGATTCGCCATCTGCACGGCTTCGCCCGGGAGGTGAAACTGACCGAGGAGGAATTCCAGGCGGCAATCGGCTATATCGTCGCGCTCGGCAAGCACACCACCGAAACTCACAACGAGGCCGTACTGATGTCGGGCTCGCTCGGCTTTTCGACGCTGATCTGCCTGCTCAATAACAGCAATCGCGGCCAGACCGAGACCGACGCCAATTTGCTCGGTCCGTTCTGGCGCATGAATTCGCCACCCACCAAGAACGGCGACACCATCGTGCGTTCGCCGACGCCGGGCGCCGCGCTGTTGGTCGATGCCCGGTTCAAGGACACCGCCGGCAAGCCGATCGCGGGCGCCGAGGTCGACGTGTGGCATTCCTCGACCGAAGGGTTTTACGAAAACCAGGACCCGATACAGGCCGATATGAACCTGCGCGGCAAGTTCACCACCGATGCCGACGGCCGTATCAGCTTCCGCAGCGTCAAGCCGGCCGGTTATCCAATTCCGATCGACGGCCCGGTCGGCGCTCTGTTGCGCGCCGCGGGCCGGCACAATATGCGCCCCGCCCACCTGCATTTCCTCGCTTACAAGCCGGGCTTCAAGACATTGATCTCGCAAATCTACGATCCCGAGGACAAAAATATCGAAACCGACGTGCAATTCGGGGTCACGCGTCACCTGATCGGCCATTACGTCAAGCACAATCAGGCACGCGCGGGCGCGCCCGACGTGAAGGCGCCCTGGTATTCGATCGAACATACCTTCGTCATGGAAAAAGGCGCGGCACGCTTGCCGAAACCTCCGATTACCGGCAAGGCGGAGGGCGAGCGGCCGCAAATTCCGCACCTCGAAGCGGTGTAAGGTTTCACGGCGTTGCTGGCACCGCATGCAGCGACGACGAGAGAGCGGCGATCGGGGAGGAGGAAACCAATGTTGCGTCGAACCTTGCTCAAAGGCGTGGCCGCGACGGCGGCGAGCGGGATCATCGGGCGATCGGCGTCCGCCGACAGCGCGTTGAAGATCGGCATCAGCATGCCGTTGACGGGAGCCGGCTTCAACGCCGTCGGACGGCAGGCCGGCGCGGCGCTCAAGCTTTACATGCAAGAGCACGGCGACACGGTCGCCGGGCGCAAGATCGAGCTCATGATCCGCGATGACGCCGGCGTCGCGGATAATGCGCATCGGCTGATCCAGGACATGATCGTCAACGACAAAGTCGACATGCTCGGCATCGGCATCACGCCCACCGCGCTCGCCATCGCTCCGCTTGCGACCGAGGCCAAGAAGGTGACGCTGGTGATAAGTTCGGGCGCCTCGATCACCACCACCAAGTCGCCTTACTTCGTGCGCGCCGGTTTCCTGCTCGCTCCGCAGTCGTGGATCATCGCCGAGTGGGCGTACAAAAACGGCAGCAGGAAGGTCGTCACCCTGGTCAATGACTGGACCACCGGGATCGAGGCCGAGACGGCGTTCAAGACTCGGTTTCTCCAGGTCGGTGGCCAAATCATCGAGTCGCTACGGTTGCCGCTCGCCAATCCCGACTTCGCTCCATTCCTGCAACGCGTCCGCGACATCAACCCGGACACCGCCTTCATCTATTTCCCCGGCACGCAAGCCAGCACCTTTGCCAAGCAATTCGCCGAGCGCGGTCTCGCCCAATCCGGCATCAAGATCATCGGGCCGGGCGATCTCACCACCGATGACAGCCTCAACGCCATGGGCGATCAGATGATCGGCATGATCACCGCCGGACCCTATTCGGCCGCGCACGATTCTGCGCTCAACAAGGCCTATGTCGCGGGAATCGAGAAAATCGGCAATTTTCGACCGGATTTCGTCTCGCTCGGCGGCTACGACGGCTTGCATCTCGTCTACGAGGCGCTGAAGAAGACCAACGGCAATACCGATGGCGACGCCTTGATCGCGGCGATGAAGGGCATGACGTGGGAAAGCCCGCGCGGGCCGATCTCGATCGATCCGGCGACGCGCGACATCGTCCAGAATATCTACATCCGCAAGGTCGAGAAGATAAACGGCCAGCTGTGGAACACGGAGCTCGAGACGTTCCCGAACGTCAAGGACCCGACGAAGAGCGCTTGAGCGGTCCTACAGCGCTACATTATCGATCAGCCTCGTCTTGCCGATGTGCGCCGCGACGAGGAGGCGAAGCGGCTCGGCGCCGAGGGCGACGGGCAGCGCCAGCGTGTCGGCGTTACGGGCTTCGAGGTAATCGAGCACGAAGCCTGAGCGCCTGATCGCGGTGCGGCCGTATTCGAGTACCGCGGCGATCGGCGCACCCGCGGCGACCTGCGCGGCGCATTCTTTCAAAACGCGATAGAGCGTCGGCGCCAACGCGCGTTCCTCGGGCGATAGGTAGCGGTTGCGCGACGATAAAGCGAGCCCGTCCGCCTCGCGCACGATCGGCGAGCCGACAATGCGGGTCTTCAGGTCAAGATCGCGAACCAGTCTCCCAACGACTTTGAGCTGCTGGTAGTCTTTCTCGCCGAACAGCGCGAAATCGGGCTCGCATTGCGCGAGGAGCTTGGCGACCACGGTGGCGACGCCGGCGAAGAAATGCGGCCGGAACGCATCTTCGAGGCCGGCTTGGGCCGGTCCCGCCGGTACAATCCGCGTGGCAAAGGCCTCCGGGTACATCGTCGCGGCCGACGGCGCCCAGATACCGTCGACTTTGAGCTTTTGCAGCGCGGCAAGATCGGCCGCCGGCGTGCGCGGATAGGTGCTGAGATCCTCGTTCGGCGCGAACTGGGTCGGATTAACGAAGATCGAGACGATCACCCGATCGGCGCGGGCTTTCGCGCGCTTCACCAGCGAAAAATGCCCGGCATGCAAGGCGCCCATGGTCGGAACGAGCGCAATTGTATGCCGGCGTGCGCGCCATTGCGCGATCGCGCGGCGCAATTGCGGCAACGCGCGTATGACGCGCGGGTGACGCTTCGATGGTCGGGATATCGTCGTCATCGCGTTGCAGCGCCAACACACTTGGCGCATTTCGTCGCTCGGCCGCGTGGTTAATAGTTAACTTAATGCGGGCGATGCTGTATCTTGACCGCACGCGTTGCAACTCGGAAAAACAAAAGCAACGCAGAGGTTGACGTTCCCATGTTAATGCAGGCGGACGTCGGCAGGCCGTTCTCGGCCCATGTCATCGTCCTTGGTAATGAAAAAGGCGGCTCGGGCAAGTCGACCACGGCTATGCACGTCGCCGTTGCGCTCTTGCAGGCCGGCCAGCGCGTTGCCACCATCGATCTCGATTCCCGCCAGAAGAGCTTTTCCCATTACGTCGAGAACCGGCGCTGCTGGGTCGAGCGCAGCGGCCTGAAGCTCGACCTGCCCACGCATTATTGCGTCGCCCGCGGCTTTGGGCTGCGGCTCGACGAGATCGAGGCGCAGGAATTCGCCGCCTTTGCCGAAGCAATCAGCGCGATCGAGCAAACACATGACTTCATCGTCATCGACACGCCGGGCTCCGATTCCTATCTGATGCGGCTTGCCCATTCGATGGCGGATACGCTGATTACCCCGTTGAACGACAGCTTCGTCGATTTCGACGTGCTTGGGATGATCGATCAAAACACGTTCGAGGTCACCGGCGTGAGCCATTATGCCGACATGGTGCGGGAGGCCCGCCGCCAGCGCCGGCTGGTTGACGGTGGGCTCACCGACTGGATCGTGGTGCGCAACCGGTTATCGACGCTCAGTTCGCGCAACAAGCGGCTAGTCGGCGAGGGGGTCGAGGGGCTCGCCAAGCAGCTCGGTTTTCGCGCCGTCGACGGCTTTGCCGAACGGGTCGTCTATCGCGAGTTCTTTCCGCGCGGGCTCACCGCGCTCGACCACCTCAACGAGGATACTTTGGGTGGGCGGCCTTCGACTTCGCACATCACCGCCCGCGACGAGGTGAGGCTGCTGATCGACGCGCTCCGCTTGCCGATCGACGAACGGGGCAAGCGCCGTGCCGCGGCGCGGGCCGAATGGATCGCCGCGGCGGCCAAGCCGCTTGAGACCCACGATCTGTTGG
>Ga0187783_10001148_pt1 | contig 19589 bp, 10 predicted proteins | sample 1015_SJ02_MP02_2_FD_132471 | JGI IMG/M metagenome (GOLD analysis project Ga0187783, IMG submission 132471) | Tropical peat soil microbial communities from peatlands in Department of Meta, Colombia - 1015_SJ02_MP02_20_MG | ecosystem: Environmental > Terrestrial > Soil > Wetlands > Peat | place...
CTCCAGTTGCTGCCAAAGTATTTGCCCTTACCAAAGGGCAGTTCGTAGAGAACACTGGCAGTAAAGACGTCATTGAGATTGAGCTGAGACAATCCCCAATCCAGCTTCTTGGTCCCCGGTAGCGGCCAGTACATACCGTAAGCATTACTACCCAGACCGTCCGGCAGGCCAGAGTCATAAGTGTGCGACCAGGTGTAGCCCAACAGGGCATAGAGGCCGTGGCGCACGCTCTTGGTTTCCGCCTTGATCTGGAGGGAGTCGTATCGGGCCGAGCCTATGCTGTTATTAGCGTTAACCGATTGGAACGGTTGCGCGTAGGGGAAATACGGAAAACCGCAGCCCAGGGTGTAGGCGGGAATCACGCCGCATGCGCTCGGCGAGTTTAGATTTTCGTTATTCTGGCCCACAAGAATATGCGTGCTGCGGGAGCCAGCGTAACCGGCGGTCAGAACAATGTCTCCTGGCAACTGGCGCTCGACATTGAGGTTGTACTGCTGGATCATACCCTGTACGAAATTGCGGTTCATCGATTGGATGGTGCCAGTGTAGGTCGTGGGATTGACGGGGGCATTGTAAATGTAACCGCCTGGGACGGCGATGGTAGAAGCGGGCTGAGGAGCAGGCGCTCCCGACGGTAATTTCGCCGGGAACAGAAACCCATTCGAGAGTCCGCAACTCGTGGTTCCGACCGGAAGGCAAAAACCGACTTCGCCGGTTGCGGCGGGATCCACTTCTGCATAATATGGCGGGTTCTGCCACAAGCCTTGCCCGCCCTGATTCCAAGCAGAATCATGGAAAATGGCATATCCGGCGCGAATCGCAGTCTTGTCGCTGCCCATCGGTTTCCAGGCGAGCCCGATGCGCGGTTCTAAAGCCGTCTTCTGAAACTGGATGCCCACCTGAGAGTCGGATACGATGCAGCTCGTGCAGCCAGTGACCCCAGGACTGCCCGCCGGCACGTACCACCTGAGGTTCTGAATGTCGAAGTTCGCCTGGCGATTCTTCACCTCGGTTTCGGGGGTAGCCAACGCCCACGCAAGTCCGAGGTTTAGGGTCAAATTATTGGTTACCCGCCAATCATCCTGCACGAAGGGGCGGAATAGCTTCCAGCGGCGGCCAACCGTGCCTCCCAGGAAGGTCTGATCGTGAGCCGCAAAGGACCCCGTGGTGCCAAGAAGCAGATCTCCCATGTCGTCGCCCGTGGTGACGAATGCGCCGACTTGACTGATAAAGCCGTCTTGGAATGCATTGTTTCGTATGTTCATTTGGTTGATGCGGAACGCTCCGCCAAACCTGAGGTTGTGTTTGCCACGAATCAAATCGACGGTATCGGCAATCGAATAGACGTTGGTTCCACCCTGATAGGGGGCATATCCGCGGTCCCCGAGCGACATGTAGTTCGTCATCTGAAACGAAGTCAGACCACAACTAATGCAGTCCTTCGTCGACTGGTTCAGACTCGTGGGATAACCCGTGATGCCAGAGCACTGGCTTCCTAAGTCAGCACCAGGAATGCCGATGATCGCGGCTTCACAGGTGCCGGTACCGTAAGAGAGAATATGGTTGAAGATCCGGCTGAACCCGAAGCTGGCCTGGTTGATGGTCCGATCCGAGAAAACGTGGGTCTCCGAGACCATGGCATTTCGCCCGTGGTTATTGATGTGCTGGTTGCTGCCAAAGGCATTGACTTCGGCCCAGGTAGGCGAGCCGCCGGGAACGAAGTTGGTCGCCTGATCGTAGCTGAAGCGCCCAAACGCAGTGTCCTTGGCGGAAAAATTATGGTCTACACGTATGTCCCCCGTGCCTTCGTTGAGTTTCCTCACCGGCTGGTTAAAATAGTTGTACCCGGAAACTGGGTTGTCCGCGTTGGGTGTTGGATAAAGCTGAATCAGCTTTGCGGCGAGCGGATTGACCATGGCCGCTGGTATGACGCTACAGTTTGCACCCGGGGTCTGCGTTCCAGTCGTCCCATTCACGGGTTCGGGGATCGCAGTACCAGGGACGCACTGGAAGGGCGTTTCTGAATAAGGGTTAGTGAGACCGGGAAAGCTTGAGTTAGCCGATCCCCGCAGATTGCCGAACGGATCAAGGTTAAAGTTGTAGTTCCCGGCTGCGTCGGGAGTCATCATGCTCGTGGTCGGAACCAACCCGGTGAAGGGCACACCCAGCCGTTGCATCTTGGCCTGATAATCCAGGAAGAAGTAGGTTTTGTCTTTCTGGATGGGGCCGCCCAAGGACCCGCCGAACTGGTTCAAATTGAATTGGTTTCTTTCGGGAGCAAAATAGTTGCGGGCATCGAGCACCGTGTTCCGAAAGTATTCAAACAGACTGCCATGAAATTGATTCGACCCAGACTTGGTGGTGACCAGAACAGTGGGACCGGCGCGTTCCCCCCACTCGGCGGAGTAGTTGTAGGTGAGAACTTTAAACTCCTGTACGGCGTCAAGGTTGGGAAAAATAGCAATGCCGCCTTCGTCCAGCTGATTATTATCGTTGCCGTCGAGCATCCAGTCCGTTGATTGGGCTCGCGATCCTCCCACGGAAAGGGAAAACGACCCGCGCGTGGACGCTTCACTGCTGGCCGCCCCATTAAAAAAGCTGAGAGGGTTGGTCTCGGCAGTGGTGCCCGGAGTGAGAGTTGCCAGTTGCACGAAATTCCGTCCGTTGAGGGGAAGCTGGGAGACTTGCTCGGATGTGATCACCTGTCCCAGGGTGGGATTGGTTGTTTCGACGGCTACTTGCGTCGCGCTCACCTCAACGTTTTGGGTTACCGAGGCAGGCGCCAGCGAGAAATCCAGCTCACGATGCTCGTCCACCTGCAGGCGAACATCTTTTTGTTCAACCGCTTGGAACCCGGAAGATTCCACTCGAAGCGTGTAGTAGGAAACCGGCAGCGAGGGAATCAGATAATGGCCTGAGCTGTCGGTCTGAGCTTCACGCGTGAGACCGGTAGCTTGAGAGACAATTCTCACGGTGGCCCCGGAGATCGCCGCTCCGGTCTTGTCTATAACGTTGCCGGAAAAACTTCCCGTCGCCTGCCCATAGAGGAGTGGACAAAGGGAGAAGGTAACGGAATAGAACACGGCCGCCAACAGCGTTCTTTTCGTCAGCATAGGCATCCCTCTCCTGACCTCGTCATGAGAACGAGCTCACATCAAGGTCGCGGTTGTGATCCCGGTAATATGAAAGTATTAAGCTCCTAACTGTCAAGAACTTTTGTGCCAATGGCGCGCTGAGAGAACGATCCCAAATCAGACCGAAGGTCACGGATGGCAACACTCGGCTGCGCTCGCGCTCTTCGATCTCGCATCTTCTATCCTTCCACGCGTATCCTTCCACGCGCGCAAAGATTCGTTACGTTCTCGCTCGTGATAGTGTCTAGGGCGTTCGCAGCGCAGATTCGTTGCCGCAACCCAAAAGTGGACTGTCGAGGGAGATCGCGCATGTTCACACCGCATAGTCTGGCAGTTGCCTTTGTCATGATGATCACGAGCGCCATTTGTTGGGGCTCCTGGGCGAACACTTACAAGGGTGTCAAGAACTACCGTTTCGAGTTGTTCTACTGGGATTACGCGGTCGGAATCTTCCTCATCTCCCTTGTGTTGGCCTTGACCATGGGCAGCACCGCCAAGGATGGGTCGAGCTTCCTGAACAACGTGCACACGGCCGACGGCGACAACATCGTTTCCACTATGGTGGGGGGAGCGATCTTCAATCTTGCCAATCTGCTGCTGGTGGCAGCGATCGACATGGCTGGATTGGCGATCGCCTTCCCGGTTTCGATTGGAATTGCGCTGGTGGTGGGTGTTGTTTTGAGTTTTGCATTGCAGCCGAAGGGAAATGCTGGCCTGCTGGCCCTCGGGGTGGTTTGTGCCCTCATCGCCGTGGTGTTAGACGGCAAAGCCTACGGCAGTCTGGCGAGCTCGGCGCGTTCCGTTTCGAGAAAGAGCCTGAGCGTTGCGATCGTGTCGGGCATTCTCATGGGGCTCTGGGCCCCCTTCGTCGCCCGAGCCATGACCCACGGCAACCCCCTCGGCCCCTATAGCGTCGCGGTTTTCCTCACACTCGGCGCCCTTCTGTCCTGCTGGATCTGGAACGTTTACTTAATGAAACGACCCTTAATTGGTCAGCCGGTTGACTTTTCCGGATTCTTCCATGGACCGGCTTCGGGCCACGCCCTGGGAGTCTTGGGAGGGGTGATTTGGGGTATCGGGATGGTATTCAATCTCGTCGCCGCCAACTTCACCGGGGTGGCCATCTCCTATGCGATCGGCCAGTCCGCTCCCATGGTGGCGGCGCTTTGGGGGGTGATTGCCTGGCGCGAGTTTGCCGGCGCAAGCAGCAAAGCGAAGATTTTTCTCGTCTTGATGTTCATCCTTTATGGTCTGGCGATTCTGCTAGTCGCACTGGCCCACGGCTGAACTCGAGCAACGATCCTTGCCGCTCGGCTCACGACAGTTGTATCGGGTTCACACCAGACGTTCTCTGCTCGCGTGTATTCTGCCACGGGATTGCTTCTCAGCTCATGAAAACCGCATTTCTTCTGCTCCGGGGAAGGCTAGGGTTGACTGGCCTCCGGGCCCTCGGAAATTGCCGAGCGAGCTAACTTCTAGAAGGTACAAGACTCGGCGAAGATGGCCGCCCCCACCCACGGAAGGGCTGCCATGAACCTTCAGAAAACAGGGTCAGCGGCAAACCGAGATCCGTTGAGAAGTTAACGAGACACTAGTAGAAAGACCACTTGGCATGGAGCCAGGGATGCGGTATCTTGGCCGACGCGAGAATAACGACCAGCGGACAACCCAAGAGGGGTTGAAGGCATTAAGGGGTTGACGGCATTAACAGATCGGCTGCAAGGCCGGCTGCGGGCGCTCGTCCGAAGCCCGGCCCGCTCGGTCAACCCGTCTGGGTGTCACGAAGCTTCAGAAAAGAGTATTCCGCGATGAAATCTCCTCTTCTTCTTTCGAGCGTTCTTGTTGCGTTTTGGTTGTCAGCCGCTCCAGGTTTTGCCCAAGATGGCGGGAATTCGGCCCCTTCGTCCTCCGCGCCGGTCGCCGCTCCTACAGTTCGAGGTCAGGGGGAAGCTGCGCCCTCCTCGTCCTCCGAGATCGTCATTCCCGGTCCGCTCCGCTCGTTCTTCCGTATGGCTGGCATCAGCCAGAAAATCTCGCCTGAGGAAATCCTGCCTTTACTGGCTCGCAACGTGTTCGCGCAGGGCTATGAGGGCTCCCCGACCAAGGGGCGCCAGACCGAATTCTTGGTCCTGCTGATGCGTTACGTCGATCAGGCGAAGGAGTTAGCGACCCTGGCCGGACCGGAAGGTGTCATTCGCGTCTCGCGTTGTGAGGAGGCTCGACCGCTATTGCACATTCTTGGGTACCGCGTCCGCCAGGAGTGCGGACGAACTACCACTTCGCTGGTGACTTCTGACCCCGACCGGGCATTCCTGACCGTGGACTCCGGCTTTCCTCTGCCCGAGCTCGAGGAAGCACTCGAAGGAGGCGCACCGTTCTCCTATCCGTATCCGTCGTCCCGAGTCCCGGCGCTGTTCGCTGCTAGCGACTGGGTATCGGCGAGTCGGGAGGCAGCCAAAGGCGATCAAGACCTGGTCGATGTCCTTCTTCGAGATCCGCTTCTGGCTCATCTGTATTGGGCTATGGCGCGGATGGATAGTGAAACCGTGGCAATATTGCGGCAATCTCCGGGCCTCGAGAAGTTGCTGCCTTATGCTGCGGTTCTCGACTTCTATGGAGATGAGATCCGAGTGCGCTCGGGACACGTGGTGGTTCCCGGCGGCGCGCAGGCCCAATCCAGCTGGAAGGACCTGGTGGGGGCAAGCCCGACGGCGCCCGGAGACTTCATTCTTCATTTGGTGTCCAAAGATCGAGGTTGGCTGGCCGCTTATTTCGACGCCCTGTCGCGTGTCAGTCAGGCGCAGCAGCAACGCCTGACCGAAGCCCGCCGCCTGCATCATCTTTATCAGGCACTGCGCGAGCCCGATCAATCCGCCGATGCCGCGCGTCCGGTGTTTCGCCCGGCGCCAAGCCTTCTGATGCTGTTCACCCGGCTGCAATGGGATCCCGACGGCAAGCCGCATGTCCCTGGCAATCTCGAGGTTTGGAGGCAGATTCTCAACCAAAAGACGGATTCTAAGGTCATTCGCGAATGGGGCAAACGCGCCAATCACTGGAACGATCCCGAGCAACTACTGGAGGCGATGGTGGCCCTTTCCCGGGTAGAGACCGAGGCGGGGCCGGTGCAGATCTATCTCATGTTGAGCGAACTGGATAGCCGGCGACCACCGGGTCAGCGCCTGAGTCCGCAAACCGCCCACCTGATGGCCGTGAAGTTCGCCCAGTACAGCAATCAATATCTGATCTTTTCTGAATTCCCGGAGCTGAACGATCAATCGATTGGGAATTTCATCAATGCAGCCGAGGCACTCGACAAGATCCCGAACCACACGCTGCGCGGCAATGCCATGGGGATATTTCAGGCCAATATAGGAATTTGGCAGATCCTGGCGCGTCAGGGACAGATACCGCGGGCCCAGTTGAATGATTCCTGGCAGCGCGTCATTCAACCTTTGTCCAACATCCACTCGGCAACCCAGCTTTTTGATGGAGGATGGGATTCTCTGCGGCAAGTGCTGGCGGCTGCAACCGGGAAGGCGAGCGTTTCCCAGGAGGAGATCATCGAGTTGCTGGCCGGCCCCCGGCAATCGACCCCCGAGGGGCAACAGATGCACGAGGAGCTGGCCACTCGGATTCGCACCATCATGGAAGGACAACGCCTGGTTTCGCTCGACACCATCGGGACGCTAGGCCAGGGCTTGCAGGAGATGGCGCAAGGAAAGGCCGACGGCAAGACCTTTCTGCCCCAGGCTCGGGAGCTTGGAGAATTTGAGATGCCGCGACCGATCTTCACGAGCGGCGAGAGGACGGAATGGGCGGCGGGCATTTACAACAACCGTCACACGGAGTTGGAAATGCGAACCGACTTTACCAAGCTCATCAAATCGCCGGCTTCGCCCGAACAATTGGAGCAAGCGCGTGGCCAGCTCGCTCCCTTCTTCCGGGACACCCTGGTCGGCCTGAACTACGCTTATTACGAGCCTCCCGGGGCCCAGGTCCTGCATCATAATCCGCTGTTCGTGCGCTCCCACGACTTTTCCGGGGACACCGTGGCCGGGGTAGAACGAGTCTGGCAGGCTCCCTTATTGTTTGGAGAAGGCTCGCCAGCGGGCGGCGGCGCCCATTTGGTCGGCTCCCTCGCCGACTTGCCCTACGTCCTGGCCAATGCGGAACAGGACTTCATCACTCCCGAGAACGTGCAAGCCCTCATCTGGCGGGAATTGGTCCCGGGTCTGTTAGTGAATTCCACTCTTCCGCGGTGGTGGGGTGTAAGCCACGATGAACTCCATGCCATCACCCTCTATCAGCGAGCCGGCGAGGAGCTGCTCGCGGCTTCCGTGCACCAGCCCGAACTGCGGAGTAAAATTGGGGATATTCTTGCGGACCGGCTCACTCCGCAGTTGATTGATCGCCTGGAGCAGAGTATGCAAGCGGGACGCCTGGCGGATGTGTCGGCCCAAGTTTCGCCGGCAGACACATTTTACCTGGCGGCGGAATTTCGCCGAAGATATCCGCAGACCTTCGCCACCATTGGTCCCGCCAGTCAAGAACTGGACGCCCTTTGCCGATCCCATCCTCAGGAGGTGAGCTGGGAGCGCCTGTCCGAGGATTTTGGCGTGCCTCATCCCATCCTGGCCCAGACCTACGCACGGGAGTTATTGAATGTGCGCCCCTTCCCGGCCTTTGAGGGCTATTCCAGCCGTCTGTTAGCCGAGACTTGGGATTCCAATAATCTGTATTGGGCGCGTTTGCTCGATGAGTCGGGTTATTCCCCGGTGATGTTGAATCGCTATGCTCCGGAGCTGACCCGCCGCATGGTGGAGAAGATTTTCGCCACCGATTTTGAGGACTGGGCGGCCATTCTTCGCGCTTTGCGGGAAACCGGCGAGGAGTTTCGCCAGGGAAAGATCGCGTTGTTACCGACAGGAGGCCAATGAGGGCCGGGTTGGTTCGTGGGATCGGAGAGCCGCAGAATTAAGGCTGGGAGAACGCTTTTATGTCAAGGACCTATTGTCTAGTTCTGGCGTGTTTTCTGGTTCTAACCTCGAGTTTCAGAACCAGGGCACAGGAGGCGGAACCGCACATCCACGTCATCGTGGACATGGTGCAATTGAATGTCGCCGTGACGGACAGCAAAGGGGACTACGTTACCGGGCTTCGGCCCCAGGATTTCTTGATCGCGGAAGATGGCATTCAGCAAAGAATCGCGACCTTTGCGGAAGGGAATGAGCCGACTCGCAAAGTGGTAGATATCGCGCCAACCGACGGCAGCGGCGCGGCGACCGCCAAGGCCTCCGGGGCAGATCCTGGAACGCTCGGTTCCCTGGTGGCCGGGGCTGATGTTTTCATCCTTTTTGATACCAGCAACTACATGTATCGCGGCTTTGTGTTCGCGCAGGACGCCATCGCCGACTTTGTGCGTTCGCTCGAGACCGCCGACAAGGTTGCCTTCTATTCCTATAGCCGCAATCTCCTGCGGGCGACGCCTCTCACCGCCGACCGCACACTGTTGTTACGCGGTGTGCGGACCACCGTAGCGGGCGACGATGCCGCGTTGTACAACTGTCTACTGTTAACCCTGAAGGACGCGGCGAAATTTACCGGGCGCAAGGTGGTGGTTGTCTTTTCGAACGGCCCGGACAATGCCAGTATGGTGCCGCCCGAGGACGTCGCCGAGTTGGCGCAATCGACTGGAATCCCCGTGTACATGATCAGCACGCAGCAAGCCAAGCTTGAGCCCGTCTCGACTACGGTGTTTGAGCGCATGACGGCAGCCACCGGAGGCAAAGCCTATTTCGCCAAGACCTGGCGCGACGAGCGGCGAGCTTTTGCTTCCATCCGCGATGACTTGGCGCATCTCTATGCGGTGAGCTACTATCCCCAACCCAACCCGAATCTCGGCTGGCGTGCGATTACCGTGAAACTTGTGGGCGAACGCTTGAAGAACTATCACATCCGCACGCGGGATGGTTATCGTCCGCAACCCGCGCGTTTTTCCGCGAGTGGCGCCGCAGGCCCAGCGTCGGAGTCCGATCCCAATTGATTTCCTCGCGCGGCAGGCGTCCCGCATAGGACTCGCGGGCTGGAGCGCTCGCGAGTCGGAAGAATAAGCCGACCTCTACCTTTTCCGTCCGTGCCATATGCGATTTTGCGCCAATTGACCTTATAGGGTTGTGGATCTGTAACGTAAGTTTAGTCGTGTGCGTGAACGATATCGAGGTGGAATTGGCGAACTCACGGCCATCTCGCGCTATGGGGATTCTTCACAACTTGAGTCTCGCTCCAACCGTTTGAATCTATAATTTCTGCCTGGGAGGTTCTATGCATGTTCGGATCTGGGCTCTAGTCTCCGGTGTCCTGACCTTGATTTCAGTCGCACCTGCCAAGGACAAGAAGAAAGTTCTGCTCCCAAGTTACGTCCTGCAAGCCCACACGGCATATGTGGTGATTGATCCTGATGCCGGCGTCTCTGTCGCGAATCCCAACGGCAATCGCACCGCGCAGGAGGATGTCGAGAAAGCTTTGTCGAACTGGGGACGCCTCTCGCCTGTGATGTCTCCTCAAACCGCCGACCTTGTGATCTCGGTCCGCAAGGGTAGCGGACGGAATGTGAATCCTGCCATCGGCGGAGTTCCAAACAACCGTCCGGTGATTATGCAGCCAACCGATGGTGGAATTCGTGTCGGAGCGCAGCAAGGCACGCCTCCGCCCGTAACTGACACCACGGCTGAGCCTCCGCAGCCCGGTCCTTATCCGCGCACTGAGATCGGGGCTGCCGACGATCTGTTTGCGGTGTACCGCGGCGGCGTTGAGCATCCGCTGGACAGTCCGCCAATCTGGCGCTACACGGCGAAGGATGCACTCAACTCACCCAATGTTCCGGCTGTGGCTCAGTTCCGCAAGGCGATCGAGGAGGCCGAAAAACAGCAATCAGTGAAAAAGCCGTAGGGAAAGTGTAAGTCATACGGGCGCGAGTGCCAGAGGGAGCCGCATCACTTAGAAATTGAATTGAGTCCGATGCAACCGCAACCGTATAGCGGATCACGTGATTCTGGTTGTCGAAAAAGATGGCGCGAAGGGCACTATCCGCAGAATCGCGATATATGTAGAGCAGATCGTCATGGGAGAATGCGGCCCGTTGTTTACTGGCTGGATAGTCGCGGTGAACGGAGCGACGCAGCACGGTCCCATTGAGATCGTTAGTTGCCGGTTCGCTTCGCCGTGAATCAAGCTCGAAGCTCTCTGTGACCGAGTCCGGGCCTAGACGTGTTGGTGATGTTCGCTGCAATCCTCATGGGATTTTCGCGCTCGCACGGGCGCAGCAATCCCAGTCGAATCCATGGAGAGACTTCGAGTTCCTTCTCGGTGAATGGTCGTGGTCTGGCGGAGGACAGCCAGGTCAAGCCACCGCTGGGACCTGCACGTTCAAACCCGATGCGATGCTCGTATGCTTGCGCTATTGATTCGCCAGTCCCCCGCGATTTTGTTTGCACCGTCATCGTTCACAAACAAGAACTTTCCCAGAGGGACTCTTCCTGCTGGTCACAAGACCCAGGTCAGTCGACACTGACCGCCTGCTGCCCCGCAATTTTACAGTCTTGTTTCTGAGAAAATACAAGAATGGTCCAGGGCTGAAAACGCCCTGACATTGTTCCTGGTAGCCTGAGTGTAAGCAATCGTGATACGAGTGCATGAGCTATGCCTGGTTGTGATCGTTGCCATTCTTGCCTGCCTTACTCCAACTGAGGTGGCTGGTCAGCAAGAAAGCAGCTCTGCAGTAGTTCCCGCAGGATCGTCAACCCAGCGTCTTGTCCTAACCGTGGCTGAGCCACCCGCTTCCGGTGACTCGATCGACGCCTCCGTGAGCACCGCCGACGTAAGAACGAAACTCATTACTCCGGATGGGGAGAGAATTACGGATGAAAACGCGGAAGCTGCCGGACTGAGCTGGACGCAAGGGCGGGCTCATCCATCCCCCCTAGGATCGGACGATGAAGGCCAATTTACCGAGATTACCTTCCGCAAGCGTGCCCCTGCGGGACGGTACATCCTGGAGTTTAGCTTCGAGCAATTACGTGAGCCCGCCAAAGTGGAGGCGCACTTCATCTCGCGAATGGGCGAATACCTTCGACTGCTGCAATCGACCCCAGGCGCTCAGATTTCAAAGTCCGTGCCGCTGAAGCCCTCAGCGACGGTGACATTCGATCTTCCTCAAGAGGAAGAGAAATTAATGTTCGATATTGTTGTGCCCGATGCGGGCGCTGATGTCGTTCTCGTATTGCCGGACGGTCGCACGCTTCGCCAGGGTGATGCCAAGAAACCTGATGTCGAGTGGACGATATCGACCAACCCTGGAGAATCAACTCCTAGGGGACTCGGGCTGTTGCTCCCTCTGGAGGGGAGCCATCAGATAATCTGGCTTCAGAGAGCAGCCAAAGGCCGCTACGAGATACACGCTTCACCGAAGACAACTACAAAGGGGGAGCTGAGAGTAGCCGTCGTTCCGGTTGTGGCCTTGGCAAAAGCGTATGCGGCCAGGAAAGCGGCAAGCGAACAGCCGGCACCTGGCGAGATCCAAATTCGCGCGAAATACTTGCCCTTCGATTGTTTTGTAGGTGACAGCCTCGATGTCCAGTTCGAGCTGCTGGGTGACATCGGATCCAAGCCTCCTCAGTTCGAGGTGCGACTTGAGCGACGGGCCTGGCTGCAGGACGTCGACGGTGGTGTGCGATATGCTGCCCCCGATCCTGTGGAGGTAATGCCCGTGCAATTCACCCAGGTGGGAAGCCGGACTTACCGGGGCACGTTGGTTCCGACCAAACCCGGGTCAGTTCGCATTACCGTCAGAGCCACGGGTAAGACTCCCTCTGGACAACCCTTCGTGGCAGAGGCTTTTATCACGAATGACAGCATGAGGGTAAAGCCCATCGCGGCGCGATTTCTCGGGGTCAACGCGAACGCGATGGCTCGCGATGGAGATTCCAAATTTGACCGGCTTGAGGTCTCGGCGACTCTTGATGTGTTAATGCCTGGCGACTATTTGCTGATCTTCAGCGTTCAAGATGCAGCCGGTGCTCGTCTTGAAGGGGGGCTCTTCAGCGGTGTCGCTACGCTTCAAGCGGGCCGCCAGAATTTGACGGCATCCGTGCCGTCCAGCCGCATTTGGAGGGAGCTACGCGACGGTCCTTTGGAGATTGCCAACGTCCAGATTTCTCGCACCCAGAAATACACTTTGTCGGGGATTGAAGTTCGTACAGGAAACGCAACCCTCCGGACGCCGGCTTATAGACATGATCAGTGGGATCCTGGGCCGGTCTATGGCGAAGACCATGTGACTGTACACGGGATTTATCCACTTTCTTCAGGGCGATTCCTCTTCGCAGAGGTGGAATGGGAAGTCACAACTCCCGGCGGTCCGTGCGAGTGGAATGGCGTCATGTGCGGTCCCTTTCGGCCTGCAAGCAGCGCACAGATGCCGCCACAGTTGAGTGTGCGGGAAGAAGCCACGTTGCCAGCAGGCAAAACCAAACTGAGTTTCTTTTTTGATGGTGCAACAATCAACCGCTTTGGCAAGCAGGACTGGACACTGGGCGCCGCACTGGTTTGCGGCCAGGCCATGAAAGTTAACGATCCCCGGGCGCCGTTCCGATGGTCGCTCACCCCGAACCCGAAGATAGACCTTAACCCAGATGATTACGAGCCGTCGCATGGGAGCTTTTCGGTCCGGGCTCAACAAATGCTCCGTCTGTCCCCTGGAGGTTCGGGCGATACCACCGTCACGTTAGTCGGTAGGAGCTCCAAGCCTGTCCAGTTCGCAGTGACAGACCCCCCGAAAGGAGTGGAAGCCAAGCTTGCTGGTCCATTCGGGTCAACCGGCGTGACTTGGAGCACTTTGTGGATCACGACATCGCCAGAAGCATCACCGGGGCGTTACTTCCTTGGCATCGCTGCCACATCGGGAACAGAAGTTGCGACGACCCAGGTGGTGCTGGACATCGTGCCGAAATAATCGGCGGGGTTTTGAGCGCAATCGTGATAAGAAGGCAGCTGATGAGCGACCCATCGTGGACCATTGCGGCGACTCAGGTATTTCTCATATAAAGCAAAAGCCGATGAACATTGGTGGGCTTGACCAATGTAACTCCCGTGATGGAAGCAATCGTTAAAGTCCATGGAGGCCATGAAGGCAAGGTCTGGCTAGCCGGAATGAAAGATCCGACACCTGGCCAGCTCCCTGCCCCGGTGCCCCTGCCGCCTGCACGATCTCTTATCACAAAGTAGTGCTAGCAGGCCGTTGTGAGACCGGCGGTTAGAATCACAGCATGTCGATCGATGACTTTGTACGATACGCCAAGGTGCTCCATAGCTTGACCGCCGATTTTGTGCGTACGGTTCCGGACGACAAGTGGAACTTTACGCCGGACCCGCCTGGACGATCCGGGCGCGTACTGGCACCCCATCGGATTGGCGACGGCTTCGCGCCGTTTGTAAGCAACTTCGGCACGTCATCTGTGTCCGCGGTGTGTACAATGCCGCGCTGGCAACGAAAAAAGTGGATTGGACGCGAAAGCACGAGCACTATGCCGGCCCGCTGACTCGGGAAGCACTGCTCGCGGCGCTCGACGAAAAGCAACGAGACCTGCTCGCTACACTGGAAACCGTCGATATCGACGCGCCGATCGAATGGAACGGCACCCCCTTCACCTTTGCTCTGTTCACGTGGGAGTTCGTGCAACACGAGGCAATCCATCACGGTCAGTGGAGCATCTATGCTTCGCTCGCCGGGTTCGACACGCCGCTCAGCTGGCGGGCGTCGTGGGGCTTGTGACGTTCATGGAGCGCCGAGAAGAAACGCCTATTCATGGTGATGCAGACCATTCAGTTCGATAAAGATCAGCCAAGCGCGTTGATGCCATTTGCAATCGGCAATGGAATGCCAATCAATCTAGTCCGATAGTCGGACTCGGCGCGCCCAGCGTTTTCACGCCCGCAAGAATACAGCGATACTAGCGCTAGCATAACTTCTGTTATCAGGCAGGCGATCGCACAAGCTTGCGGCCCTGGGTTCGCCCATCGTCATGCCAACAACTCAGCCTCAGATCGCCGGCGAACCGGAACGAGGGGGGTGAAATGGTTTCCCGCCGCTGTTCTCATTGGAGGGTTCTGGACTCTCGATGTCGAGATTGACGACGACTGGATCCTGTCCGCTTCTAACAACGACTGCTTCACAGGGTATATCCCGGCGCGCATTGATTTCTTGGTGGGGGACGTAAGGCGGAACATAAATGAAATCTCCGGCGTCGGCCTCATCCAAGAACTCTAATCGATCGCCCCAGCGCATGCGGGCGCGACCTCGAACGATGTAAAGCACGGTCTCTAGCTCGCCATGATGGTGGGGGCCGGTCTTGGCGTTGGGCTGAACGACGACGGTGCCGGCCCACAACTTACTGGCGCCGGTTCGCGCGTGCGTAACTGCAGCAGCCCGTGTCATTCCTGGAGTCTGGGGGGTATTCATGTCCAGTTCTCCCGCGTGGACAATCTTTACGCCATGTTCTTTCCAGTCCAATCTTTTGTCTCCAAGCTGCTAGGCTCTAGGAAGTATCCGTGGGAGCGTCTCTGCTATCATGATGTTCCGCTCCAGCGTACGTGCTTCCGCGATAATGAGCAAGGAGAGAATGGCTGGCACGGAACTGGCCTTTCGGGCTAGGCGAGGAATCAAGCCGTTCCAAAACCCGAACCCGGCCACTCTCACTGGGGGAAGGATGATATGAGGACCAATTTGAAACCGGCGACCGCCACGCTTTCCTCGCTTTTCCTTGCCGTGTCTTTTGCGCCAGTAGCACCAGCACAATCCTCTGGCAGCTCAATCGAATCGAAGTTCGCGACGGTGGAAGGGATCAAGATTCATTACCTCAGCGCTGGAAACGGACCCGCGGTCCTTCTTCTGCATGGCTATACGCAGACCTCTCGCATGTGGCGGCCCTTGATTCCGAAGCTCGCGGGCAAGTTCACCGTTATTGCTCCTGACCTGCCGGGGATCGGCGAGTCCGATATTCCCAAAGACGGTCTGGACATGAAGAGGGCTGCGATTCGAATCCATGCGCTCGCGAAGTCCCTAGGGATTACCAAATCGCGAGTCGTCGGGCACGACATCGGGCTCATGGTGGCCTATGCCTACGCCGCACAGTTCCCCTCGGAAGTCGAGAAGCTCGTGGTGATGGATGCTTTCCTCCCCGGCGTGCCAGGATGGGAACTTGCTTATGACAGCCCTAACTTTTGGCACTTTCGCTTTCATGGTCCAACTCCGGAAGCTCTAGTCCAGGGGCGGGAAAGTATCTATTTTGCCTACTTCTGGAATGATCTTGCTGCCGATAAAGATCACTCGCTTTCCCAATCCGACCGCACCTCCTATGTCGCGGCTTATTCCCGTCCGGGGCGGATGCGTGCCGGATGGGCATACTTTGCGTCCTGGCCAGAGACCGCGAAAGACTTCGCTCAACTGGCCCAAACTCAACTAACCATTCCGGTGCTGTCGATTGCGGGCGAGAAAGCGAGTGCAGCGATCCTCACGCCTCAGATGAAACTGGTGGCAACCGACGTAAAGGTAGTCGAACTGAAAGACACCGGCCATTGGCTCATGGAAGAACGGCCCAAAGAGACAATGGACGCCCTCGTCGCATTTCTGTGACCAGCGCGAGCCCGACTTCGGTGTGCTATGAAGACGACACTGGGTTGGGCGGTCGCAATTCTCACTGTCGGCTCCGGCGCCACCGCCCCTTCCCCTCCTCCCATGCGCATGACTGCGGCAGAAATTGTTAGCGGGCATCCAGGGGATAGCCAGATCGGCAGCTCGAACGTTGCCCGAGTGCACACCAAGATTTTAGCGGGCAACCAGCCAGCGCCGGCTTTTATTCCATCTTGTTGTTCGTGCCCGCGCACACGACGATTCAAGCCGACTCTCATCGCGACGATCGCATGGCGACAGTAGTTTCCGGCAACTGGCAATTTGCATACGGCACGCATTTTGAGGAGAGCGCGTGGACGCTGCTTCCGGCCGGAAGCCTGTACTCGGAACCAGGCGGAATGAACCACTTTGCCCGCACTACAGATACTCCGGTTGTTCACGTCCGCGGGTACAGCCCGACCGACACTCGCTATTTCAACTCTGCGGATGATCCGGAGGCGAGCCACAAACACTGAATCGTGGGGAATTGAGGCGCCCGGTTGAGGTGGGCTGGATCTCGCCCGAGGGCGTTTTAGGAGATGGGGTGCTGGCCTTCGCATCCGCCTGACCGCACCCGCAGGTTCCGCCGATTTGCCGGGAGGTGATAACATCGCTGCGACATGGAGATCAAGCTCTGTCGCTTTCTCGTCACGCTTGCGCTTTTCGCGACAGTTACTGCTTCGCTAAGTAGGGCTCAGCCTCAGGGACGTCCCACCGCCCCGCTCATCCTGCACGCCGCGCGCTTGCTTGACGTTGAGAACGGAAAAATTATGACGCCTGGCGAGGTGCTGGTCGACGGCGATCGCATTCGCGAAGTGGGTTCCTCCGTAACCCACCCTGCCACGGCTCAGACCATCGATCTCGGCGACGTCACGCTGATGCCGGGCCTGATTGACGCGCACGTTCACTTGTTTCTCCATCCCGGGGCAGAGGACCTACAAACCGTAGAAGAATCTGTTCCGCAGCGCACCATCACCGCCCTTCTGCAGGCTCGCGACGACCTGCTGGCGGGTTTTACGGCCGAGCGTGACATGGGAACCGAAGGGGCCGGTTCGGCCGATACGGCGGTGCGCAACGCCATCGATCAGGGCACCATTCCTGGGCCGCGGCTGCGCATCAGCGGAAATGCCGTGGACATTCTGGGCGGTCACGAAGATGCGATTCACTACAACCCTGCCCAGCACGTGCTTTCGAACGCTACCTATGCCAATGGCATTCCCCAACTGATTGAGGTGATCCGCGAACAGCTCAAGGAAGGGGCGGATTTTATCAAGATTTATGAGACGGGACCTGATGTCGTTCGTCTCGACCGGCTCTTCACTCCTTATCAGTACAGCCAAGCCGAACTCGCCGCCGCCGTCGCGGAGGCCGCCCGCGTAGGCAAGAGAGTTGCGGTGCATGCAACCGGCGAGCCGGGGGCTCTTTACGCCGCGCAGGCGGGCGTGGCCTCGATCGATCATGCCGTGCAGCTGAGCGACGAGACGATGGGACTGATGCGGGAGAAGCAGATCTTTGCGGTTCCCACACTGACCATCTTCGAGTATTTTGCCAACCATGCCGCCTCGCCGGCGGCAGCGGCGCGAGAGCATGCGTTGCTTGATCTGCATATGCGGGAGTTGCACAAACAGCTCGCCGCCGGAGTTCCCATGGCAGTCGGATCCGATGTGGGGCCGTTTCCGCACGGGACCCAGGCCCGGGAAATCGTGCTGATGGTCGAAGCCGGTATGACCCCGCTCGCCGCCTTGCGTGCGGATCTGATCAATGGCGCAAAATTACTAGCTTGGCCGGAGGAGATCGGCGCCCTCAAAGCGGGCTACTGCGCCGACGTGATCGCGGTTCCTGGCGATCCGCTGAAGGATATCAGCGTGGTAGAGAATGTGAAGTTTGTCATGAAAGGCGGGGTCATTTATCGCCGGTAGCGTGGCCCAGCAACCCGCCCTACCCACGCAGGAGACGAATTCATCCCAGCCCTTCTATCCTCTTCTGGGTCGTGGCCCAAGGCACTGAAGGTGAGACAGAAGGCCAGGGGCAGGTGCCGTCGTCGACATCAGCAATCGAGGAGGTTGGTTTGAATTGTATCCGTTCTCTCATCGCGTCTCTCCTGATCCTGGACCTGGCTTCGTTCGCGGGGGCTCAGTCGAGCGAAGCGGTCGCGTCTCTGACTCTCTCGGGTTACACAAAGCAAGCGTCGGCCAGCGAGCGCTCTTGGGAAAAGAAACTCCAGGACGGAATCGTAGCCGACAACCTGCGGCTCAGCATGCAGCGGTTGACCGCTCGTCCGCACCATGTCGGCTCTCCCTACGACAAGGAAAATGCCGATTGGATCCTCTCCCAGTTTCAACAATGGGGATTCGAGGCTCACATCGAGACCTTCCAAGTGCTCTTTCCCACCCCGAAAGAACGCCTGGTCGAACTCGTTGAACCCACCAAGTTCCGCGCCAAGTTGCAGGAGCCTGCCCTGAGCGTCGATCCCACGTCCGGTCAAACCGCCGAGCAGTTGCCGACCTACAACGCCTACTCGATCGATGGGGATGTGACGGCGCCGCTGGTGTATGTGAACTATGGCAATCGCGAGGACTACGAGCAGCTGGACCGCCTGGGGATTTCCGTTCAAGGTGCCATCGTCATCGCGCGCTACGGCGAAGGTTGGCGAGGCATCAAACCGAAAGTTGCCGGTGAACATGGCGCCCTCGGATGCATCATCTATTCTGACCCGAAGGAGGACGGCTATTTCGAAGGCGATGAGTATCCCAAAGGCGGTTGGCGCCCTCGCGAAGGCGCACAACGCGGCAGCGTCATGGACACGGATTATCCCGGAGACCCGCTCACCCCCGGGGTGGGCGCGACCGCCGATGCCAAGCGGCTCGCGATCAAAGACGCAAAGACCATCACTAAAATTCCTGTACTCCCTCTCTCCTGGGGAGACGCGCTGCCCTTGCTTTCCGCCTTGCAGGGGCCGGTGGCGCCGGAGTCCTGGCGGGGAGGATTGTCGATCACCTACCATGTCGGCCCCGGCCCGGCCAAGGTGCACTTGAAGGTGAGTTCGAATTGGGATCTGAAGCCGGTGAATGACGTCATTGCGACCCTCCGCGGCTCCGAGATGCCTGAGGAATGGGTGATTCGCGGGAATCACTACGACGCGTGGGTGAACGGCGCCGACGATCCCATCTCCGGGATGGTCACGGTTCTTGAAGAAGCGCGCATGCTGGGCGAATTGCACAAACAGGGATGGAACCCGAAGCGCACCATCATCTATTGTGCCTGGGATGGGGAAGAGCCCGGATTGCTCGGTTCGACAGAGTGGGTGGAAACCCACCTAGGGGAACTGCAAAAACACACCGTTGCCTACATCAACTCCGATAGCAACGGCCGCGGCTATTTCGGCGCCGGCGGCACCCACGATCTCGAACACTTCATCAACGATATTGCACGCGAAATTCAGGATCCGGAGAAGCACATCTCGGTCGAGCAGCGCGCCCGCCTGCGGCGCATCGCCCGCGCCGCCACTGCGGAGGAGCGAAATGAGATCCGCAAGAGCCGTGATCTCAAGATCAATGCCTTGGGCGACGGCTCCGACTACACCGCATTCCAAGATCACGCGGGAATTTCCTCGCTCAACATTGGCTACGGAGGGGAGAACGACGCCGACGCGTACCACTCGATCTATGATGATTTCTATTGGTATACCCACTTCGTCGACACCGATTTCTCCTACGGGCGGGCGCTGGCGC
>Ga0187783_10001149_pt1 | contig 19583 bp, 13 predicted proteins | sample 1015_SJ02_MP02_2_FD_132471 | JGI IMG/M metagenome (GOLD analysis project Ga0187783, IMG submission 132471) | Tropical peat soil microbial communities from peatlands in Department of Meta, Colombia - 1015_SJ02_MP02_20_MG | ecosystem: Environmental > Terrestrial > Soil > Wetlands > Peat | place...
CCAAGCGGTTTGGCTCGCTGGTGGTCGCCGATAATGTCGACCTTGCGCTGCCGGAGGGCGCGCGTTACGCGCTGATCGGACCCAACGGCGCCGGCAAGACGACGCTGATCAATCTGCTCACGGGATTGCTGGTACCCAACGCCGGGCGCATCCTTCTCGACGAGCAGGACATCACCTCGCTCGAACCCAATGAGCGGGTCAAGCGGGGGCTCGTCCGCACCTTTCAGATCAACAATCTGTTCCCGCAGCTCGACGCGCTCGAGGCGGTCACGCTGGCGATATGCGAACGCAACGGTGTCGCGGGCCGGTGGTGGCGTTCGTTGCCGTTCTATCACCAGGCCGTTGAGGAGGCCTATCGTCTGCTGGACACGCTGGGTCTTTCCCAAGATTGCCGTCGATCGACCCGTGAGCTTGCCTATGGCCAGCAGCGTTTGCTGGAGATCGCCCTGGCGCTGGCGACCAGGCCCAAGGTGCTGCTGCTCGACGAGCCCGCGGCCGGAGTACCGCGCCAGGACAGTGCCGCGCTGTTTTCAGCCATCGCGGCGCTTCCACCGGAGATCACTGTGCTGTTCATCGAACACGACATGAACCTGGTGTTCCGATTTGCAAGCCGGATCATCGTGATGGTCGCGGGCCAGATCCTGGTCGAAGGCAGCCCCGGCGAAATCGCCGCCGATCCCCGCGTTCGCGAGGTCTATCTGGGTCGAGCTCGCCATGGCTGAGCCGCTGCTGACGTTACGCCAGGTGCGTGCCGGCTATGGCGACGCGATCGTGCTCGACGAGATTTCGCTGACAATCGCCGATCGTGGCAGCCTGGCGGTGTTGGGGCGTAATGGAGCCGGAAAAACCACGCTGCTGCTCACGATCATGGGATATACCCGGATCGGCCGCGGCAGCATCTGGTGGCGAGGCAACGAGATTACGCGCGTTCCGCCGCACTTGCGCGCCCGCTGGGGGTTGGGTTGGGTTGCACAGGAACGCGAGATCTTCCAGTCGCTGTCGATCGAGGAGAATCTCACGGTCGCTGCTCGAAACGGGCCGTGGGACCTCGACGCCATTTATGATCTGTTTCCTCGCCTGGCCGAACGCCGCCGGCATTTGGGCAACCAGATATCGGGTGGTGAGCAGCAGATGCTGGCTATCGGTCGAGCACTGATGACCAACCCGGCGCTTCTTCTCCTCGACGAACCACTCGAGGGGCTGGCCCCGCTGCTCGTCGAGGAGCTGGCCCGGGCGATCGGCCGAATGACCACCCGGCAGGGCATTGCGGTTCTGCTGGTCGAGCAGCTGGCCGAAATCGCCCTCGCCATGACCCAGGATGCCGTGGTGATCGAGCGCGGAACGATAGTGCACAGCGCCCGCTCGTGTGACCTGCTCAAGGACGAGGCCACGCTCGAACGCCTGATCGGCCTCAATCTGGACTACCAGGTGAACCCAAGGACCTGACCGGCGGCGAGGCCGCGCGACCGTCGGAGGTCGCCATGGGTCGCAACCTGCGGGTCACATATATAATCCGGCCGGTGGCACCCCCTGCACGAACGGCATCTCCGACGGCTTCTCCCGGGCGCGATACTGCGATCTCCATTCAGCGAGCGCCCAGTTCGATGCCAACCGTAAGGTTCCGCAGGCCCGCCTTGCGTAACGTCATTGGCACGACAATCCGTCGCCCTGTGCCGATAGCCGCAAATAGCGACGAATGTTCAAGTGGTCAAAATCAACATTGTCTATAAATTGACTAGTCTATATTTTTAGCGACTGCTACAACCGCCTGCGGACCAGCCACCATGCAAACCACGGCTTCCATCGATTCGCGGCAGCGCATCATCGCCTTCAACGGACAGGACCAGCCACCTGTGAATACAGCCAAACTGGTCGGTCGCACGGACTTGGTTCTGGCGGGCGCAGGACCGGTTGAGGCGCGGTCGGCTGCGTCTCCTCCACCCGGACCCGTGATGAGCGCCGGCAGAGGCCGGCATCGCGTGGTTGGGCGTGACATCCGCGTTTGCTTGGTCGGATCGATCAAACGGACTATGTAAAGTCGATCAAACCGGGTCGTATCAGCGACCCCCGAGGGGAAGCAGCAACGAGGATTGCCGATGCGGGTGAACGGAAAGCATATGACCACCATCTGGGTCGAACCTGACGGGTGGTCGATCGGCGTGATCGATCAGACGCGGTTGCCGCATGAATTTGCCGTGGCCCATCTCCGCTCGCTTGAGGACGCGGCACGGGCCATCAAGACGATGCAGGTCCGTGGCGCGCCGTTAATCGGCGCCACGGCCGCCTACGGAATTTGCCTTGGGCTTCGTGAAGATGCCTCTGACGCTGGATTGGCGCACGCTCGTACGACTTTGCGGGCGACGAGACCCACGGCGATCAATCTGCAATGGGCGCTTGACGAGATGACGAAGGCATTGCGGGACGCGATCCCGGCGGATCGGCTCGGCCTCGCTTACGCCCGTGCCGCGAGCATCTGTGCGGAGGACGTGGCCATCAATCAGGGCATCGGCCGGCACGGCCTGGGCTTGATCGAGGCAATCGCGGCCCGCAAGGGCGGCGGCCGCGTCAACATCCTGACCCATTGCAATGCGGGCTGGCTCGCGGCGGTCGACTGGGGTACTGCGACCGCTCCGATTTATTTGGCCCACAACCACGGCCTTGATGTTCATATCTGGGTGGATGAGACGCGCCCGCGCAATCAGGGCGCGGCTTTGACGGCGTGGGAGCTTGGCAATCACGGCGTGCCACACACGGTCGTCGTCGACAATGTCGGCGGACATCTGATGCAGCATGGTCTCGTCGATATGGCGATCGTCGGTACCGATCGGGTGACAGCGCGCGGCGATGTCTGCAACAAGATCGGCACCTATCTGAAGGCTTTGGCGGCACGTGACAACAGTGTGCCCTTCTACGTGGCGCTGCCGTCACCAACAATCGATTTCGCGGTCTCGGACGGGTTGGCCGAAATCCCAATCGAGCAGCGCGATCGCGAGGAGGTCGCGGCAGTCACCGGTCGCTGCCGTGACGGTCGCATCGACACGGTGACAATCGTGCCGGCGTCTTCGCCAGTCGCCAACTATGCCTTTGACGTAACACCGGCCCGGCTCATCACCGGCCTCATCACCGAACGCGGCGTCGTCGCCCCCGAAGCTTCGGCACTGGCCGCCGCCTTTCCGGAACGAGCAGCCGCGGCAACCGCGCGTGAGGCCGCAGAATAGGCCGGTCGAGGGTGAGGACGCGCCTTGTGCGTCGCCGTCCGGCCGCGGCGCGCAGCCACGCAATTCGGCTCGTAAGCACGGCGAGGCTGCGGCGCTTGGCTAGCGCGGCGCGCGCTTGGCCAAAATGCGCTGGAGCGTTCGGCGATGCATGTTAAGCCGCCGCGCGGTCTCTGAAACGTTGCGACCGCACAGTTCGTAGATCCGCTGGATATGCTCCCAGCGGACACGGTCCGCCGACATGGGATTCTCCGGCGGTTCGGGTGCTTTACCTTCGATTGCCAGCAGCGCTGTGACCACCTCGTCAGCGTCGGCAGGCTTTGCCAGATAATCGACAGCGCCCAGCTTCACCGCGTTCACAGCCGTGGCGATGTTGCCGTAGCCGGTCAGCACGATGCCGCGTGCGTCCGGCCGGCGCTGCTTGAGCGCCGAGATGACATCAAGACCGTTGCCGTCGGTGAGGCGCATGTCTACGACCGCGAAGGCCGGGGCGGACTTCTCAACCTGTTGAAGCCCGTCGGCAACCGATTCGGCGGTCGTGACCGCGAAGCCGCGGGTTTCCATGGCCCGGGCAAGACGCTGAAGAAAGGACTTGTCGTCCTCCACAATCAACAATGACCGATCGGCGGGAAGTTCCGCGGCGACAATGTCGGCCATGGATGGTCCTCCTTAAATACCGGCCCCCCCGCATTCCACTGGTCCGGTTTCGCTCATGAGAGTCGTTGAGCCTCAGCAATAGGTAGGCATGATGACGCACCGGCTCAAGGGCCGCACCGCGTGCAACCCGCGCGCGCCCTCAGACGGGTGCCCGGGTCCGCCGCTAGCGCGGCTCAAGCTCTTGGAAATGAAGTCATTTCTCGTCGCTTACCAACATCCGCTCGAACTCGCCACGCGGCCATCGCACGCGCACCACCGCGCCGCGTTCGGGCGCCACGCGGTTAATAAACGCAATGCTGGCGCCGGAGCGCTCAAGCAGCGTCTTGGCAATAAAGAAGCCGAGCCCCAGCCCATCGGTGCCGCTCTCGCCGCGGCCGCGGCCCCGGCTGGTCACATAGGGCTCGCCGATCCGGTCGATCACCTCAGGGGAGAAGCCAGGACCGTCGTCGCTGATGACCACGGCGACATCCCGATCGGACCAACGGGCCGCCACTTCAACCCGCTCACGCGCGAAGTCGACGGCGTTCTCAACCAGATTGCCGAGACCGTAGACGATGGCCGGGTTATGCGCGCCGACCGGTTCGTCTGACCGATCGGCCGGAAGTGCGACGTCGATATCGACCCCGAAATTGCGATGAGGAGCCACCACTTCCTCGAGCAGTGCCGACAGTTTGAGACGGTCGAAGGGACCGCTGGCAGTGGACAATTCGGTGAGCTTACCAAGAATTTCGCGGCAGCGCTGCGACTGTTCGCGCAACAATTTGACGTCCTCGGCATGGGGAGAGCCAGGCTCGAGCGAGCGTTCGAGTTCCTTGACCACGACCGCAATGGTTGACAGCGGCGTGCCGAGCTCGTGGGCGGCCGCGGCCGCCAGTCCATCGAGCTGCGAGAGGTGTTGCTCGCGGGCCAGCACCAACTCGGTGGCCGTGAGGGCTTCGGCCAGCAATCGCGCTTCCTCGGTGATCTGCCATGCATGCGCGCCGATGAATCCGACCGCCAACAGCAACGAAAACCAGATTCCGAGCACATAGATCGGCGGCAGCACCAGGGGATCGTCACTCACCCACGGCAATGGCATGTGGAAAAAAATCAGCAAGGTGGCGCAAAACACCGCGAACGCGCCGAGTGAAAGCGTCAACCGTGCGGGCAACGCGGTCGCAGAGAATAGCACCGGGGCAAGAAACAGGAAGGCAAACGGGTTTTGCAGCCCCCCGGTTAGAAATAAGAGCGCAGCCAGTTGAGCGATATCGAAGGCGAGCAGCCAAGCCGCCTGGTCGGGCTCGACACGACGCGTCATGCGGAATCGCAGCCGCTGCGCTACGTTGAGCCACGCACTTAGAGCGATCACGGAGAGACAGGCGCCAAGCGGCAACCTAAAGTCCAATCCGTAGTGGACTACGAGCACTGCCGCCGTCTGGCCAATGACGGCCAGCCAGCGCAGGCGGACCAGCGTGTGGAGGCGTACGCTGCGCCGCGCCTGAAGCGGCTCACGAATCTGGAACTGCATCGGGGCAGCCTAACGGCTCGGAGCGCGCATTAGAATAACTCACCCTCAAAAATTGCGTGCTGGTCATAAGCTGCGCTGGGCCCGGCGCACGGGCTTGCAGTGGCTGCGCCTGGATGCCAGATCTCCGCGCGGTCCGGCGGGTCACGCCGGTGCCCGGAGGGCTGATGTCGGTGTGTGAAGAACCCGCCGTCCGCGTTGACGGGCTCAGCAAAGTCTATGGGACCGCTAAGGCGGTTGACGGTATCTCATTTGCACTGCGCCGGGGTTCCCTCACCGGGTTGCTTGGCGGGAATGGCGCCGGCAAGACCACCACCATCGCCATGATCCTGGGACTGGTGACGCCGAGTGGAGGCACCGTTACGGTGCTCGGTGCGCAGATGCCGCGGCAGCGCTACCGCGTGCTGCACCGGGTCAATTTCGAGAGTCCCTACGTCGACATGCCGATGCGACTGACGGTGCGGCAGAATCTCACCGTCTTTGCCAAACTCTACGGCGTGGAGGACGTCGGCGCGCGGCTCGCCAGGGTAGCGGAAGAATTTGACCTCACCGATCTCTTCGATCGGCCGACGGGCAGGCTGTCCGCTGGTCAGAAGACCCGTGTGTCACTGGCCAAGGCGCTGCTGAACCATCCCGACCTGCTGCTGCTCGATGAGCCCACTGCTTCGCTCGATCCTGACACCGCCGACTGGGTGCGTGGCCGACTTGAGCGCTACTGCGAGCAGTCCGGCGCCAGCGTCCTGCTTGCGTCTCACAACATGGCCGAGGTCGAGCGGCTGTGTGATCGGGTGATCATTATGAAGAGAGGCCGCATCGAGGACGACGATGCGCCGGCGCGGCTGCTTGCCCGCTACGGTCGCGAGACGCTTGAGCAAGTATTTCTTGATGTCGCGCGCGGCCGCGTCGAGACGACGGCGCGATGACCCCGATGCTGAATCGAATGATTGATTTCTCGCCCCGCCGGGTTGGCGCGATGGTGCAGCGCTACTGGTATCTGTTGCGCTCCTCGTGGCCACGTCTGCTCGAACTGATCTACTGGCCGGCCGTGCAGATGCTGATGTGGGGCTTTCTCCAGCTCTATATTGTGCAGAATGCCGGCTTCTTCGCGCGGGCAGGCGGCACCTTTGTGGGCGGGGTGCTGCTGTGGGATATCCTGTTTCGCGGCCAGCTCGGCTTCTCAATCTCTTTCCTCGAGGAGATGTGGTCGCGCAACATGGCCAACCTGATGATCAGCCCGCTGCGGCCGGTCGAATTCGTGACGGCGCTGATGGTCATGAGCATTGTGCGGCTTGCGATCGGGATGGTTCCGGTCTCGATCCTGGCCATCCTGTTCTTCGGCTTCAATCTCTACGGTCTCGGCCTGGCGTTGGCTGCCTTCTTTGCCAATCTCATCCTGACCAGTTGGTCGGTCGGCATACTCGTATCGGGCGTGGTGCTCAGGAACGGCCTGGGAGCCGAAGGGCTCTCCTGGACCATCATGTTCTTGTTCATGCCGCTGGCTTGCGTGTACTATCCGGTGGCAACGCTGCCCGGTTGGCTGCAGACGATCGCCTGGATGTTGCCGCCAACCTATGTGTTCGAGGGCATGCGGGCGCTGCTCATCGGGAAGGTGTTCAGAAGCGACCTGATGCTCGAAGCGTTCAGTCTCAACATCATCTTCTTCGTTACATCCGTGCTATGCTTCCACGGGCTCTTGGTGAGCACCAGGAAGCACGGATCACTGCTGCAGGCGGGCGAGTGAAGGCGAACCTGTGCCGATATGGCCGAACGACCGAAGCATTTCGGATCCGTCGACGCAAACGGCTATACGGTTTCGGCTCGGATTGTGGCTGGTGGCGCGACGCGAAGGCGGCGCCGGCGGCCTTTTGGGGCTTGGAAATCATCATTAAGTATTGAGGAGGACAATCATTATTCTCGCTGACCCGGTGCCGGACCTTAATTGACGCCATGACCAAGAAACAATACGATGCTGCAGTGCAGCAAATGGCGCGAGGGCCCCGCGAGCTGTCGATCGGGGAATTCGGCGGTGCGCCGACGCCGCCCAGCGAGGCTGCGCCGGTCCTTTCCTCACCGATCTATTGGCTTTACGAAATCAGCCATGCGGCGCTCAATCCGAGTCGGGCGCTCGCGGATGCAACGCGGATCTATTTCAAGAACCCGATCAATCCGTTGTCGTTCACGCCGCTGGGCAAATCAATCGCCGCGGCCTGCGAACTGTTCGAGCGTTCGACGCGACGCTACGGCAAGCCCGAGTGGCTGATCAATTCCGCGCTGGTCGGAGGCGAGCGGGTTCCGGTAACCATCAAATGCGTTTGGGAGCGGCCGTTCTGTCGGGTGTTGCATTTCGAACGGCAATTCACCCGTCCGCCGCGCCGACCGCAACCTCGCGTTCTGATTGTCGCGCCGATGTCGGGCCATTACGCCACCCTGCTTCGGGGCACGGTCGAGGCCTTTCTGCCTAATCATGAGGTGCTGATTACCGATTGGGCGGATGCCCGCATGGTACCGCTTACGCAGGGTCGGTTCGACCTCGACGATTATGTCGACTACGTCATCGATATCCTGCATGCGCTGGGCGGTGACACCCACATCATCGCGGTGTGCCAGCCTTCGGTGCCGGTGCTAGCGGCCATCGCCCGCATGGAGATGGAGGGGCACACCGCCGTTCCGAGCACCATGACATTGATGGGCGGCCCGATCGACACGCGACGCAATCCCACTGCTGTCAACAAGCTGGCGCAAGAGCGCGGCATCGACTGGTTTCGGCGGCACGTGATCACCAAGGTGCCGTTCCCGCATCCCGGATTTATGCGCGACGTCTATCCGGGCTTTCTCCAACTCAACGGCTTCGTCTCCATGAATCTCGACCGCCACATCGAGGCGCACAAAGATCTGTTCATGCATCTGGTTCGGGGGGACGGCGATTCGGCGCAGAAACACCGAGAGTTCTACGACGAATATCTGGCCGTGATGGACCTTGCAGCAGAGTTCTATCTGCAGACGGTCGACACCGTCTTCATCCGTCACGCGTTGCCCAAGGGCGAAATGAAGCATCGTGGTCTGGTGCTCGATCCCTCGCAGATCCGCCGCGTCGCTCTGATGACCGTAGAGGGCGAGAACGACGACATTTCGGGGGTCGGCCAGACCGAGGCCGCGCACGCGCTTTGCCCCAATATCCCACCCGAGCATCGCACCCATTATCTGCAGCCCGCCGTCGGTCACTACGGCGTGTTCAACGGCTCACGCTTCCGGGCCGAGATCGCTCCGCGCATCGCCGACTTCATCCTCTCACATGATACGAGCCTGATCCGGCGAATCCTGCGACGCGGCTTTACGGCGGATTCCGAAGGATCCTGACTGCAGATTCATTGGCAAGCTGATGGTTGCCGCAAGCCTTGCCAATACAACCGGAAATTGTTCCGTAAGCGATCTGCTATCTTCCGGCCGAATCGTACGGGTCAATAAGGCAGGGGCTTTCGGAACCTAGATATGAATCTGGATTCATCCTGTCATCCCCAATATCTTGCGGCTGCCAACGCCGCCGACCTCAGCCAGTTGCGGGTCAATCACATTCAATTTCAAAGGGATGTACGTCAGGGCGGATGTGGCAGTATCTCCTTCAGCCAACCCTCCCCGGATCTATCAACATGCCGTTGCGTGCCCTGCTTTATCGTCGACCGACCGAACCCCAGGCCATTGAGGTCGTGTGCGAGAAGTCCATCTGCCTCGTACGCCTGCGCCGCCATCGCCAGGCGCGTCGCTACACATTGCGAATACAAGCAGCGACTCGCGAAGTCGTGCTTACGATGCCGCCACGCGGCAGTCTGCGGGAGGCTCAGGAGTTCGCGCAGAAGCACGGCGGCTGGATCGCGGCGCGGCTCTGTGGCATGCCGAAGGCGGCTCCATTTGCGCACGGCACCGAGGTGCCACTGCGTGGCATTCCACATCGCATCGTCCATCGTCCTCGTGAGCGTGGCACGGTCTGGACCGAAACCGATGCGTACGGCCGAGCGATCATCTGCGTCGCCGGAGAGGAACCGCATCTCGCTCGGCGGGTTGCTGACTTCCTCAAGAAGGAGGCCAAGCTGGATCTGGAGATCGCCAGCCGCAAATACGCGGCCCAGTTGGGCGTGATCCTCAAGCGGGTCTCCGTGCGCGATCAGACCAGTCGCTGGGGTTCGTGCTCGACGACTGGCGTGCTGTCATTTTCTTGGCGGCTGATCCTCGGTCCGCCTTTCGTGCTCGACTATCTGGCCGCGCATGAAGTTGCGCATCTGGTCGAGATGAATCACTCGCGCCGGTTTTGGCGTCTGGTTGCCCGGCTATGCCCGCGGCTGGAGCGGGCCAAACTCTGGCTCGACGTGCATGGCGCTGACTTGCACCGCTACGGCGAGCAGGACCGCAGCGGCTACCGTCCGCGCGGGAGCCGGGCGGCGCGGCTGAATGGCATCTAAAAATCCAGCATCGATGGACCTCAGCGGCCGGCGGCGAAACTCACTCGATCGCCGCCCGACCGGGCTGTCGCGGCGGACCAAATCAATCGCCACAGCGCGCGTGCGCCCTCGATGTTGCGACCCGACACAATCTCATTGACGATCCTGCTTGCGTTGCTGACCGCGCTGGGGCCGCTGTCGACCGACCTGTATCTGCCTTCGCTACCGGCAATTGCCCGTCTGCTTACGGCCTCGACCGCCGAAGCGCAACTGACGCTCTCGGCCTACCTCATCGGATTCGCGCTTGGTCAGATATTTTACGGGCCGATCTCGGACCGGGTCGGACGCAAGCCGGTGTTGCTGACAGCGTTGCTCATATTCATGATGGCGAGCCTTGCCTGTGCGGCGTCCCCGACGATCAGCGCGCTGATCGCGGCAAGATTCCTGCAGGCTCTTGGCGGGTCCGGCGCGATCGTGCTCGCCCGCGCGGTGGTCCGCGATCTCTATTCGGGCGCCCGGGCCGGCCGCGAATTCTCGCTGATGGGCGCCATGATGGCGCTCGCTCCTATCGTGGCGCCCGGGTTCGGTGGCCTGGTCCAGACCGCCTGGGGCTGGCGGGTGAATTTTATCATCCTGACGGCGATCGGTATCATGGCCATGACGGCGGTGTGGCGATTGCTGCCCGAAACGCTACCCGAATCGCCGCCCGGCGACCGCTCCCGCATAGGCCTGTGGAGAAATTTCGCGGCACTGCTGCGCCATCGCAGCTTCGTGGCACATCTCGCCATGGTGGCGACCAGTTATGCGGGACTGTTTGCCTGGATTTCCAGCGCCGCTTTCGTGCTCCAGGACCTTTATGGTCTCACGGCTATGGGGTTCGGCGTGGCGTTTGCTTTGGCGAGCCTCGGCTACATGATCGGCACCAGTCTGGCCGCGCGTCTGGTCATCCGACTAGGGCTTGATCGAACCATGGGATTGGGTGGGCTCGCGTTGTCAGTCGGCGGCCTCGCGCTGATCGCTGCGGTCGCCCTTCATCTCACGTCGGCCGCCGCCCTGGTTCTGCCGTTTGCCTTCTACCTGGCAGGCCTTGGATTGGCCATGCCGCAAGCGCTGGCCGGGGCGCTCTCGGCCTTTCCGGATCATGCGGGTGCGGCGTCCTCGCTGGTCGGCTTCGCGCAGCAGAGCATGGCCGCACTGGTCGGCGCGCTGGTCGGCCATCTGCTTGGCAACAGCGCTTGGCCGTTGGCCGCGAGCATTGCGATCATGGGATGTCTGACGCTCGCAGTGTGGGCTCTCTCGCGAGGTATTCGATCGGCTTGACCGCGCCGCGCCCCGTCTCTACCGGCACTCAGCGATGTCCAAACAGTCGGTCGATCAGCCAGCCATCGAGCCCGCCCCCTGCCGGCGGCCCGAATCGGTTCGGGTCGGGCGCCGTCGCCACCTGGGGCCCGTTCGGAATCGGAGCGGGCGGCGGCATGCCACCGGGCCAGCCCAATCCCGGTAGTTCGGCGGGTGGCACACCGCGATGGGCGACCTTCATGAAGCGGCTCCAGATTTCGACCGGCAGGCTGCTGCCGGTTGTCCGATGCGTCGGCGAGTTGTCGTCGTTGCCGAGCCAGATACCGGTGACCATGTGGCCCGTATAGCCAACGAACCACGCGTCGCGAAAATCCTGGCTGGTGCCGGTCTTGCCAGCGGCCTGCCAACCCGGCAGATCGGCCCGGCGCGCGGTCCCGGTTAACAGCGTCTCCTGCATCATGACGTTCATCATGGAGACGTAGTGCGGGTCGATGATGCGACCCGGACTAAGAGGCTTGCCCCAGTAGATCAGCTTGCCGTCGGTGCCGCGCACGCGATCGACCACATGGGGCACAACTGCCAGGCCGCTGTTGGCAAACGGCGCGTAGGCCGAGGTGAGCTCGAGCAGCGATACTTCCGAGGTGCCCAGTGCGATCGAGGGATTGGGATCCAGTTTGGAGGTAATGCCGAGCCGATGCGCCGTGCGCACCACCGCCTGAGGTCCGACCTCCAGCGCGAGGCGGACCGCAACCGTATTGAGTGAAAGGGAAAGCGCGCTGCGCAGGGTGACCGGTCCGAAATATTCATGGCTGAAGTTCTCGGGCCGCCAGCCTTTGACGTCGATGGGCCGGTCCTCGCGAACGCTTTCGGGGGTCAACCCGCGTTCCAGCGCGGCAAGGTAGACGAATGGCTTGAAGGCCGAGCCCGGCTGACGCCGGGCGGCGACCGCACGATTGAATTGGCTGTCCGTATAGCTGCGGCCGCCAACCATCGCCCTCACGGCACCGTCCGGGCTCATAGCCACGATCGCACCCTGCGTGACACCGAACTTGTCGCCCTTCTGGGCCAGTTCGTCGACCAGCGATTGTTCGGCGGCGCTCTGCAACGACGGATCAATCGAGGTCTCGACGACGATGTCCTGCTCGACGTGCCCGATCAGATCGTTAAGGACGTCCATGACCCAATCGGCAACGTAATTGCCCGAGCCCCCCGGGACCGAACTGAGAATATGCGGCGCCTGGGTGATCGCGGCTTTGGCAGCGTCATCGCTGATGAAGTCCGTTTCGGCCATGGCGGCGAGCACGATCTGGGCGCGCCGTTCGGCTCCGTTCGGGTTGCGGGTCGGAGCCAGCCGAGACGGGGATTTGACGAGCCCGGCGAGCAGAGCAGCTTCAGCAAGCGTGACCTGACGGGCCGACTTGCCGAAATAGCGTTGCGCCGCAGCCTCGACCCCGTAGGCGCCCGAGCCGAAATAGACCCGGTTGAGATAGAGGTCGAGGATCTGCGCCTTGCTGAATTTGTGTTCCAGCCACAGTGCAAGGACCACTTCCTGGATCTTGCGCTCGAAGGTGCGCTCTTGGGTCAGGAACAGGTTTTTGGCGAGCTGCTGGGTGATTGTGGAACCGCCCTGGGAGAGGCCGCGGTGGAGGAGGTTGGCGAGTGCAGCACGCAGCACTCCCATCGGATCGATCCCGCCGTGTTCGTAGAAGCGACGATCCTCGATAGCGATGAAGGCTTTCGGCAGATAGGGCGGCAATTCCTTGAGCGGGACCGCCGCCCCGCCCATGTCGCCTCGCGTCGCCAGCACCCGACTGCCGAGGCCGACGATTTCGATCGATGGCGGACGCTTCGGCACCTCGAGGGATTGGATGGCCGGCAGGTGCGCCGCAACCCAGACAATGGTACCGACCGCCGCGATGACGACCCAAAGCGTCAGCACCACGAGCCAGTAGGCCAGTCTCGCGGCGAGTGAGCGCCGCGCTGGTGGTTCGACCCCTGACGTGTCGTCGTCCTCGTGGGCGATCCGGGTCGCCTCGGCGGTCTGGCCGCGGCGCGCGGCGCGACGTTTGTTGCGGCGCGGCAGAATGCGAACCTCTTCTCCAATCTCGACGCCGACCGGGGCACCACCGGAGCGATCGCGCGGATCCAGACGCAGGTCGAGTGCATTCGCTGCGGGATTGCGGCGCTGTTTGGTCTTTCGCCGTCCCGATGTCATGGATCGTCCCGCACATCGCCCAACGCGGCCGCGCTGGGCACCGCAGCGAGGCTAACGGCAGGCCTTTAAGGCCCGGTTAAGCCTTCTTGCGTTAAGCGTTGTCGTCGGCCTTCCTGACCTTTGCGGCGCCATCCTCACAGCGAGTTGTGCCGGAAAGCCACATCGGAAGGGAAAAACGACCAAGCCGATCACTGCCTCTCACTCGTCTTGCAAAGGACAAGTTTCCGGCATAATGAGCAACTGCCGGAAGCACCGGTGCAGCTAAATTTCGGGGGATTATATGCGAAAGGGTGCTCTTGTTGTTTTAGCGGTCGCGATTGCTGCAACCGCTCCGTCGATGGCGTTCGCCAAGCACAAGAAAACGTCGGCTCCGCCGGCTCCACAAACAACAGTCGATCCGAACGAGCCGGGTAAGCGTCTTGTGGCCAATGGCCTGAGCCAGATTTTTGTGCCGGCACAGTCTCTCACCACCCCGAAACCGGCTCCGGCTCCGGCAGCCCCGGCCAAAAAGACCAAGAAGCACGCGGCATAGGGATTTTCGGTCCGATACGGCTAAACCCGCCAGTCCATGCGGCATGATCGGGCGCCGTGAATCGGAACAAACACAGTCATCAGCGAGCAATCACCGGGCCTCGCTCACAGCGCCGAGCCCGGTGCTTGTGCTTTTGACGCCGATCCGACGTCAAAAAGTCTGACGATGCCAGAAGTCTCTGATAACAGAGACGTGGTTGTCCAAATTTGCCTGCGTTTTGTTGCCGATCGGCGGCAATCTGATGCGCCAGCATGGGTTGACCCAGCCAGCAACCGGACCGCGGGCGCCAAGCGCCTGATTGGTCGCTGGGTGACCGGCAAAGCTGATTGGTATCATCGAGTTGGCGAAAATCTGATCAAGGTGAAGCTGGACTCGCCACCGCAGGCTCCTCGCCGGGAGCCAGCAGCTGCACGAGCACCCGCTTGATCCTCGCTTGCCGCGGCGCCGAGGTGATCTTCGCGCCCATGAGATCCGTCACATAGAACACGTCGACGACCCGTTCACCGAAGGTCGCCACGTGCGCCGAGGTAATATTGAGATTGAGCCGCGAGAGCGTGGCGGTCAGTTCATAGAGCAGTCCTGGACGGTCGAGCCCGGTGACTTCAACAACCGTATAGCGGTTGGACCATTGATTGTTCACCAGAACCTCGGGTTCGATGGCAAAGGCCTTGAGTCGGCCCTTGGGCAGCGCCCGTTTGGCGACGACTTCGGGCAACTGCAGATCGCCGTGGAGCGCCCGTTCAACGCTCGAAGCGATCCGGCCGGCCCGCCTCACCTCATCTTCTTCGCGGTCAAATTGGCGCGACACCGAGATCGTATCGAGCGCGAGCCCATCGGTCGTCGTGTAGATCTGCGCATCGACGATGTTGGCGCCGGCGAGCGCGCAGGCCCCGGTAATGTTCGAGAGCAGCCGCGGGTGATCGGGCGCCAGTACGGTGAGCTCGGTGACACCGCGCGCGACATCGAAGCCGAACTGGGTAGCCAGCGATTTACCGGCGAGTTCCGCAGCACGCACGAAATGCGCATGGGCGATCTTGTGCGGCAAGTCCACCTTGAGCCAATAAGCCGGGTAGTGCCGTGCCACATAACTTTCAAGCAGATCTGGCGGCCAGTCGGCAAACTGCGCCTTGAATTCCTGCTGGGCGACGGCAACACGCCGGCTGCGGTTGACCTCGGAGAAGCCCCCGGTCAGGACCGGCTCGGTCTCGTAATAGAGCGTGCGCAGCAACTGCGCCTTCCAGCCGTTCCAGACACCGGGACCGACCGCCCGAATGTCCGCGGTGGTGAGAATGGTGAGCAACTTCATGCGTTCCAGCGATTGCACGACGGAGGCGAAATTCTCGATCGTCTTGCGATCAGAGAGATCGCGCGACTGCGCTACGGTGGACATGACGAGATGATTCTCGACCAGCCACGCCACAGTTTCGGTCTCGACGCCCGACAGACCGAGCCGCGGGCAAAAGCGCCGTGCCAGCCGCGCGCCGGCGATCGAATGGTCTTCGACCCGGCCTTTGGCGATGTCGTGCAGCAGCAGCGCAACATAGAGCACCCCGCGATGCTGCGGCTGGATTGTACGAATGAGTTCGCTGGCAAGCGTGAATTCTTCGTTGCCGCCGCGTTCGATTTCGGCGAGCACGCCGATGCAGCGCAGCAGATGTTCGTCCACCGTGTAATGGTGGTACATGTTGAACTGCATCATCGCCACGATGCGTCCAAACGAGCGGAAGAATCGGCCGAGCACGCCCGCTTCATTCATCCGTCGCAGCACCGTTTCGGGGTCATTTCTCGAAGTCAGGATCTCCAAGAACATGCGGTTGGCCTCGGGATTCTCCCGCAGCCGGGCATCGATCAGATCGAGCGAACGAGTCGCCGCGCGCATCGCATCAGGATGGAAGGCAAGTGCATGTGCGTCGGCCAAATGGAAGATGCGGATCAAGTTGACCGGATCGCGACGAAACACGTCCGGATCACTGATATTGATCCGGTTGTTATCGACTACGAAGTCTTCAGTCTCGAGCAGCGTCCGGCGCCCGCGTGGTCTCAGTCTCGCCATCACCCGGCTGAGCACAGGCATCGGCTTGGCCTGGCGTTGCTCGAGTTCGGCGCAGACAATCGCGGTGAGATCGCCGACGTCCTTGGCGGTCAGAAAATACTGCTTCATGAATTGTTCGACGTCCCTGAGCCCGGGGTGCTCGGTATAGCCCAGCCGAACCGCTATATCGCGCTGGATGTCGAACGACAGTCGCTCCTCCGGACGCCCGGTCAGGAAATGCATGTTGCAGCGAACCAACCAGAGAAAGTCCTCGCAACGACGAAACAACTCATATTCCTGTCGATCGAAGACCCCGCGCTCGATCAGTTCGTCCGGCTCGCGCACGCGATAAACGTATTTCGCGATCCAGAAAAGCGTGTGCAGGTCGCGCAAGCCGCCCTTGCCGTCCTTGACGTTCGGTTCGACCAGATAGCGCGACTGACCGGCGCGCCGATGCCGCTCCTCGCGCTCGGCAAGCTTGGCGGCCACGAACTCTGCCGCGGTATTCTGAACGACCTCTCGATCGTAACGGCTGATTAGTTCGTCATAGAGCCGGCGATCCCCGAATAGATATCTGGCCTCCAGCAGGGCCGTACGAATCGTCATGTCGGCCTTGGCCTGGCGTAGACACTCGTCGACCGAACGCGTCGCATGGCCGACCTTGAGACCCATGTCCCATAGACAGTAGAGGATCGCTTCCGCGACCGATTCGCCCCACGCGGTCTGCTTGTAGGGCAGCAGGAATAACAGATCGATATCGGAGCCGGGCGCCAGCAGCCCGCGACCATAGCCGCCGGTCGCCACAACCGCCATGCGTTCGGCTTCGGAAGGATTGAGTGACGGATAGAGATGCCTGGCAGCGAATTCGAACAGGATGCAGATCAGCTGATCCTGCATCAAGCACAGCCGCTCCGCGCACGAACGGCCGTGGCAATCCGCCAACAACAGGCTTTCGGCGAGCGCGCGCCCCTTGGCGGCGGCGCTTTTGAGGTGCTGGGCAACCGCGGTGCGCAAGTCGCGTTCACGGCCCCGATAGACCTTGGCGAACCCGTCGAGATCGGCCGCGAGCGCGGTAACGTCGAGCAGGGCTTGCGAGCCTGCCGGGATGGTTTCGGGAAGGATCGTCATCACACTCCCCGATAGCCGAGGCCACGTTGGCTGTCACGCCGGCCGCTGGAACCAAATTAGCATGATAATCATGTGATTATAAACTATTGACGTTGAGAATGCGTGTTTTTTAATGTCAGCCGGCACTTGGAGTGAGCGGCGTCGAGCGACCTGTTCGGGAAATCCGACCTTCGATCCGAGTCCGGGCTCAAGCCCGGGATCGAGGTTCGGCCAGATCCGTGGGTCAAGCCTCGATCGGACCTCGACCCCTTTGTTGGAGAACATCGGTGACGACAGCCGTGACGCGCTTCTTTCGAATCTGCCTGCTCGCCGCTGCGCTCCTGGGAGGAGTTCTGCGGGCTGCGCCCGCTGCGGCGGCGGACACCCCGGCCGAAATCCGGATCGATTGGGCAACTTACAATCCGGTCTCCATGGTCTTGAAGGAAAAGGGTCTCCTGGAAAAGGAATTTGCCAAGGACGGCATAGCGATCCGCTTCGTTCAAACACTCGGTTCCAACAAGGCGCTGGAATTTCTCAATGCGGGCTCGATCGATTTTGGTTCGACCGCCGGTGCCGCGGCTCTGGTCGGCCGCATCAACGGCAATCCGATCAAATCGATTTATGTCTACTCTCGACCGGAATGGACGGCACTTGTCACCACCAAGGATTCAAGCATTACGACCGTCAGGGATCTCGAGGGCAAGCGGGTCGCCGTCACCCGGGGCACCGATCCTCACATCTTCCTGGTGCGGGCGCTCCAGCAAGCCGGCATGACCGAGAAGGACATCCACCCGGTGCTGTTGCAGCATCCCGATGGGAAGACCGCGTTGATCCGCGGCGATGTCGATGCCTGGGCCGGACTTGACCCCATGATGGCCCAGGCCGAGATCGAAAACGGCGCGCGGCTGTTCTACCGCAATCCGCAGGCCAATACCTGGGGCATACTGAATGTCCGCGAAGCCTTCCTCGAAGAGCACCCTGACCTGGTGCGACGGGTGCTGGCGGTCTACGAGGAGGCACGGCATTATTGCCTCGCCAATCCGGCGGAGCTCAAGCACATCTTCATTGCCGTCACCAAGCTGCCCGAGGCAGTTGTTGACAAGCAACTGGATGAGCGCACCGAACTCACCCATAGCCGGATCGGCGGCCCGCAGCGCGAGTCCATCCTGGCGGCAGGACTTGCCCTGCAGCAGGCCGGCATCATCGGACCTGGGGTCGATGTCAAGGCGGCGGTTGATTCCCTGATCGACGATCGTGTGCCGCTCGTCGGGAATTAGTCTTGGGCAGCCGAGTCAAGCGGGTATCAGGAAATGATCCAAAACGCTCTCCGGCACGGCGGTTGTCCGAGGGGGCCGGAGCGTTTGCATTCGGCGCGCGAGGCGTGTCTTCTTCTGGGTCGATGACGATATCGGCCGAACGCGTCCCGGTCGCCGCACCGCCGAACGACCGCCGATTGCCAGCGTTTGTGCGTCCGCTCCTCGGGCTCGTGCTGCCGGTCGGGCTGGCGCTCGCGTGGGAATGGGCTGTACAGCGCGGCTGGTCGGACGGCCGCCTGGTTCCGCCACCCTCGACCATCTGGCGCACGCTGGTCGAACTTGCCGCGTCCGGCGAACTCGCACACCACGCGACCGCGACCTTGCTGCGCGTGGCGGCCGGCTTCGGTCTCGGGGTGGCTGCCGGTACGCTATTTGGTGCGTTGGCCGGCTACTCGGGCCTGGTGCGACGCCTCATCGACCCGACCCTTCAGGCCTTGCGCGCGATCCCGTCGATCGCCTGGATCCCGCTCTTTATCCTCTGGCTGGGGATTTTCGAAACCTCGAAGGTGGTCCTGATCGCCGTCGGCGTGTTCTTTCCAATATATCTCGGCCTGCTCGGCTCTATCTCGTCAGTTGATCGCAAGATCGTGGAGGTTGGACGCGTATTCCGCTTATCAGGACCAGCCATGGTCGGCCGCATCCTGTTGCCGGCAGTGTTGCCGGCCTATGTGGTGTCTCTGCGGGCCGGTCTGGGGCTTGGCTGGATGTTTGTGGTCGCGGCGGAATTCATGGGAGCGTCGGAGGGGCTCGGTTATTTGCTGATCGACGGACAGCAGCTTGGCAAGCCCGCTCAGATCGTAGCGGCCGTCATCATCTTCGCCGTCCTCGGTAAGGCGACCGACGCCCTTCTGGTCGTCGCCACCGCGCCTTTCCTGCGATGGGAAGATGCGTTCGGCAGCCGTCCTTGAGGCTCGCCATGCTGGTTCTGCAAAGCGTCGGCAAGACTTATCCCAACGGTGTGCGGGCGCTCGATAATGTGTCGCTGAGCGTCAACGGGGGGACCATCGTCGTCATCATTGGCGGCTCGGGTAGCGGCAAATCCACCCTGCTTCGGCTGGTCTCGGGTCTCGATCAGCCCAGCCAGGGGGCAATCCTGTTGGACGGCATCACCGTGACCGCGCCGCATGAAAAGATCGGCATCGTTTTCCAGGAACCGCGGCTGCTGCCGTGGCTCAGCGTCGCAGACAATGTCGCGTTCGGCATCGTCCATCGGCCGAAGGCCGAGCGGGTCGATCGGGTTCGCGCGGCGCTCGATCGGGTCGCGCTTAGCGAC
>Ga0187783_10001150_pt1 | contig 19570 bp, 18 predicted proteins | sample 1015_SJ02_MP02_2_FD_132471 | JGI IMG/M metagenome (GOLD analysis project Ga0187783, IMG submission 132471) | Tropical peat soil microbial communities from peatlands in Department of Meta, Colombia - 1015_SJ02_MP02_20_MG | ecosystem: Environmental > Terrestrial > Soil > Wetlands > Peat | place...
GACGGGCCACAAACCGCAGACGCTCCTCCATAGTGTGACACTCCCGCCACGGCATCTGCGTACCCTCCGCAAATACCGAAAAGTGTCACCCATGTCTCCGGAATACTGTGTTACCTATGTGTCGGAAAGGACATCAGCTACTTAAGTTGAGCGACGGGCCGTCCTTGCGGGCGATGTTTCCATTTGGTTTCCATTTTGTTGATCGCGCTAATCTGGCGATCAAGTATTGAGACGCTGGCATCATCGCATCATCCGAACATGAGTGCGTTCCAGTCGGGCCGTCCACTCAAAACTATCTTTTGCAACGCAAGCCGGACGATTTCGGAACAATTGCGAGAACCTTGATTCCCCGTTCTCCCTCCCACTTGGAGGAAACTCTCCCAGAGTGCACAGCGCCCGAACATAGGCCGTACAAGTCCCGCGCGATCTTGAAGAGATCACGTCGATTATCAACCGATGTGCCGAGAAATTGACCTGCTCGCAGCGCTAGACGGAATCTTAACTCGCTTCTTTTATCTCGGTCGTCCGTGGCGCGCGGGCGCCAAAGGAAAACTCGCTTGCTGCTAGCGCGCCTGCGATTTGGGTACGGCGCTTCACTGGCAGCTCGGTCGCGTCGAGGTAACGGCGAAGATGGGCTATTGTACTGCAGGTGACGTCTTCACGGTTCGCATTACCAACCACGCGACGAGTTGCTGCGGTTGAACTTGCCCCGGCGCTGCCAAATTGAAACCATCCTGAACGAAATCCTGCCAACGCGTCAGTCTCCGCGATGACCTGAAGCAACCGCTGTGTCGCGGCCCAGACGCTGATGGCAGAAGTTGCACGGGTTGCGCGCGGTCACGGCAGCTTTAGCGACTGACGACGCTGGCAGGCTGCGTGCCGCGCACGATCTTGCAGAAGAGGCACCCATTACTCATGAGCCTGTACTAGTGGTACGACCTCACGTCAGCTATCGTTGTGGACGCACCGGGTCAAGGGGGGCTCGCAATGCACACAAGATTAGTGCCGTTTCGTCGGACATTCGCCTCGATTGCCGCTGTCGCTCTCACCGTAACCCTGTCGCTCGGCGCGTCGCCGGTATGCGCGCAGGGGCCGAAAATACTGAAGTTCATTCCGCAAGCCGACTTGCGCATTCTCGATCCGATCACAACGACGGCGTACATCACCCGCAATCATGGCTACATGATCTACGACACACTGTTCGCGACCGACGCGAACTTCCGGGTGCAACCGCAGATGGTCGACAAGTATGTGCTGAGCAAGGATCAACTGACCTATACATTCACCCTACGTGAGGGTCTCAAGTTTCATGATGGCCAGCCGGTGCGCTCGGCCGATTGCATTGCCTCGATCGAGCGCTGGGCGAAGCGCGATGGCCTGGGCCAGAAGCTGGGCGAAGCCACGGAATCGTGGCAGGTGGTCAACGACAAAACCTTCACCCTCAAACTCAAGCGCCCGTTTCCGCTCACGCTCGACGCGCTGGGGAAGCCCTCGTCGAACGTGCCATTCATCATGCCAGAACGCATAGCGAGGACGGATGCGTCGACGAATATCACCGAGGCGATCGGCTCGGGCCCGTTCAAATTCGTCAAAGAGGAATGGGTGCCCGGAAGCAAGGTTGTTTACGTCAAGAACACGGATTACGTGCCCCGCAAGGAGCCGCCGTCCTGGGCGGCGGGAGGCAAGGTCGCGAAGGTCGATCGGGTCGAATGGATTTACATTCCGGATTCCGCCACGGCCGCGGCCGCTCTTAACGCTGGGGAAATGGACTGGTGGGAGTTTCTGCCACCCGATCTGGTCCCAGTGTTGGCCAAGAACAAGGACATCAAGGTCGAGAACATCGATCCGCTCGGTTCGATGGGCCTGATCCGATTCAATTTCCTTCACGCGCCGTTCAACAATCCGAAGATGCGTCAGGCGCTGCTGTACGCCGTGGATCAGAGCGACTACGTTCTCGGCATTGCCGGCAACCCCAAGAACGGACGCGCCTGCTATTCGTATTTCACCTGTGGCACCCCGCTCTCGAGCGAAGTGGGCGCGGAAGCAATGAAGGGCAGGCGCGATCTCGAAAGGGCGAAGCAGCTGATCAAGGAAGCCGGCTACAAGGGCGAGAAGATCGTCATCATCGATGCGACCGACCAGCCGATCGTCCATTCGCAGACGCTGCTTACTGCCGAGCTGCTGGGCAAGCTGGGACTAAACGTCCAGGTGCAGGCCGGTGATTGGGGTACCTTGATCACGCGGCGAACCTCCAAAGAGCCCGTCGACAAAGGCGGGTGGTCGATCTTTCACACCTGGCTCGTGGGTCCCGATCTTATGTCGCCGGCGGTGAATTACGGGCTGCGTGCATCCGGGCTGACGGCGTGGTTCGGCTGGCCCGATGACGTCCGGCTCGAGGAACTGCGCGCGGCGTGGTTTGCCACGACCGATGCGGCGAGCTCCAAACGAGCGGCCGAAGCGGTGCAAGCACGAGCCTTCGAGTTCGTCCCATACATCCCTACGGCGCAGTTCGTACTTCCAACGGCGTACCGTTCCAACCTGAGCGGCGTGATCATTGCTCCCATGACGCTCCTATGGAACGTCGAGAAGCGATAGCGAGTCGTTCCGGTCCGTCATAGATCCCGGATGATCGCTTACATCGTGCGTCGACTGCTTTCGACCATCATGGTGATGGTGGTCGTCGCATTCGTGGTTTTTTCACTGCTATATCTGACGCCCGGAGATCCGGCGGCTGTGATCGCCGGCGACATCGCAAGCGACGAAGACATCCGGCGCATCCACGTCCAACTCGGTCTCGATGAGCCGTTTCTGGTGCGGTTCGGCAGCTGGCTGTGGGCTGTTCTGCATGGCGATTTGGGTACATCGATCTTCACCAACCTGCCGGTCTCGCAGCTCATCGCGCAGCGCATTGAGCCGACGATCGCATTGACGTTGTGCACGCTTGTCGTCGCTACGCTGCTGGCGGTTCCCCTCGGTGTGGTGGCTGCAGCCAGGGCTGGCACTTGGCTCGATCGCGCGGTGATGTCCTTCTCGGTGCTGGGCTTCTCCGTCCCGGTTTTCGTGCTTGCGTATGTTTTGATTCTCACCTTTTCCGTGCAACTTAACTGGCTACCGGTGCAAGGCTATCGGAACCTTCGCGACGGCGTATGGGAATGGTTGCGCCACCTGATCCTGCCGAGCATTGCGTTGGGCACCGTCTACGTCGCGTTGATCGCGCGCATGACGCGCGCCAGCATGCTCGATGTGCTGGCGCAGGACTACGTTCGCACCGCCGCGGCCAAGGGGCTTGCGCCAAACCAAGTCTTGGTACGTCACGCGTTGAAAAACGCGGCTATCCCGGTGGTGACGGTCGTCGGAATGGGCGTGGCCTTGTTGATCAGCGGCGCGGTCGTGACCGAAACGGTGTTTGCGATACCTGGCATCGGACGACTGACCGTCGACGCGATCCTTCGCCGTGACTACCCGATCATTCAAGGCGTGATCCTGATCTTTTCGGCAGCGTATGTCGTGATCAATCTCTTGGTCGATCTGTCGTACGTCTTCTTCGACCCGCGCATCCGCTATTGACATGGACACGACGACATCGCCGGGAGCATCGTCCAGCTCGGTCACGCCGAAGGCGCGGCGCTTCCTCGATGCGTTCAAGCGTCATCCCACCGCTCTTATCGGCGGGGTCATCCTCACATGCATGGTCGGCATGGCGGTCTTCGGGCCGTGGCTGGGAACGATGGACCCGCAAGCCGTCTCGGTGGTGAGGCGGCTGAAGCCGCCGTCGGCAGCGTTCTGGTTCGGCACTGACATGCTCGGTCGCGATGTCTACAGCCGTGTGGTGTACGGCGCGCGCGTATCGCTGGTAGTCGGGCTCGCGGTGGCGCTGCTTTCGACAATCATCGGCCTGTGCATCGGTTTAGTCACTGGCTACGTGCGCCGGCTCGACGCGCTTGTGATGCGCGTGATGGATGGGCTGATGTCGATTCCTTCAGTACTGCTGGCGATTGCCCTGATGGCTTTGACGAAGGCGAGCGTGGGTAACGTCATTGCGGCCATCACCCTCGCCGAAGTTCCGCGCGTGGTCCGCATGGTCCGCAGCTTGGTGCTGACAGCGCGCGAGCAGCCGTATATCGAAGCGGCCGTTGCCGCCGGCACGACATTGCCCGGCATATTGGTGCGCCATCTCCTTCCCAACATCGTGGCACCGCTGCTGGTGCAGGGGACGTACATTTGCGGATCCGCGATGATCATCGAAGCCATCCTGTCGTTCATCGGTGCAGGCACCCCGCCAACCATTCCGAGCTGGGGCAACATGATGGCGGAGGGCCGGAGCCTGGTTCAGATAGCGAGCTATCTCATCCTTTTTCCGGGCTTCTTCTTGTCCCTAACGGTACTCGCGGTGAATCTGCTGGGCGATGGGATGCGCGACGCGCTTGATCCGCGCCTGGCCCGTCGCATGTGACCCCGATGCGTGATCAGGTCGGCTTTGATACACCCCTTCTGCAGGTCGAGGATCTGAAGACCTATTTCTATACGCGTGACGGAGTGGTGCGCGCCGTCGACGGCATGTCGTTCTCGGTTGCGCGTGGTGAGACCCTTGCCGTTGTTGGCGAGTCCGGCTGTGGCAAGAGTGTCACGTCGCTCTCGATTCTGCGGCTGATCGCTTCGCCCCCGGGACGGACCGTGGCCGGGCGCACACTCTTCGCGGGCCACGATCTGCTCAAGCTGCCGGAGGCGCAGATGCGCAAGATCCGTGGCGATGCGATCTCTATGATCTTTCAGGAGCCGATGACATCGCTGAACCCCGTGTTGACGGTGGGCCGCCAGATCGCCGAGGTACTGGTGCTGCACCGTGGCCTTTCCGGGCAAGAGGCAACCCGGCGCGCGGTGGAGATGCTGCACCTAGTACACATCCCGGAGCCGGAGCGACGCGTTGCGTATTACCCGCATCAGTTTTCGGGTGGAATGCGGCAACGGGTGATGATCGCGATGGCGCTTGCATGCGAGCCGCGCCTGCTGATCGCTGACGAGCCGACCACCGCATTGGACGTGACGATCCAGGCCCAAATCCTGGAGCTGATGCGAGAACTGAAGGAAAGAACGGGTACCGCCATCGTGTTGATCAGTCACGATCTTGGCGTGGTGGCCGAAATGGCGCAGCGAGTAGTCGTGATGTACGCGGGGCGCAGCGTCGAGGAAGGATCGGCCGCGGCCCTATTCGCGCATCCCCGCCATCCCTACACGCGCGGATTGCTTGATTCCGTTCCGAGGCTGGGCGCCGCGATCAGGCGCAACGGAGCGAAGCGTCTGAGCGAGATCACAGGAACCGTGCCGTCACTGCTAAATCCCATTGTCGGTTGTGCTTTTGCGCCGCGCTGTGCGTACGCTACGGCGCTCTGTCGCAGCGAATATCCGCCGCTCGAAGAAAAGGTTCCGGGTCATCGTGCCGCCTGTTGGGAGTCCGAGCGAATGACTCCGAGGGGCGTGACGTGACGACGGCTGACGGGGAGCTGTCGGGCGCACAGGGGCCGCTGCTTGAGGTAAGTGCCCTGACCAAGCGCTACCCGATTCGGAGCGGCTTGTTTGGCAACGCGCGCGGTGAGGTCCATGCCGTCGACCAGGTGAGCTTCACAATCGCTGAGGGTGAGACGCTCGGCCTGGTCGGGGAGAGTGGATGCGGGAAGTCTACGCTGGGGAAGACGGTGCTAAGGTTGGTCGAACCAACTGCGGGAACGATCTCGTGGCGAGGCGAGCGTATAGATCGGCTCCAGGGCCGCGCGATGCGCCCCTTTCGCCGCGAGCTGCAAGCGGTGTTCCAGGATCCTTACGCGTCCCTCAATCCGCGGATGCGCGCCGTCGATATCGTCGCCGAACCGATCCGCAATTTCGAGCGTGGCGGTGCAGCGCAGATCGGCGATCGGGTGCTTTCACTGTTCGAAAGGGTCGGCTTGCGTCCCGAGCAGATGGCCAAATACCCCTACGAATTCTCGGGGGGCCAGAGGCAACGCCTCGGCATCGCTCGTGCTCTGGCACCCAGGCCGAAGCTGATCGTGTGCGACGAGCCGGTCTCGGCACTCGATGTCTCGGTGCAAGCGCAGGTCATCAACCTGCTCGCCGATCTGCAGCGCGAGTTCGACCTGTCCTACCTTTTCATCGCCCACGATCTGGCCGTGGTGGAGCACATCAGCCATCGCGTCGCTGTAATGTATCTCGGCCGAATCGTTGAGATCGGCTCGACTCGAGCGCTCTTCAGCAGTCCGTTGCATCCCTACACTGAAGCCTTGCTCGCCGCGGTTCCGATTCCGGATCCCACCGCGAATCGAAAGCGCCGCATTCTCGCGGGTGATGTGCCGAGTACGACCACGCCACCCGCGGGGTGCCGTTTTCATACCCGTTGCCCCTATGTATTTGATCGCTGCCGAGCCGAGGAGCCCAAACTCAAGGAAGCAGCGCGAGCACACTTTGTGGCGTGTCACCTGCGCGCGCGCCCCGATTGACGCAGGATCATGGCACAAGCGCCTTTCAGTGCTTGATTTCCACCAGAATAACCTCGACCGGATCAATTGCCTCGTCTAAATGCGTTACGGGCGGGCGAATGATCGCATCGCCAGTTTTCAACTCCGTCACTTTCTGCGTCCCATCCGGGAAGCTATAGCGCACGCGGCCGCCTTTAAGCACCACTGCAACCGACTCCGGGTGGGAATGCATTGCGGACTTGTCGCCGGCCGCAGGGGCGTAACGCAGCACGCGGACTTTGTCGTCTTCCGCCACTAGCTTGATGAATGGCAGCCGTTGCAGCATCACGTCCTGCGCGATTGCTCCTGCCACGCCACCGATCAGGACCAAGCCGATGGGCGCGAGGATCCTCGTGCCTGTCACTTTCATAGTTTTTCCTTTCCGCAAGCTGCGTCAAAGGATTTCGACAGAGGCTGATAGTCGCGCGTTTCCACCTAACTGGCAATCGCTGCTCGGCAACAGCGCCGCTGCCCAAACTCCGGTGCAATCGCCGAACGGCATGTCTCGAGAAAGTGCGCAGGCGTGTTGAACGTTTGCTTTGAAACTAAGGCGTAGTCGCCGGCATCGACGAGCGTCTCCTCTCCGACCTCGCGGGCGAAAACGATGCATACCCGGGAGCCACATTGCTTTGCACTGATGCAGGGGAGCAGACTTCGGCGCGAATGCGAAAAGTTGCCAGAAAAATTGGATTACCGGAGTAGGGAAGAGGGCTCCCCCGATGGGCACTATGCGCGCGCGTATAGGGAAGAGACGGGAGAGTACTTACCCCTCCCCCCGCGGGAAGCCAGCGCAAGAACGGGTACCGCCTAACATGATCGCGATAGCCTTGCAGAGTATGACTCAGCTGAAACGCATGGTGAGGTACTGCGCATCCCTGCTTCTTCTGTGCAGCAGCATACACGCGGACGGTTCGGCAGAGATCATCTTGGCAGACCCGACAACGCAGTCTGCGTCCGAGTGGACGCGGCACTTCATGGAACGATCGCGGGAGGTCTACCTCGACGCCACGGCGAGGTGCGCCAAGGAAGGGAAGGTTGCGATTACGCCTGTCTGGCAAAACAGTACCCTTCAAATCGTCACGAGCTGCAAGTGCCTCTACCCGGACGATCCGGCCTTGAAGGCCGTACTGGGTGGCGTTATCGGGCGGGAAATCACTCCCACGCAGGCGGAAAAGGTCTGCGCAGCGCAGGGCAAGAAAGCAGAAAAAACCAAGCTGGACTCCCTGACGTTTTACATCTGCTCCTCGCCCTCCGATGAGGTGGCGAAACCAGATAACACACAGCGTCCCTGATCTAGCTTCTCCTAGCATGCTTACTCGCTTCACGACCTGGGACAGAAACTCCCCCGATGGCCCACATGCGCACGCGCGTACGACCCGGTTGATTTTTTTACCTGGCAGACATGCGTCGAACTTCGAAATTCACATACCCCGTACCCCGAAGCCAGCCGAAAATCGACACCCCCCTTTCGCAATCGCGTTTGGGAGAGAGTGCCCCGATGGCATTTTCGGTCGCTAATAGGCGACCGCGGTGCGACGGTCTTGTTGCCTCGACACAAGCGCCGTTAGTAAGCGGAGAGCCACATTGCGAAAGCGAGTTATACCGCGCAGACTTTTCGGAGCTTGCGGAACGACGGCAAACGGAAAGCTAGCAGCAGCGCTCGGGCTCGCGAGAGTGCAGAGGGGTCTCGTAGCGGCTTAAAGGGTGTACGGCGTGTCCGGTGCCGTCCGAAGGTCGAGCGGTACCCCGGTATCGATATCCGCGAACTCGCCGCCTTAGGACTCCTACACCCCGGAGGGCCGTTTTGCCTGCCGATAACCCCTGCCACAGGCGGTCCGGTCGGGACGGTGCGCCTCGAAGTCGAGAAAGACCGGCTACGCTTAAGCTTGCGCGACGCCCCGAGATCGGCCCCGACTATCGTGCGCGTCGAGCATGCCGCTTGCCCGTTCGGGGGCACGCGACCGTGGTTCTGCTGCCCGCGCTGCGACTCTCGTCGCTTGCTTCTCTATGCGGATAGCGACGGCTTGTTTGGTTGTCGCCGGTGTTTGAAGTTGGTTTTCAGCTCACAAGACGAAGGCAAAATGCACAGGCTCCTGAGACGCCAGGAGCGGCTTCACTCGAAGCTCGGCAGTCCGTATCGCATGGGAAGGCTCAAGGGGATGCATTGGGCGACGTTCCGCCGGATCTGCGAGGATCTGAACTCTGTGTTGCGGAAGCAGCAGCACTTGCGTGCCGAGTCAGCGCGGCGGTTCCTCGACAAACACGGCTGGCCGCATGGTAGCCAGGCCAGAGCGATGGCCCTTTCTCAATGGTAGCTACTCTCGCCGGCGCGCGAGTTCCCTCGTGATCGCCTCTGAAAGGATCGCGACTGGCGATTTCCGCATCCGCGGAACCTTGCGACGCAGGGTTTGAAGTTCCCGATCCCCAAGATCAGCGAGTGCTACGGCAAAGCGGCGTATTGCATCTTCACGGAGGTGAGCCAGGACGGAGACCTTTACCCCCTGCACGATCTTCTTCAAACCTGTGCGAGTTGCACATTCGGCAAGCGTCTTTGCGGATGCAATATCGTCGCGCGCTTTTAGCTGCTCGTTCGCCATCCTTTGCGCGTGGCGTGCTCGACCCTGTGTGGCACGTTCACTGCGGCGATCAGCGATACGAGCCCGCTCGACCTTCATAGGCGCCTCGTAAGCCGCGGTCCATTCCCGGTGTGCACGCCCGCGTTCGGCTAGCCATTTCGCTGTCTGCGATCCCCTCCAGTCACGAACGCGGTGACGTGTGGCAAATCTCTCGGCCTTAACGAGAGCCTCTGGCAGATAGTTCCTAACGATGTGGGAAACGACAGGACGTGTGCTGGCAGGTAGCGGTTGCTCGTTCAAAATCTGCTCGACGATCTCAGGGTAGGGATGATCGATCAGCTCCTGAACGATAACTGGCAACCGCTCATCGACGAGGCGCAGGAACTCCTTGGGTGGGACACCCGGTAGGAAATCCTTGGACCAGTCCGCGCAGGCAACTTCTAGAACCAAGGCTCGCAATGCGGACATGAACCTTGCTTCCCGGAGCCGGGATGCGCTCCTCTATTCATTGCCGGACGCACTGCGTCCGAAAGTCCGACGCCGAAGGTACCTTGGTAAGAATCTGACGCCGCTGGTTGGCGTAGTACAGCCATCCTCAGGGATAAATAGCGTGTACAGACCGACACTTGGAGCGGGTCCCCTGGTAACCTCGAACCAACTGATCGTGCCGTCGTCACGGTTGAATCGATGCGCCTCGGTACCTTCATGGGACTCCGCCGTCTCGTCGTCCATGAAAACCTCAACTTGCTTCGTTGCGACGTTTATTGGGAGTGACGCGCCGCTGTGGAATCCATCGACCTCGGGTTTCGCAGCATCCATTTTGACGTCGCTCGTGGTGCCCTGGAGTACGTCGCAGTGCCAGTGCTGAACGGCGTTCGCCGCGTCAGAGTTTACTTGCCCTGCCTTCGGACTAGCGGGCGCAGCCTGTGCTGGAGCTACAAGATGTGGGCGCAGCAGGCCGGAGAACACCGCGATTCCCGCAATAACGACACACAGCCATAGGATGCTGCGCATCCATTCCGCCTTTGCTTTCGAATCCACGGCTTCCTCCTTCAGGCCCTCCGTGCGTTCGCTTCGACGGATCAGTAAAGTGCTACTCATAGTCTGTAGATACAGAGTCTTCAAATTCGCACCATGCTTTTGGGATGGATGTCCCACAAAGCCGTGCGAAAACCGAGCTCACATCTCAGGAGGGTCCTAGCCAACAGCGTCCGGGCATACCGCAAGAAGCACGGCCTATCGCAGGAAGCGCTTGCCGATGCCTGTGAGCTACACCGGACGTATATCGGCTCACTCGAGAGGCGTGAGCGCAACGTGACGCTAAGCACACTGGAAGTGCTGGCGAAATCCCTGAGCACTACGGTCCCGGAGCTTCTAACCGGGCGATAGCCTTCCTGACTCGTTGCAGCTCGGCAGCGAGAGTCTCGGCAACACCGGCGCGCAGGCGCCGGGCTATCTCGGCATCACGGTCGGCGTTCTGCCCCGTGAGTGCGACCTCGGCGACAGTGCAGATAGCGCGGGCGTCTTCAAGTCGCTGCGCAAGACGGACGAGGAGGGCGCGGATGTCGGCATCAGGCTTCATGGCTTGCGGTCTGCCGTAGCTGCGGGAAATGGAAGGACTACAGATTCGGGAGCCGACTTCGGTTCCGGTACAGCACCATCGCCGTAAACGAGTTTGGCGAGCCGATCCGTGCTTCTGTAGTGTTCGCGTGGCAATAGATGCGAGTAGACCCCCAAAGTCACCACGGGGCTCGAATGACCCAACAGCCGGCTTACTCGAACGATGTCCTCACCGTTGGCTAACATCAAGCTCGCAAAAGAATGCCTCAAATCGTGAAACCGAATTTTCCGCAGGCCAGCTCGTCGCAAGCCGGGATAAAAGGCCCGCTGGAGCAGGTTTGAGTGGCTTACGGGATTACCGGCCTCGTTCGGAAACACAAGATCGAGATCACTCTTCGGGCAACGCAGCTTCCAGGCCCTCAACTCGTGAATCAGCAGCTCGGGAAGATCCACTTTCCGAGCGGAGTGTTTCGTCTTGGGCTCGTGAAACTGCTTTTCCTTCCAGGTTCTGCGGACATGGGCCTGACGACTGTTGCAATCGATGTCGCCCCATTGCAGACCGAGGATTTCGCCCTGCCGCATTCCAGTAAAGACAGCGGTCATAACGATCCGTCTATACACGTTGTCTGGCATCGCATCGACTAGCCGCCGAATCTCATCGGGCGCGAAAATGTTGGTGTCAATCGCTCGCTCATCTACTGGTCTCGGGTCGCGAAGCCGCTCGATGTGTTGGGCGGCGTTGTAATCGACCCATCGATGTTTGGAAGCGTAGTTGAGCACCATGACCAAGAGCCCAATAGCTTTGTTGACCGTGCGAATGCCAGGCTTCGTTCGCGCCGCGTGTTGGATAGCGCGGGCCTTCGACTATTTAGGGTTTGCGGCAACTGTGCGTTCGTACAATGCTTTCGCAATCGGCGCGGGCAACCCCCGTGTCAGCTCGAACCTGAAACGTTCCACATCTGCCGGTGTAATCGTCTCAACCTTTCATTTTCCGAACCACGGATCCAAGTAGCACGCAAGAAGTGCAGCGTAGCCGCGAGCCGTTGATGGCTTGATCGCAGTCTTCGATTCGAGAAACCGAGTGCAGACTTGTGAGAATGTGGGACGCTTGGTGGTCGGCAGATATTGATTGCGCGAGACCTCAGTGACACGCTTGGCCAACAGCGCCTGCGCGGCGAGCCTTTCCAGGGTTGCGGTCTCAAATTGGCCAGCCGGCTTTTCGATCCTTCTGAAGCCGTGCGCGTCCCTGAAGTCTGCGCACCAGTGGCGACGATGTTTCCGAACGGTTGCCATTGCGTTGATCGCCGATCCCTGGCGCTAGCCTATGAAATGGAAACCGCGGTCAGAATGGTCCGCCGCATTATGTGAAATCCGAGGTAGTTGTTTTGGCTGGTGGAATTGCTGCCGGCCTGCCTCGGAGAGGCCGCTGGAATGGAGACCGGCGCGGGGGCATGAGCTAAACCAAGCAGTTGGATCAGGGTGTTGTACGTGGGGTGCGGACTACGGGTCCGTGTATCCAGGTGCGCCGGTTCGCGCCGTTTTCACAGGGGGTGCCCCCAAAGCCAGCCCGGAATCGACGTACCCCTACTCATAAGCGCTTGTGCCCTGCACAACCGATGGCATTTTTCGTCCCATTTGAGCCATGGGCGAACCGCGTGCCCTGCTGGATGATTGTCGCCGGGCAAAAGCGCGTGTACCGACCAACCTTCACCGAGTCGATTCGGCTTTCGCGCGCAAGGCGCAGTAAGTGAGATGGATCGACTCCCAACACCCGGCCTGCGTCTGCCGCGCTCATCAGGGTGGTCGGTGCAGCAGCCGACGTAGTATCGATGCTTCCGTTGGTATCCGGGCCGAGTATTTCCTGAGCGGCAACCTGCGCGCTGCGCAGCGCATCCGGCGTGATCGCGAACCAGCCAATCGGTGCGGGGAGGTGCAGCAGCAAGTAGCTCATTTAGACCCTAAACCGGGAAATGCACACGCTACCCGGCGGCGGCTATATACGTTAAGGGCCGCCGCGGAGTAGAGGTGCCGAACAGAGATTCCATACCCGCATATGTCATGCACTCTCCGCGTTGACGGGACGGAGGTACTCTTTTCTGCCTCCGTGCCTCTCATGGGCAGGCAAAGGCGCTAATTCGAGTCTGTCTTGCCCCAGCGCGGTATCGACGAGAGAGCGAAGGTCGTCGCGTGACATCCCGAGTTCCCCAGTGCACATCTTAGTGAGGCGGTCTTTACTGAACTTGATACCGGCATCGAGCTTCGTCTCTATGAAGACCACAAGCTTGTCCAGACGGTCACGGTCACGCTCTGCACGAGCCTCTGGAGTGTTCTCCAATCGCTGAACTTTGACATGCTGGAACTTGAATCCCGTTCTCACGAGCACTATCGGCGGGCCATCGTTCTTCTGGTAGCTGAGCTTGTGGATGAGCAGAGCGAGTACTGATTCGCCAGCGAGAATGGCGTCGGTTACCTCACTCGGCAGAATATAGGTCGAGCCACGAAGGTTGACGTCGCGTCTAGTGAGAGTCACGAGCTGGCAGTTGAACCGCGAGTTGTCCGCGAAAGCCGTGCCACCACGACCTGCGTACTGATCCTGAATGTCAGTTCGCGCCACGATCTGAGCTACGTGGTGGACCAATAGCACACATGCCAATAGATCCTTCGCCAGACGACGGCCTATGCGCATGAGTTCGGCCATCCCGTCATTGCCACTGGACTCACCAGGGCCGACCAGAGAGGTCGGGTCGAGGGTTACAAGGGCGAGGCCGACGTCTCGGTACTTTTTCACGACCTCATCGGCGAGGCCTGTAGGAACGACGATGCTGCGCTGCTCGACGTGCGCAAGCCGCGCGCCCGTAATCGCCAGGTCCTCGACATAGAAATTGTCTCGAACTCGTTTCAAATCAGCCTGCGAGAGGTCGAGCCCGCAGCAGATTTGATTGACGCGAGACATCACCATCTCGCGATCATCCTCCGCGGTCAGGTACAGCACGGGACCTTGCTGTCGAATCTTGCGTCCAAATACCGAGCGACCAAGGATAATGTGGACAGCTATGTACAGGATGAGTGTCGATTTGCCGGTGCCACCAGGAGCAACGAACCCGCCTGCGTCCTGCGGTAGTAGCCCCGCTACGACCATCGGCGGCTCGTATGGTGGTCCAGTAAGCTCCTCGAGCGTGGCACGGGCTTCCTTCGGGCCAACGAGATACGAATGACGGATGTGCATGCCTTCGCGGGGTGGACGCGAGAATGCACTCTTCGTTGTGCTCATGAGCTCCGCTTCGGTTAGCGGCGGCTGATTGAACCTGAGGTTGTAGCCTCGAACCCTGGAAAGGGCATCCGGAAACGAAACGCCTGAATCGCGCAGGCCGCATGCATACGTGAATAGGGTATTGTTCCGAGCGCCCTCGGGAACACCGGCGAGGTACAGGCTCCGAGCAAGGTCGGCTGCCTGAGTCAGGTCGGCAAGTTCTGGAGCTGCGATGCTCCTCCCCGTTACCGTGAAAAACCGCTTACCCGAGTAAATTTCGAGCCCACTACCGGTCGATCCCTCAGTGCCGATGTCACCCCACCCGAAAATCTTTACGCCGCAATTTCCGGGTGATATTTCTGCGTATGAGCCTGCGGCGTTCACCACCTCACTTGCGTTCGCCGTGAGCTTGGTCTCTTCGCGGCAGTCGTCGAGATCTATACCCGACAACACTTGGTCACCGATGCGGCCCAACGCGACGCCGTACCCAGCGTAATATCCGGGTCGCGCGTCAAAAGCTTCCTCGGCTGCGTCGAAGGTCACGAGCCGCGCTCGGTCCTCGGGAGTGTCTAGCTCACCACTCCTACACTCACCGTCTGCGTAGTACGGAACCTTCTTCTTGTCGCCCTTCTCGTCGTACTCGTACCGCCACAGCAGCCACACAGGAAGGTCGAGCAGGATCGACGGGGTTTTAGTCCGGATCCTCTCAGTGAGGCCAATCCGCCGTATAGGCATGAGTAACTACCCGTCAGGCCATCGCCGGCTAAAGCATGCGGATCACGCGATGGAACGGGACGTGAATCACCGGTTTTCCTGTGAGAAATCCACCGGCAAGCGGATCGGCGTCGGTGTGCACGCCCCAGTACTCCTGCCACACCTTTAGCAGCGAGGCATACCTGCGAGGCGTCGATGCTGAGGCACTTCCCGGCTGGCACCCTGCGGCTTGAAATCGCCGGTAGGTTAAGGAGAGCCAGTACGGCCTAAATCGTCTTCCCAGGGATCAAGGATGAAACTCTTCATAGGTTCTCCTAACAGACCGCTCGTGTTGTCCGACTCACCGGTCCACAAGCGATTACTTACTAGAAGTAAAACACTTGCCGCGGACTCGGGCAGAATCGGCTTACCGGCGGTTATGGTTCAACCACACAGGCATTCGGCGGTACCCATTGAGTAAGAAGGAATTAACGGAGCGGGATGACGCGATCATCCGACGACGTATCGCTGAGCGACAGGTCCTGAAAGATGCGATTTGGTTCGCGAATCAACCGACGTTCGATTTGAGGGCGGTCTGTGAGCGGCTCGGCGTACTCCCGCCATTCACACGAGGCGGAGTGGTTCAGATCCGGGCGCGCTGGCGTGTGGTGCAGGCGACCGGCAAACCGACCGCCCGCAGCGTCAACTACTCTCAGCGTTTACACGGATGGTGGGTGCAATTCCTCGCGAATCATGTCAACGCAGTTGCCGCGAGGCACCCGATTACGACAAAGGGTGCGTTAGTTGCACTGGGAATTGATGGTTCGCGCATCGGAGACCTTCAGCGGCTGGGAAGTGATGTCTTCGCGCGAGTGGGTTTCACAGGGCAGCATTGGGAGATCGCAAGCGACCAGCCGTTTGTTACGCCCACTTTGGTAGGGTTTGTGCGTTACGCTTCGAGTCTGGTCCTAAACCCGAAACTCGAATGGAGTCGATAGCTGGGGCGATGTGAACACCAAAGTCATGATGGTGCGATTTGCGGACTCTTTCTGCTTAAACGAGGCGTCAGAGGTCCTAAACCCGACCGGTGTCCGAAGCACCAACATGAGCGGCGGAAAGCGATGCAGGCCGAACGGAGTCAAAGGAAGAAGATACTGCGTGCGTTGGGACGCCCGTGAATCGACGGCGATCCGACAAGCTCAATTGAATGTTCCGCGGGGACTCCGAAGGGGCGTCGGTTTCTCGCGAAATGTTTCCACGTCGGGTTCGATCGCCACGATCGCGTTGAGGTGCCGCCTCGGTGTGGGTGACTTTACGAAAAGCAGAACGGATTAGGCTAAGCATCGGGGAGTCGCTGAAAGTCCTTGGGCGAGAGCAGATAGCACGGCTCAATCTGACCCGTCGGTGGGTAGAATTCGTTGTGCGTATGGCGAAAGCCAAGACTCCTCAGGACGCCTCGAGATGCTTGATTGTCCGGATGGTGACCGGCATATAGAGCGGCGACCCCAAGGGTCGTGAACGCGCGTTCGATGACGGCCACAGCAGCTTCGCGGGCCAAGCCGCGCCCCCAGAATGCCGAACGGAGCTGGAAGCCTAGCTCGTAGATGACCTCGGCCAGTTTGTGAGGCTGAAGCCCGCAGCAGCCGACGTGTTCCCCGGTTTCGAGTAGGAAGATTGGCCAGTACTGGACCCCAAGGTCCTCGTGGTTATTGATCTCCCGTTCCAGACGCTCGCGCACTTGTTGTGCCGTAAATGGGCCGCCGGTTAACCTCGTTACTTCTGGGTCACCCCAGAGCGCGAAAGCCAATGGCAAGTCAGCATGTGTCCAGATGCTGAATCCGAGCCGCGGCGACCGCAGAAAGTATTCGCGCACAGCGATGACGCGGGTTACCCGACCCCTGGTTCGAACAAATGACAGTAGGTTCGGCCTGGAACGATACCAGATCACTGCGGTCAACAGATTTCGCTGTCCCCGGTGCGGTCAGTTCTATTACTGGAGGCTGGAGCGCAAGGGCTACATGGACAGGCAGAAAAGATGGCGTGCTTGCCGACACTGGGGCTGGCCACAGGACGCATCGCCGGTCTAGGTGGAGCAACCTCGGTTCCGCGCGGCACCCCGAGGTCGGGCGATGTCAGCCGAGCTTCGAGCGGCCTATTGAAGTTAAACAGTCATCGGCAACGTGGTGTAGCGTAGCGCCTTTACGTCGCTTCGATTGTTGATCGTTGGGATCGGCGGTAATAGGGGGCTACGGCTAGCCGATACGCGGCGGTTCCGGTATGAGCGGAGACGGAAGGCAAGCAGAACGCCCAAGACCAATAGATCAGGTAGGTCAGTCGCACCGCCACCACCGCCGCCTCCGCCACTGGTCGGCGCGGTCGGGATCGCGGCCGCTTCATTGGACATTGCAGACGTGCCGCCGTTATTGACTGCCGCAACCCTGAAGAAGTACGCCTGCCCGTTTGACAAACCGCTCAACGTGACGCTTGTCCCGATGACATTGGATTGAACTGGTGCTGCGGCCTCACCACCTGAGCTGGTGCCTTGGTACACGTTGTACGTCGTTGCACCCGCGCTCGCTGCCCAGCTGAGCGTAACCGCTCCATTGCCGGCAGTCGCCAAGAGCGTCGTGGGCGTAGCCGGCAGGACCGTCGTGCTTGCCTCGTTAGAACTGACAGAGCTGCCGCCAGCATTGTTCGCGGTCACGTAGAAGTAATAGGCATTCCCGTTGTTAAGGCCGCTAAGCGTTACGCTCGTTCCCGTCACGCCAGTTTGAACCGGTGTGGAGGCTTCGCCGCCCGAGCTACTACCCTGGAAAATGCTGTAGTAGGCTGCGCCAGCACTCGCACCCCAGGCGAGTGCGATTGTGCCGTTTCCAGGCTTCGCGGTAAGTCCAGTGGGAGTCGACGGAAGCACGGTCGCGCTGGCCTCGTTGGAGGGTGCCGATGTCCCGCCGCCGTTAACGGCCGCGATCTTGTAGAAGTAGAGCTGCCCGTTTGCAAGGCCAGTGATCGTTACCGAGTTTGTAGTGATCCCACTCTGAACAGGCATGGTTGCTTCCCCGCCCGAAGCAGTCCCCTCATACACGTTGTAGCTTTGAGCACGGCTACTCGTAGTCCACTGCAACGCAATCGTTCCGTTACCCGGTGTCGCAGCGAGGTTGGTGGGCGCTGGCGCAACCCACAGGGCGGAGACGAAATTAGCAATGTTCAGGCTTCCGAGTCCTGTGGCCAGATTGAAGCCCGCACCTGCCGGATACGCCATCGTGGCGTTTGCTTCAAGGATTCCGTATGCGTCCCCGCTAGTCTGGGTGACACAATCGGCACTTGAGGTCGCGCATGGTTCGGCGTTGCTTCCTGCAGTGGTATTGTAAAAAATGCAATTGCCGCCGACGGCGTTTCCGTTGTTCGAGTTGCAGCTGTTGAGGTTGACCGCGTTGGGAGCTTGAGTCGACCCATACTCCGTCGCGGCAAGTTGATACAGTGTCGGGTTGATGAGTCCCAGTCGCCCGTCCGGATTGGACGCGGAAACCTGCGTTTGCAGGAGCAGGGCAATAACACCCGCAAACGCCGGCGCCGACGCTGACGTACCGCCGATCAGTTGGTAGCCGTCTGTCCCACCAAGAGAGCCGTTCGGATCACAGGTGGTGTTCGCAAAATCGCAGATGACCCATGCCGTCCCGAACACGGACCCGCTTGAAGCGAAAAACGAAACGTCCGGCATCGCGCGCGAGCTGGTTGTGGGGATTCCAAGGACGCCGCTCTGCCAGTAGGGTTGCGCATAGCTCCCGACACAGGTTGCGGGCGTTCCGCCGAGGGGCGCTATACAGGCGCTCAATCCTCCCCCTCCACCGATCGGCATGACCAAAGCGGCATTCGCGGGATCATTGCAGATCGCCTCTACGCTGGGGTACGACGGCGCCCACTGCAGCAGGATCGGATTCGCACATGACTCATTCCAGGGCATCTCTGGCATGTAAGAAGTGGCGTCCGCGAAGGTTCCGGAAGAGTTGGTTGCGCTCCAGTACTGCGATTCGTTGACTCCAAAGAAATTGAAGTCAGTGCCGCCCACAGCGGTGTTGAAAGGCGTGGAGGCGAGTCCATTGACTGCAAGCCCGTAGATCGCAGGGGCTGGCGTGGCAGTGGCGCCCCGGTCACACGCTGCAGCACCCTGATCGCCGGCGGCGACAAGCACTGTTATTCCCTGAGCTGCAGCTTGTTGATAAAGCGTAGCGACTTGCGTGTTTCCGGCGCTACCCAGGCCAAGCTCGCACTCACCGAACGAGATATTCAGGATCGGGGCCAGATTGTTGTCGATCGCGTACTCGACGGAAGCGACCAGAGAAGCGGAAGGAACTAAAATGATCGTTGCTGCTTGTGCGATGCCGCCGGCGACCTCAATATCAAGGTCAGCTTCTCCTTCGTTGGCGTCTCCTGTCTCACCAGGATCGGTCATACCAGGCGGCACGATGACTCTAAGAGTCTGGCTTTGTGCGGCGCCGAATGCCGACCAGAACGCCGGGGGCGTTGATGGATTCACATCGCTCATCGCGGCGATCGCGATGGTTGCGCCGTTTCCGGTGATTCCCTTGTTCCAGAGTGGCTGCACGTTGTAAATCGTTGCGAAGTCAGTAGGGCTGACGCCGTAGTAGCCAATCCCGGTGTTGAACATTGGGCGCAAACTATGCGCGACGGTGGTTGGGAGGTTGCGATGCTGGGGCACGGGTCGGAAATTGTGCAGTCCAACCACTCCGGCGATGGCCGGCGCAAAGGCGGCTGGAATTTCCGGATCCGCGACATTTGCCCAATGGCGCTGACCGTTCACGTCGAAATAGTGAATCCCGGTATGAAAGGAGGTTTCTACTTGTGTCTCGGTGCCCGAGAAATGCAAAAGATCGCGCCCCCGCGTCAGTGCACCGACGGTGAATCCGTGTGCGCGTAGCCAGGCTGATACCGTACGGATGTCAGAATCGCTGGCGCCAAATTTA